>WNGO01007078.1_pt1 | contig 14213 bp, 15 predicted proteins | sample 5400511 | NCBI WGS metagenome assembly WNGO01 (sample SAMN13153380, study PRJNA577476) | soil metagenome | isolation source: 20 cm soil or saprolite under Garry oak tree replicate 2 | place: USA:California | collected 2016-06-15
CGGCTTGGTCGAGAGCTTTCTTGGCCGCGTTCAACATCGCGATGACAGCCTGTTTGTACACTTCCTTGCCGGTCATGTGGATGGTCGCCAGGTTCATGTCCGCGTTTTCACGCGTGATTGGGCACCGCGAGCCGCCGCCCGGCATGAACAATATGTCTGTGTACCGACCGTCGCTGCCGATGTGGGTGCTGATTACGCCATGAGGGCTGCCTCGGTGGCGCAAAACAGCCGCGCCAGCGCCATCGCCAAACAGCACGCACGTATTGCGATCGGACCAGTTGGTGATTGAGGTCAACTTGTCAGCACCGATCACGAGAACGGTGTCGTATGTGTGCGATGTGATGAACTGCTGCGCGATTTCCAACCCGAAAATAAAACCCGCGCACGCTGCGGAAACGTCGAGGCAGGCAGCGTTCGCCGCGCCGATCTTTTTCTGAACGAAACAAGCCGTGGCCGGGAAAAGCATGTCGGGCGTGGCCGTCGCCACAAGGATGAGATCGATTTCTTTCGGCGAAATCTTCGCCTGTTCAATTGCGTTCAGCGCTGCTTTCGCCGCCATGTCGCTCGTATTTTCGTCCTTTGCGGCAATGCGCCGTTCCTTGATGCCGGTGCGAGTGATGATCCACTCGTCGCTGGTATCGACCATGCGCGAGAGGTCCTCGTTAGTCAGAACCTTCTCAGGCACGTAACTCCCCGTGCCGACGATTGAGACTGTCCGCAGCGTCTTATTGTAGCGCGGGCTCGAGCGGGGCTGTCGTTTCATGATACCGGCGAATTTCCTCGACGATATGCGGGTTCACCTGCTGTTCAATCGACTCGGCCGCCACCCGCAGTGCATTCTTAATTGCCAGTGGCGTGCTCGCGCCATGCGCGATGATGCAGATACCATTCACGCCGAGAAGCGGACTGCCGCCATACTCTTCATAATTCGTCTTGTCCTTAATCGTCCCAATCGCATCCCTCACGAGGAATGCGCCAGCTTTTCGCATCGTTGTACGCATGAGCTCGTGCTTTAGCCACTTAAACATTGCCACCGCGATCGATTCGCACGTTTTCAAAATCACGTTGCCAACAAATCCGTCGCACACGACAACTTCAACCGGATTTTCAAAGAGATGACGGCCTTCTATGTTGCCAACGAAGTTCAACGAACTTGGTTTCAACATCTTGAACACTTCCTTGGTCAATTCGGTGCCCTTCACGTCCTCGTCGCCAAGCGAGACCAGGCCAACAGTCGGATTCTTATAATGGAGGACATGACGCGAGTAGACCGAGCCCATGAACGCATATTGAAGAAGATGTTCGGGGCGGGCATCGATGTTCGCGCCTGCATCGATCAAAACGAAGACATTCGTTTCGGTCGGAAGCACGGCCGCGATGCCCGGTCGATCGATTCCTGGCAACGTGCGAAGCTTAATCGTGCCCGCGGCAACCGCCGCGCCCGTGTGACCTGCGCTGACGACTGCATCGGCTTGGCCGTGCTTCACGAGATCGAAGGCGCGGCTTACTGATGAATCCTTCTTTCGTCTGACCGCCGACCATGCAGAGTCGCTCATATCTACCACTTGCGTTGCGTGCGTGATCTCGATCCGGTTGTCGTTGCAGCCATGCTTCTTGAGTTCTGCTTCGATCCTGGCGGAGTCTCCGACAAGATAGAGCTTGTTAACCTGCGGGTAATCCCGCAACGCCATTACGGCGCCGGCAACGAGGTTAGGCGGACCAAAGTCACCGCCCATCGCATCGAGGGCGATCTTCATCGGTGCGAAACTTTGCGAGGTAAAACGATTGATTGCAAAGCGAAATTTGTAGCCGCTTCACCCGCGAAGCTTGGCTGGAGCCTACGTCGCTCACAGGGCGACGCCTACAGTTACTTGCCTTCCAATGTCAGGACCTGCCGGCCACGGTAATAGCCGCACGATGGACAGGCGATGTGCGACGGCAAGCTGCTTCCGCACTGCGGGCATTTGTTGAGCTGCGAGGCGTGCCAGCGGTTTGCCGCTTTCCGCGTGCGCAATCGCATCTTTGATGTTTTGCGTTTTGGAACTCCCATGGAAGGAATTAGGAAAGCAGGAAATCAGGAAAAGACAAACGGGCGAGTTACAATTTTAGTTTGTCCAACGCGCTCCAATCCGATTTTCGCGTCGCATCCTGCTCTTCGGTTTTGAGCTGTCTGGCTTTACAGATCCGATCTCCATCCCTGTCGCAATGCGGATGCGCCGGCAGATTGAGCAAAATGTCCTCGCGCATGAACGGGGTAAGATCGACGGTTTCCGGCCCGAGGAGCTCCGTGTGCACAGCAAATGCAGGCACTCGGATTTCGTACGCAAATTTTTCCAGACACGACACGCAGCGCAGTTCTACTCGCTGTGACAATGAGCCATTGGCCCATAGGCCGCCGCCCGTAACGCCGAGATCGATGTCGTAATGCAGAGGGCCCGCGCAACGAATTCCTTCTGATTCGACTTCCTGGATTGGACAATCCTCATCTCCTTCGAGATGCAGACCCTGGGTTGGAATTTGTTTCAGATGGACTTTCATGACTCAAAGCCTTCGGAGTTGATCAGGTAAATTTCCCGCTCAGCGCTTTGGCGACGCAACCCGGGACAAGACTCGATACATTGCCGCCGAGGCGCGCGATTTCTTTTACGATGCGAGAGCTCAGATAGGTGTATTCCTCCTTTGGCATTAAGAAAATCGTTTCTACCGCTGCATCCAGTTTTCGATTCATGAGTGCCATTTGAAATTCGAATTCAAAATCGGAGACCGCTCGTAAACCGCGGATTACCGCCCCCGCTTTTTCGGCGTTGGCGAACTCGACGAGTAACCCTTTGAATTCAGCAATCCGCACGCTATCGATTCTGCCGGCGGTCTGTGCCAGCAAATCCAGCCGTTCCTGGAGTGAGAAAAGCGGTTGTTTTTCGTCATTATTAGCCACAGCCACAATGACTTCGTCGAACAGTTTTCTCGCACGCTCGATTACATCCAGGTGACCGTTGGTCACCGGATCAAAGCTGCCCGGATAGATTGCACGTCGCATTCGCGAAAATTCGCAGAGGAACTCAAAAATGAAAGGCGGATTGGTGGGACACGCCCGTCGAGCTACCGTCTTTGTCTTGCTGAATTTCCCTTGAGCGCGAGAGTTTAACAAATTTATGCCCGATAACTCGCCATACAAAACGATTGCCGTGGCGAGCACGTTTTCTCCCCGGTTCAGGCATGTGCTTGCCGAAGCGAAACGAATCCGAGAGCGTTTTCGTGCCGAGCTTCATGTGATCTATGCGGGCAAGCGAAGTGAAGAAGCAGCAGCCAAATTTCGCGAGGCACTGGAGGAGCTACAGCTTCCCGCCGATTCAACAATTCATTATGAAGAGGGAGATCCAGCCGAAGCTATTTTGCGTACTCTTGATCGTGAGAAGATCGACGTGATCGTCGCTGGCGCGCTGGAAAAAGAGGTAGTGTTGCATCCATTTCTCGGCAATGTCGCGCGTCGTCTGGTGCAAGAAGCGCCGTGCTCAGTCATGCTTTTCACCAAACCAGCGGTAAAACCCAATCCGCTGCGTCGAATGGTTTTCGTCACAGATTTTTCCAGTCATGGATTGCAGGCTTTGCAAAGAACGCTACAGCTCGCAGCGGCCGAGTCGTGCGAGCGACTTTACGTGATCAGCATCATTACGACGTTTGATCAGGCACGCGCCTCGATTCGTGCGGATGCCGGGGAGGGTGGAAAGCCTCAAACCAGGGACGAGGAGGAAGAGGCGCTGGAGCAGTTCGTTTTGGCGGCGGGTGAAACCGAGGTTCCGATGGAAGCGCGGTGCATTCGTGGCAACACGGGTTTGGTTGCCTCGGATTTTGTTGAGTCAATAAAAGCGGATTTGCTCGTAGTGCCGCTGCACAAAAATGGCGAAGCCAGTCAACCGCTTCCCAGCAACATCGCCTGGGTTACCGACGTTATTCCGTGCAATCTCTGGCTGATTCGGTGAATTGAGGAGTCTGCCGATCATTTGTAGTGGCGAGCGCCTTCCCATCGAAGTCGGCGACTGATACAACCGCCGCTACAACAACGCATGGCGCCTGAATTTCAACCCTACGGTTTGCCGCATCTCACTGTGATTTTCCTTACAGTCGTGCTGCCGTTCGCGCTTGCGGCAATGGTGCGGTGTACAAAATCGCAGCGTCTGGAGAGGATGATTATCAGCTTTCTCTCAACTCTGCTGATCTTGAACTACGTTGCTTATTTAGTCTTTATCCGCAGCCGCGGTGTTGTGGATTGGCAGGATATGTTGCCGATGCAAATGTGCGACTGGGGCATGGTCGTTGTGATCGTGGCGATGTGGACTGGCAGCCAGCGATGGTTCGAGGTGGCGTACTTCTGGGGCATCGGGGGCACGTTACAAGCCGTGCTTACGCCAAATCTCAGCTATGGCTTTCCAGATTGGCGGTTCATCAGTTTTTTTACGTCCCATTGTGGGATCATCATCGGCGTCGTTTTCCTTATGTTGACTCGCCGATATAGACCGTATCCCATGTCCATCGTGCGGGTATGGCTGTGGACGGAGTTTTATTTTGTGGTCACGTTAGTCGTCGACGAACTGACTGGCTTTAACTACGGGTTTCTGCTGCACAAGCCGGAGGCATTTTCCATCTTAAGTTTTCTTTCCGATTCGCGTCCGTTGTACCTTGTGGAAATGCATGGAGTCGCACTGCTTTTCTTTCTTGGGTTGTATGCACCATTTGCCATTGTCGATCTTGTATCAGGGAAATCACCGAAAGATGCAGGAAAGCAGGAGGGAACCCTTTAAAATTCCTGCGTTCCTGCTTTCCTTAGAGATTGATGGACAAGTCAAAACCATTGCAGGTCGGGAAAGTCATCATTGGCGGGAAAGATCCCGCCTTCATCCTTGGACCCTGCGTGATCGAGTCGGAAAAGTTTGTGTCGCGCATGGCGAAGAAGATCGCTGAGATCTGCTCCGCCGAAGATGTTCATCTTATCTTCAAGGCGTCATACGATAAGGCAAATAGAAGTTCGGTGCGTTCGTTTCGCGGACTTGGCGTGCGCGAAGGCTGCGAGATTCTTTCGGCAATCGGGCGCGAGCTAGAAATCCCGGTAACAACGGACGTCCATTCACCCGAGGAGGCCGAGATTGCCGGCAAAAACATCGACATGTTGCAGATTCCGGCGTTTCTCTGCCGCCAAACCGATCTGCTCCGCGCTGCTGCGGAAACTGGTCGCGCAATTAATGTTAAAAAAGGTCAGTTTCTTGCGCCGTGGGACGTGCGAAACATTGCCGAGAAACTGGTGGCGTTCGGTAACTCACAATTCTGTTTCACCGAACGCGGTACAACCTTTGGCTACAACAACCTTGTCGCCGATATGCGCTCGCTCTATTGGATGCGTGAAGCTGGATATCCCGTCCTCTTTGACGCAACACATTCGGTCCAGCGACCGGGCGGGGCAGGGGATTCGACCTCGGGCGATGGCCCTATCGCACCGGTGCTGGCCAGGGCGGCGATGGCCGCGGGCTGCGACGGAATCTTTATGGAGGTGCATGAAGATCCCGCGAGCGCGTTGTCCGATGGGCCCAATCAGATTCCGCTAAACGATTTGCCGAAGCACTTGCGCATGTTAAAGGCTATTCATGCTGCCGTTTCGTAGCGGCCGCTCCTGGCGTTGGAGCTGGCTCGCCTGGTTGTTATCAGTCGTGCTGTCCGTTTTGATATCGACGCCGCACGTCTCCGCCCAGTCAAAAGGCCGCAAGAGAAAAGCTCGGGCGACAGCGACGCCGGGTGCGTCACCGGGCGAACAAAGTTTAACCAATATCCCGTTGCCCATTGGACATGAAGCGAAGGGACTGGTGTTGCCGGATTTTGATCCCAACGGCCATCTGCGGGGCAGATTTGAAGCAGGAACGGCCCATCGGATGGACCAGGAGCACATAGGCTTTCAACATCTCAAAATTACAACCTATACACCGCAGAGCGAGCCCGACCTGCAAATCGACATGAACACGTCGGTGCTTGACTTGAAGACCCGGGTTCTGAGCTCGAAAGAGCGTACAACAATTCGGCGCTCAGATTTCAACATCACCGGGGATTCAGTGCAATTCGACACGAACTCGAAGACTGGACGATTGATCGGCAACGTAAAAATGGTGATCACTGACAAATCCCATCTGACAGCGAAACCTAACACGTCCGAATGAAAAAATTAGCGGTGTCGGCGTTGGCGTTGTTTTTTGAGTGCGCGGGCGGAGTGCGCTCATCAGCCCAAATTGCCGCCGCAACCCTGGGCTCGCCTACTCCAGCGAAGAAAGCGGAGAAAGCGAAGCCGAAAGACAAAAAGAAGGAAGACAAATCATCCACTACCAACTTGTTTGGCTCGAGCGCCGCAGGGTTACAAACGAATGAACCGGTAACAACGGAAATCTACTCGGACGAGGCTTTCTTTGATTCGACCAAGAACATGGGCATCTTTAGCGGCCGAGTGAAGGTAATCGATCCGCGTTTCAATCTTCAATCTGATAAACTGACAGTGTTCATTACAAAGGGACAAAACCAGAGTTTGGAAAGAGCCATTGCAGAAGGAAATGTTGGACTGGTGCGTGAACGGCCAGACCCGAAGGGTGGAGCGCCCACTCGTGCGGTTGGCCGAGCCGATAAGGCCATTTATACGGCTGCAACTGGAGATGTTGAATTGAGGGGAACGCCGCGCGTGCAAGAGGGACCGAATATGCACGTGGCAACAAGTCCTGATACGGTCATGGTCATTAATCAAAATAGTCAGCTGTCCACGCACGGACCAAGCCGCACGGAAATTCGTCAGCAACCAAACGAGGAAAAAAAAGACAAAGCGAGTCCTTCTCAAGCCTCGCCTGCTCAAGCCTCGCCGGCTCAGGCTTCGCCCGCTCAGACCCCGCCTCCTGCGGCTCTTCCCAAACCATGATCAGTCAAACTGCGCCGGTATCGAAACCCAAGAGGCCTCCGCCGGTCACGACAAAAGCGGAGATTGTCCTCACGACTGAAGAGTTGGTGAAAATTTACGGCGGACGCGCAGTGGTGAACGGGGTCAACATGCATGTCCGCGCCAACGAAATTGTGGGACTACTTGGGCCAAACGGCGCGGGTAAAACAACGAGTTTTTACATGATCGTTGGCCTGGTCAGGCCAAATGGCGGGCGCGTGATTTTTTCCGACACCGATGTGACAGATTTTCCGATGTATAAGCGGGCCCGGCTCGGCATGGGTTATCTGCCGCAGGAGGAATCGATTTTTCGGAAAATGACGGTGGAACAAAATATCCTCGCCATTTTGGAAACGCTTCCGCTAAGTAAAGCGGAGCGGCGGAATCGCAAATCGGGATTGGCCATCATGATCACCGATCACAATGTGCGCGAGACTCTCTCCATCGTGGATCGCGCTTACCTGATTTACGATGGCCGGGTAGAAAGCGAAGGCACAAAAGATTTTCTGATCGACGACCCGATCAGCCGTCAGCTTTATCTCGGTGAACGCTTCAAGATGTAATGCGTGTGGACCGATCCGGCTATGTTTTGATTGCTCAAAATAAAGGGATGGCGTAAAGTTTTATCCGAGGCAATGGAGTTTGCCGTCCTGGTGGAACGCCGGGAAAACCGCGTGAGCTGATGACTCCTTCCAACCGGAAGGAGTTTTTGTATGCTCAGTTACATTGTGGTGATGCTAGGCGGCGCACTGGGGACGGGAGCGCGATTCTGGGCTTCAGGTCTTGTCGCCGAACGCGCCGGAGAGTTTTTCCCGCTGGGCACGCTGATCGTGAACATTACCGGGTCGTTCGCAATCGGCTTTCTTGCCGCATTTGCAGATCCAGAGGAACGGTTTCTTCTGTCACCCCGTTTTCGCGAATTCTTTTTGGTCGGTGTTTGCGGCGGTTACACGACCTTTTCATCTTTCAGCTTACAAACGCTCGACCTCATACGGGATGGAGACTGGTTCAAGGCCTGCCTGAATACGCTGCTGTCATTCGCTTGCTGCCTCGCAGCGGTATGGTTGGGACGCATCCTTGCTCTGACAATCTTACCAAAATAAATACAAGCCATGCACATTCCCCAAGACGCCGTCCTTCTCCGAATTTTCATTGGCGAAAGCGACCGTTACGGGCATCGGCCTTTATACGAAGCGATTGTGTTGAGAGCGCGTGAGTTGCAGTTGGCGGGCGCAACTGTGCTGCGCGGCCCGATGGGTTTTGGCAAATCAAGTCATCTGCACACTGCAAAAATTCTGCGGTTGTCCATGGACTTGCCCATGGTGATCGAGATTGTCGACTCAGAGGAAAAGGTGAATGCCTTTCTTCCCGTCCTCGACCAAATGATGGGAGGCGGCCTTGTCACCCTCGAACGCGCGAAGGTAATCCGATATCTGGATCAGGGGAAAAGCTAGCAAAGAAAAAATCTTACGCGTATTTGACGTGCGATGCTCATTGGAAATTGCGGGTATTCACGCTAGAAGTTACGTCTAATGGCGGAACGAGGCGGGACTCAGACGATTACGTCCACAAGCGATCAGCAGAAAAGCGTTCCAGTTGTCACGGTCGAAGGGTTTTACAATTCTCACGCTGAAAAGCTCCACATGAAGTTGGAAGGACCGCGTGTGGGTTTCCATCGGAAAATTCGCGAGCCAACCATTAACCGTCCCGGACTCGCGCTCTCCGGTTTCTACACGTATTTCGCCGAGAAACGGGTTCAGGTGCTGGGAGCAGCCGAGCATTCGTATCTAAAAAGTTTGCCAGTAACCGTTCGGGTGAAAAGATTTCGTGAGTTATGCGAGCGCAAGATCCCCTGTCTGGTGGTGTCGCGCGGTTTTCATCTTGCGCCGGAGTTGCTGGCCGTCACGGCAGAGGCAAAGATCGCTGTGTTCCGCACTCCAATGATCACGATGAAATTCATCAATGCTGCCACGATTGCTTTGGAGATGGATTTTTCGCCGACCGTAACTGAATTCGGCAGCATGGTAGACATCCTCGGTGTGGGCGTTTTGATACGTGGCGCGAGCGGCATCGGAAAAAGCGAGTGTGTGCTTGGATTGATAGAGCGTGGCTACAGCCTCGTGGCTGACGACGTCACGCGGATTACGATGCTGGAGGGACGCGAACTCATGGCTACCGCGCCTGCACTCACTCGCAATCACATGGAGGTGCGAGGTATCGGCATTATCGATGTATCGAAGGTTTTCGGGATTGGCAGCATTCGAATCGAAAAGCGCCTGGACCTCGTTGTGACGCTTAAGGACTGGCAGGAAGTAGACGAGGTGGATCGGATCGGCCTCGACCGCGAATTTTACGAAATCCTCGGTCTCAAAGTCCCGCATGTGACTATTCCTGTCAGACCCGGCCGTGACATGGCGCGCTTGATTGAGGTCGCAGCGATGGATGAAAAACTGAAGGGGCTGGGCCAAAATGCAGCCGTTGATTTTAATGCGAAGCTACTCGGACTGATGGAGCAGCAAGGAGCGACCTGATGTCATTATTGTATCGAAGAACGAACCGCGCTGCACCTGTCCAGAAGGTGGAGAAAGAGATTCCGATCGTCAATCGGCTCGGGCTGCATGCCAGACCGGCTGCCATGTTTGTGCGCATCGCCAGCCGGCATCGTTCGGAAGTTTGGGTTTCAAAAGAAGGCGAGGAGATAAACGGCAAAAGTATCATGGGCCTGATGATGCTTGCCGCCGGGCAGGGATCGAAGCTGCGCATTCGTTGCGAGGGTCCGGATGCCGAAAAGGCCATGGAAGAGTTGGAAGAACTGATCAACGCGCGATTCAACGAAGATTGAGGGCGGATCGTCGCCTTATGCCACGACGGCGCGGCGCGTGGTTCTCGCCAAGGCAAAGAGCAAGCTGGCAATGTTTGACACCTGCCTTACTCTCGCAAGTGAATGAGCGGCGCCACCACGCCAAAAGAAACTCGATTTGAAGGAGCTGGCGTTTCGCCCGGAATCTCCCTCGGCAAGGTCCATGTCGTGCGCGATGAGTTTGATGAAGTCGTGCGTTACCCCATTGCGTCTTCGCAAGTGCCGGATGAAATCGGCCGGTTTGAAACGGCCCTTATTCAAACGCGGATGCAGATTCTGGAAATGCAGCAGCGCATTGCAGAATCCATTGGAGCAAAGGACGCAGCCATTTTCGATGCGCATCTGCTCGTAGTCGAAGACCGGACGTTAATCGATGAAGTTCTCCGCAAACTGGAGACCGATCTTTGCAATGTGGAATGGGTTTTCCAGGAAGTCGCAACTCGCTACGCCGAGACGCTCAATAAAATCGATGATCCTTACCTGCGGGAGCGCGCGCTCGACATCCAGGACGTGACGAAACGAGTTATACGCAACCTGCAGGGGAAAGCTCCCAAGACATTTATTCCCCTTGATGAGCCGCACATTTTGGTAACGCACAATCTAACTCCTTCAGACACCGCAAGCATCGACCGAGCGAACGTGCTGGGAATCGCGACCGATCTCGGCAGCCGCACCTCGCACACGGCGATCCTGGCGCGCTCGTTGAATATCCCGGCGATAGTCGGCTTGCACGATATCACTGCAAAACTCGAAACCGGTCAGCAAGTGCTGCTCGATGGAAACGACGGCTGGTTAATCCTCGATCCGATGCCTGAAACGCTGGCGCAGTACGCGAAGATCGAATCAAGAAGAGCCAGGGTCACGGCGCAACTAAAAGAGCTGCGGGAGACGACCTCAACCACGCGCGACGGCCGTCACATTGTTCTCTCGGCAAACATTGAACTTCCGGAGGACGTCGATGCCGTGAAAGCCAATGGAGCGGAGGGCATCGGACTTTATCGCACCGAGTTCCTCTATTTGAACCGGCCTACCTTACCAACAGAGGAGGAACAGTATCGAACCTATCGAAAAGTTGCCGAGCGAGTCTGTCCAGAACCGCTGATTATTCGAACATTTGATCTCGGGGGCGATAAATTGGCTCCCGGCACTGTAGATATCGGCGACGAGTTGAACCCGTTTCTTGGATGGCGGGCAATCCGGTTTTGTCTTGAGAATGTAGAAATCTTTAAGACGCAATTGCGCGCTATCCTTCGTGCCAGCGCCGTCGGCAATGTAAAGATCATGTTTCCGATGATCTCTGGAGTAGATGAATTACGCCGTGCAACGGCCGTGCTCGAGGAGTGCAAAGAGGAATTGCGCAACTCGAAAATGGATATGGCTGAACGACTCGAAGTTGGTGCCATGATCGAAATCCCGAGCGCGGCGATCTGCGCCAGCGTGCTGGCGTCCGAGGTCGATTTTTTCAGTATCGGAACAAACGATCTGATCCAGTATGCACTTGCGGTCGATCGGGTGAACGAGAAGATCGCGCACCTTTACGAGCCGACACATCCGGCAATAGTGCGTTTGCTCAAAATGATCGCCGACGCGGCCCATGCGAATAAGCTCTGGGTAGGTGTCTGCGGAGAGATGGCAGGAGATGTCGCACTCGTCCCGCTCCTGCTGGGTCTGGGCATGGACGAGCTCAGCGCGGCAGCGACCCTCGTCCCGAGAGTCAAGCGGGCCGTGCAAAGTCTGACCATCCCTGAGTGTCGCGAGCTGGTTGAGGAAACGTTCAAGCTCAACACCGCGTCGGAAATTCTGGCGCGTTGCCTGGAATTAGCGGACAAGCGCTACGGGGACCTTTTGGGCTGAAGCCACTAAAGAAGGTTAAAAGTTACAAGGGTTACAAGCGTTAAATAAAAAGACCGATTTGACGATGTAACTCTTTTAACGGTTCAACGAGCGCGATCGCAGGTCGCGCTATTCTTCTGTTTCTGATTCCGGCCGCAGTCCCTCTTCCTCCATCTTGCGCAGAACGTCGCTCATATCGTCGACTTCGTCCCAGACATCCTGACTCACATAAATCGGCGCCTTCTGCTGAGTGGCCATGGCGATGCAATCGCTTGGTCGTCCATCGAGCTCAATAATCTTTTTCTGCTGCAATTCGTTTTGAACCCGAATGATCACGCGCGCATAATAAGTCGCATTTTTGAGATCATTGATAATCACTCGGTCCACTTTCGCCCCGAGGGCCGTCATTAAATGTCCCATCAGATCGTGGGTGAGCGGGCGCTCCTTGGTGATCTGACGCATGAACATGGTGATCGCGCTGCCCACTGTTTGATCCACATAGATGATGAACACTTTCTCGTTATTGCCGATAAACACTGCGCACCCGCCGCTTGTCGGCAAAACCGCGCGCACTTGCACCTCGATCACCGTTTTGTTCATCACCTAACGGTACCTGCGCGAAAATGAAAAACAAGCAAGGGGCATACGCGCCGGATTCGTCCGATGAAAATTCTGGCGTGGTGGGCTTGAATGTTCGACGCGCTGATTGAATGTGCGTCTTCCGAATTTTGCGGCCGGATGAGGAACAGAAATGAAAACTGAATGGGACCTTGAGTCTGCCACCACCACATACAACGTGGATGGATGGGGCGAAGGCTACTTTGCCGTAAACAGCTCGGGCAACGTCGAGGCGAGGCCGCTAAAGGAGAATGGCGGTTCCATTGATATTTTGGCAATCGTCGATGAGGCGCGCGCGAGAAACCTCAGTTTTCCGTTGCTGATTCGCTTTCAGGATTTGCTCCGGCATCGCGTCGAATCAATCAACCGCGCATTTCAAAGCGCGATCTCCGAATTCGATTATCGCAATCACTATCGCGGCGTTTTTCCCATCAAAGTCAATCAGCTGCGCGAGGTCATCGAGGAAATTGTCGATGCAGGCGAACAATTTCATTTTGGACTCGAAGCCGGCAGCAAACCGGAGCTGGTTGCTGCGCTCGCCATGCAGAAAGACCCTGAGAGCTTGATCATCTGCAACGGCTACAAAGATCCCGCTTTCATTCGCATCGCGCTCCTTGGGCGCAAACTCGGCAAGTCAGTCATTATCGTTGCGGAAAAATTAGAAGAGCTGGAGCAAATCATTCGCGCATCGAACGAAGTCGGCGTCGAGCCTTACATTGGCATTCGTGCCCGCCTGTACAGCAAAGGCTCCGGCAAATGGTCGCCGAGCGGCGGCGAGAACGCCAAATTCGGACTCGACACCACAAATCTGGTGGCTGCCAGCCAGATGTTGAAAGACGCCGGACTAACGCACTGCCTGAAGCTTCTTCATTTCCACGTCGGGTCGCAGGTGCCGGATATCTCAACGATCAAGCGAGCCGTTCGCGAAGGGGCGCGCTATTACGCAAAGCTTTGCAAACTCGGATACCAACTCGGTTACCTCGATGTTGGTGGAGGCCTTGGCGTCGATTATGACGGGTCGCGCAGTGACTTCGACAGCTCGATTAATTATTCGCTCCAGGAATACGCAAACGACGTCGTGTGGAACATCATGGACGTGTGCGATTCCGAAGGAGTGTCTCATCCGACCATTGTGAGTGAAAGCGGGCGCGCGATCGTCGCGCATCATTCTGTGCTGGTGCTGGAAGCGTTTAGCTCGATCGAAAAAACTGCGCCAAAGCTCAAGGTCGAAGCCGGCGAGAAAGATCATAAATTGGTAGGCGACATTCTCGACGTGAAGCAGCGTTTGAAGCGCGGAAATCGCCTTGAAAGTTTGCACGACATTCAACAGATAAAAGAGGAAGCGCAGCAAACGTTCGATCTCGGTCTGCTGGATCTGGAATCCAAGGCGAAGATCGACACTGTTTATTGGCAGGCTGCGCATCAAATCGTCAATATGCATCGCGGCCTGCGTTACGTGCCCGACGAAGTGAAGGAGCTCGAAACGACGTTAGCTGATCAGTACATCTGCAATTTTTCTGTGTTCCAGTCGCTGCTCGATCACTGGGCGCTTGGGCAATTGTTTCCCATCATGCCGATCCATCGCCTCACCACGCCGCCGGATCGCAACGGCACCCTGGTGGACATTACCTGCGACTCGGACGGCAGGGTTTGCAAGTTCATCGACTTGCAGGATGTGAGAGAAACGCTACCGCTGCATCGCATTCATCCAGGAGAAATTTATTATCTCGGCGTCTTCATGGTTGGCGCTTACCAGGACATCATGGGTGATCTACACAATTTGTTCGGCCGTGTTACCGAAGCGCATGTTTTCCTCGATCCCGATGAAGAATCCGGGTGGTACATTGAGGAGGTGATCGAGGGCAGCACGATTGGGGAGGTTCTCGCCATGACGCAGTGGGACAAAGTCGAGTTGATGCGGTTGCTGAAGGGGCAAATCGATGC
>WNGO01001706.1_pt1 | contig 14201 bp, 6 predicted proteins | sample 5400511 | NCBI WGS metagenome assembly WNGO01 (sample SAMN13153380, study PRJNA577476) | soil metagenome | isolation source: 20 cm soil or saprolite under Garry oak tree replicate 2 | place: USA:California | collected 2016-06-15
CCCAGCACCCGGGCATCGAACAATGGCTGGCGCAGTCGCGCCTGGATCTCTTCGCTAGCGCTTGGCGCGTGCAGCCCGGGGAAAACGAAAAAGTAGCATTGCTACAGCGCTACCGAGGGGCCGTAATGCCGGCCTTGGCAAAGCTTCCACAGTTGCTGGCCAGCGTGGCCTGACGTATCGGGGCCATATTCATGGGGCAAAGCAGAAATAGAATGGGAGTGCTGCCGCTTCGGAGTTTGACCCACGGCAGAACTCGCGGTCGGGTTGCCTGTTCTTTAGGACGGCTCACGAGTGCAGCATCACGACGCGGTGTTTGCGATCGCCGGCAGGGCGAATTGAAAGCTGGCGCCGCGGGGCAGGTTCGCGCTCGCCCACAATCGGCCGCCGTGCGCTTCGATAATCGAGCGGCAGATCGAGAGGCCCATGCCCAAACCGTCCGGTTTCGTGGTGTAGAACGCCTCGAACACGCGCTCGAGAGTCTCCGGCGCGAAGCCTGGACCCGAATCTCGCACCTCGACTGACACGCCATCCGGTTCGTTACGGGTGCCGATGAGCAATTCCCGCTCCTCTTCGCCGACGTCGCGCATCGCTTCGATAGCATTGATGATCAAGTTAAGTAATACCTGTTGCAGCTGGATCCGATCTCCCTGGACACGCGGCAAGCCCTCCGCTAACTGCGTCCGCACCGAGACGCTATTCTTTGCGGCCTCCGCACGGGTGAGAGCAATCACCTCGAGGATGGCATCGTTGATCGCTACGGCGTCCTTTCGTGCGGGCGCCTTCTTAATGAGCGCGCGGATTCGCCCGACGACCTCGCCTGCGCGATTCCCCTCCTTGACAATAAGAGAGAGCGCGTCTTCCACCTCGCGAAAATTCGGTGGCTCCGCGCTTAGCCAGCGCCGAGCGGCTAACGCGTACGTGACTGTCGCTGTAATCGGCTGGTTCACTTCATGGGTGATCGAGGCCGAGAGCTGACCCGTGGTGGCGACGCGGTTGGCGTGCGCCAGCTGCATCTGCACCTCCCGGTATCGCTGTTCGCTCTCGCGCGCCTCTGCCTCGGCCCGCTTGCGCTCGGTCAGATCGAGCACGAAGGCGACACCCTGGTCTCGCTGTTCGTCGAACGCGGCCGAGCCGATCAGTACCGGCACGCGGCTGCCGTCCTTGCGGAAGTACTCCTTCTCGAAGGGTTGGACGGCCCCAGTCATTCCTATCTCTGCCCCGGCGCGCGCGGTGCGGTCACGCCATTCCGGCGGCGTTAGGTCGGTCCAGCGCAAGCGATTTGAGGCGAGATCCTCACGGTCGTACCCCAGCATGCAAAGAAGCGCGTCATTGGCTTCGAGAATATGGCCGTCGAGATCCCAAATGAAGATTCCGATAATGTTGGCGTCGACCAGGCGCCGGATCTTTGCTTCACGCTCCCGAAGATCGCTATAGAGACGCGTGTTCTCCAGCGATATCGCGAGTTGCGACGCCAGCAGCCTAAGCAGTGCAGTTCGATCGGGCGTGAACACGTCCGAGGTCAGCGTGTTCTCTAGATAGAGCACGCCGGCCAGTGCGGTTTGTCGCACGAGCGGCAGGCAGAAGACCGAGCGAGGTTGTCGGCGGATAAGATATTCGTCGCCGGCGAATGGGTTTGGTCGCCTGGCGTCACCGAGGATCACGCTTTCGCGCGAGCGAATTACATAGCGAATAAGTGAATCTGGGGTATCATCGCCGGAGAGCGACCCTCGGCGCAGAACAATTTCGCCGCCGCTGACCTCAGCCATTGCTTCTACGCAATAGCCATTCGCCTGAGGCAAGATCAACAAGCCTCGATCTGCTCCCGCGTTCTCCAGCGCAACGGTCATCAGTCGCTCGATCAGCTTTGGTAGTTCGATTTCACTGGATACGGCCTGAGAGGCTTTGACAATGGCGGTGACGTCCAGCTTCTGAATGGCGGCATCCATCGTCTCGGTTCGCGGATGCCCCTCGGCAGCGGCCAGGCGCGGGTGCCGTGATTCCAGTTGCCTCACCTTGCCGTCCGCCCCCCAAAGCGCAAAGCACGCGCGTGCGTTGCGCAAATGCGCGTAGCCGTTCGTTTCAAGACCGACGGCAAGGTAAAAGCGACCAGCCAGCTCACTGGCGATAGCTTCGTTCTGAACGAAACCGTTTTCGTGCGCCGAGCGAATCGCCTCTTCGTAGAGACGCATTGCGTCCACATCGCGACCCTCGATGCGCGCGACCTCCGCTGAGACGAGCGCATATCGATTGCGATAGTTCTCTGGGCAGTTGTCCGCCCAAAGCCGAAGCTTCTTCAGTTTCTCGTCAAGTAATCGACGATAATGCTCCTGCTGAACTGCCGACACGGTGGGGTAGAGTGCCGTTAGCGTGAGCGCATGACAGAAATGATAGGTCGCCTCGATAGGCATCGCCATGGCGGCGCCGAGCACCGGCTCTGCTTCTGCGGCGGCCTCCATTGCCTCTTCGTATCGTCCATAGAGGACGGCGAGTATCTGCTTCATGATATGATAGAAGACGATGCCGCAGCCAAAGGCCGCTTTGACGATGATGGCAAGGCAAGCCGCTTCATCGAATGTGCCGTCATCGAAGCTCAACGGGTCTTTGGTCCTACCCTGAAGGCTCGCGACAAACTGCTGCTCCAGCCGGATCGTCTCGAAAACGGCATCGTTGCGGCTCTGCCTTGCAAAGGCTGCGTATATGGTCGCTGACGACAGCACATCCTCGAGGAGGTCTCCCTTCTCGACCAGCTGCCACACCGTTTCGAAAGCGAGAAAACCCGCATAGACGAGGTCACCCGCTTCGAGACAAGCCGCGAAGGCCTGCTCCAGGATCGGCAGGCCTGTGGCAAAGTGTCTTCGCCAGAAATTGACGTGATCACCATGCAGGTGAAGCAGTGTGCCGCGCAGGCGTGAATTATTGAAGCGATCATTCAACCGCAGCGACATTTCGGAGAATTGGAAGGCCGAATCGATATCGCCCACATGAGATACCAGCGCGAGTGCGAAAACACCGTAGGCGTAGCTCGACTGATCCGTACTTCCGTCCCGGATGGAGCGGTTGACCGCCTCGAGAGTAACCAGCGGGAAGAGCGGCGGCCACGCAATATATGCGCAGGGTATGGCATCGACCAGCAGATCGATGATCGCCCCCTTGACCGGGTCGGAGACAACCGGCGCCTCGACCAGATCGCCGATCGCGCGTCCCGCCAAGTTGACCGGCAGGCCGCGCAGCTGCGCATCGACCGCTGCCTCGACGTCCTGCTCGCCATCGGGAAATGCCACGCCGAACGCACGCAACGCGTTTAGCGCGACCTCGAGCCCACGATCGTATCTACCGGAGACTTCGTACAGCTTGATACGCAAGCAATGAACCTTCACCCGGAGCAAATCCGACGACGCCCTGCCGAGAAGCATCTCGAACAGGGCGTCCGCCGCTTCGAAGTTGCCAGCCAGATATTCGCATTCCGAAAGGAGCAGGTAGAGCTCGAACGTTTCCGCGTAGCGGTGGATCCACGCATCCGATGATAGTAGCACGGTCGCTTGCGCCAGATAATTGCGAGCGGACGCGTAGGCGGTCGAACTCTTCGCGCGCTTGCCGGCCATCAAATTCAACGTGACGACCCGCTCGCGCTCGTCCTGTGCCAGGATGAGGGCTGCACCGCGATTGAGATGATTCACTATGTCGAAAATTGCGTCTTCGAGCGCGTCAGGCGCCGTGCTGGCCGCGAGCACTCGGCCGATCCAAACATGCGCTGCGGGGCGCTCGGACTCGGGGATGAGACCATACGCCGCTTCGTGCACGCGATCGTGCAGGAATCTATAGGCACCGTTCACTCGGAAGATGAGGCCCGCCAGAACCGCCTCCCACAGTGCCGCGTGAATCTTCTCTTCGGGTTCGCCGTGAACCACCGTCATGGTGGCGATCTGGGCGACGTTACCGAGGCAGGCAAGTTGTCCCAAGGCCTTTCGCGTCGTGTCCGATAGACGGCCGAGCTTGACGGCTATGAAATCGACGACGTTCTCTGAGAAGCCCTTTGCACGAATGCGTGAGACATCCCAGGTCCACTTCGCCCTATTGTGGTCAAACTGAAGAAGCCCTTCCTCGCTGAGCGCCGTGAAGAACTGAATCGCAAAGAATGGATTGCCTTCTGTCTTTTGGTGGATAAGACGCGCAAGCGGCTGCGCGCTCACTTTTTCGCAGTGCAGCGACTCCGCGACCATTTGCTCGACAGCTTCATGCTTGAGCGGTGCGAGCAACACCTCGTGTACCCTTCCCCCGGCGCCGCGGATCGCACCCAGGATTCGCCTGAGCGGGTGGGATGGGCCGACTTCGTTGTCACGATAGGCACCGACGAGCAACAAATGCCTAACCTCGGGATGTGTGGCGAGATGCTCCAGCATCTCCAGTGTTGCCGTGTCCAACCATTGCAGATCGTCTAGGAACAGCGCGAGGGGATGCTCTGGTCGAGCGAACACGCCGAGGAAGCGGCGAAATACCCGCTGAAAGCGATTATGATCTTCCTGCGGCGGGAGCTCGGGAACCGGCGGCTGCTCCCCCATGATGAGTGCAAGTTCCGGGATCAGATTGACCATGAGCTGGCCATTCGAACCTACCGCCTCGAGCAGGAGGCGCCGCCACCGGGATACTTCCTCGTCATTCTTGCCGAGGAGTTGGCGCACGAGCGACTGGAACGCCTGGGCCAGAGTTGCGTAAGGGATATCGCGCTTGTACTGATCGAACTTGCCACTGGCGAAAAAGCCGCGCGGCGGCACCAGAACCTTGTGCAGTTCGTTGACAACAGAGGATTTGCCGATACCGGCGTAGCCGGAGATGAGCACGATTTCCGTCATCCCACCACTAGTAACGACCCGATCAAAGGCGGCGAATAGGTTTTCGATCTCCGCTTCGCGTCCATACAGTTTTTCCGGAATCAGCAACCGGTCCGACGCGTCGTTGGCGGCAAGTGGAAACGACTCGATCCGGCCATGAGCGTCCAATGCCGAGAGACAGCGCTGGAGATCGGACTCGACGCCTGCGGCAGTTTGGTAACGGCTTTCGGCATTCTTAGCGAGAAGCTTCAAAACGATTGCTGCAACAGGGGCTGGGACCCCATTTACCCGCTCGTTGAGCGGTGCCGGATGCCGCGCGATGTGACAATGAACCCATTCCATCGGGTCGCTTGCAGAGAACGGAAGCAATCCCGTGAGCATCTGGTAGAAGGTCACACCGAGAGAGTAGAGATCGCTGCGGGCATCGATCGATCGATTCATCCGTCCCGTCTGCTCGGGCGCCATGTAGGCGAGTGTGCCACCGATGATTTCGGGTGGGTCGGGTGCCTGGCGCTCGCGCGGGAGGCGCGACGCGATGCCAAATCCGGTCAGCCGAATTTCGCCGGCGGAATTCACCAGCACGTTGGCGGGCTTGATGTCCTTGTGGACGAGACCACGTTCATGCAGGCGCCGAAGCGCCGCCGACAAAGAGACGGCGAGACGGAGGAATGTCCCCACCTCCATCGGTCGGCCGAGAAGGTGCTCAAGCGGTTCGCCGCCGCGGTCTTCGAGCACCAGGATGGTCCGGCCACGCTCGCGGAGAAGTTCGAGTGGCATTACGGCCCACGCGCCGTCCAACTCGTTTTTTAATCCGTATTCATGCACGAGGCGCGCAACGCTGGTGAGGGGCGGGTGCTCCGTGGCGGGCAGCACCGCCAGAACGGCGCCAAGATTGCCGTCAGCGCCCAAGCGCCATCCTCGGCAGAAGACGCGGTCGCGATCCTGCCACAAGACTTGGAAGTTGCTATCCCCATCTGCGTCGAAGCGAGTAGATGGATTCAACTGCCGCACTCCAGCAGTAAGCGGTCGCTGCTCCCGGGCTGAGAAGGTCCTGCGACATTGTTCCGCCCGGCCAGCCAGAACCAAGCTTGAGCGGGGACTCTGCCACATACAATGCGGTTTGGCAATTTCTCCTCATGGCCCATCGAAAATCCGACCCTGCCTTATCGCGCCGCTAGTCTTTGTTTCGCTACGCCATAGCAGGAAGGCCGCGTTCGGAGCACCCCTCGTCCTGCTCTTTCTGAGATTCCTGTCATCGCTGAGGGCGGTTCACTTTGCTTGCAATGGGAGCCGCTGCCGCACGTCGCGAAGCGTGGCGGTGCGCCGGTCGCGGAGTGGGGCAGAGTTAGGCAGGTGGAAGGCGAGTTCGATGGACAGGTTGCGCGACGTCGCATGAAGACGAGGCAGCTTTGCTGTCCACCGCCAAAGTGCGGCGCCAACCGTTGTCATTGTCGGAAACTCAATCCGGCTAGCAAGTAAAGTCGAATCGGGCGATGCTCTTGGTTGATAAGAGATGTTTGCAGCCTAATTTGGTTGGCGCTGATCGGATTGTTCCGGTCGCGAGCGTCGCTGCAAGCAGAGATCTTGACGCTTCGTCATCAACTCAACGTGCTGCGACGTAAATCGCCAAAGCGACTAGGCTGCGACTCTTTCAGCCTTTAACAGAGCCAGCGGCGCCACTCTTTGCGATTCGAGGTATCCGGCGACGTATTCCGCATGCCGGCGGAGGACCACGTCGAATTCGGCATGCTCCTCCAGTTTTTCGAGTGCATATGCCCGCGTCGTATCCAGCAATCGATACTGTGCTTGCGTTTCATTGATCCGGGTTGCTATCAATGACTTCTCAACCAGACCGGCGATCGCGTCAAATATCTCTCCGGCGCCTGCGCCGAGTTCGCCTGCGACATGCCGCGCGCCCTCCAGGGTAAAATGGCCGACGAAGGGAGCAATGCATCGAAGGACAATCCTCTCTGCGTCAGACAGCAGATCGTAGCTCCAATCCAATGTCGCCTTAAGGGTCCGGTGCCTGGGAACGGCCGTCCGATGGCTTAGTTTCAGCAATTCCGGCCGAGCAACGGTGTTCCTGATGCCGAGGGCGGCCACCTGACCCGCCGCCAACTCGATTGCCAACGGTATGCCATCCAGCTTTCGGCACATTGCCGCGATAAACGGCGCCTCCTCGTCGGTGAACACGAAGCTTCCCGCTCTCGCCGCCACGCGTTGTACAAACAACCGCACTGATGGATATCGAAGCACGGCATTTGCCGTTTGCTCTGAGCCGTCTGGTGGAAAATCAAGGGGAAGAACCCGGTAGCAATGCTCACCCTCTACTTTCAGCAATTCTCGACTCGTGGTCAGAACATGGATCTCTTCCGCTTGCCGGTAGAGTTGCTCGGCAAGCGAGGCAACCGCCTCGATCACATGCTCACAGCTATCGAGGATGATAAGAAGCTTTCGCGAACGAACGAGGTCGACCAGCTCCAGGCCGGGGTCTTTCGATTTGAGTGCAACTCCCAGGGATGTAGCGACAGCCCCCGCAACATGGCGCGGATCGGTGAGGCTTTCCAAGTCTACGAGATAGACTTCCCCGCCAAACTCCTCGGCAGCGGCGCGGCCGACAGCCAAGGCAATGGTCGTCTTGCCAATGCCGCCGGGGCCGAGCAGTGTCACGAACCGCTCATCTCGAAGCTTGTCGCTAACCTCGCCGACCACCGTTTCGCGCCCAATCATCATGAGCGGTCGCACGGGGAGCCTGCCTTGGTGGCGGAACTTATCGTTCCTGCTCTCCGTACTGCCGGCGAGAGGGACGACGGTGCCGACGAACGAGTAGCCCCGTGCCTTGACGTTTGCAATGTATCGGTTGCCAAATTGGCCGTCACCAAGCGCTTTGCGGATCGCGGCCACGTGGACCCGGAGGCTCCCCTCCTCAACGGTTACGTCCGGCCAGACGTGATCGATCAGCTCCTGCTTTGCGATCACCTCACCCGGGCGGTCGGCAAGATAGTTCAAAATATCCAGCGCCCGACCGCCGAGAGGAAGCACCTCACCGTCGCGCCGGAGCACCCTCTCGCCAATCGAAACTTCGAAAGGGCCAAACCTCAGCTTCCTATGAACTACGGCGCAAGACATGTTTCAGCCAAATGACGGATTTCCTGTGCCCCGTATGCCTACCGTCGGTCGGCAAACGCCGCAATTGTGCGCCCGTAAAGTTGGTACACACCTTGGTATAGCCTCAACGCGGAGGGTTGAGCCGAACCCCGCGCTGCTGCGACCACAATGACGGGCACGAGCAGCATACGCCGGTACGACCATCCTGCGTTGCGCGTCCAGCCGCTGGAGCCGATTGCACAAAGATCAGTCGGCAGATACCGGACTGGTCTTATGTTCGCGCCCTCTGCGATGCCGATGTTATTGAGTTGCATCGCCGATGGCCGGCGGAGGCGACCTGTCGCGTGCCTAGTGGGCCATTGATGCAACGTAGGCAAACTAAGGCGCGCCTCTATTTCCCTTTGCGCGATCTAGAGCGGTCTGAATACAATTCAGGAGGTCGCTCTCATCGAACGGCTTGGGCAGATAGCAGATGACCCCAGCTTGAAGTGCGCGGGCACGAATATCATCGCTCGGATAGGCAGTTATCAGTACGGTGGGAATCGCTTTGCCCAATCGAGACAAATTGTTGTGCAGATCAAGGCCACTCATCTTGGGCATGTCGAAGTCGACAACCAAGCAGCCGGTGCGGCTCAGTTCGGGTGAGCACAAAAACTCCTCCCCCGACGAAAATGCCTGGGCGACCAACCCTATCGAACGCATTAAAACTTCGATTGCGTTTCCAACCGCTTCGTCGTCATCGACTATGGCAACTATTGGTCCGCTATTTGGCACTTGGCAAGACCGGTAACCGCGAGCAGCTTTTACAGAGGAACGGATATCGTCCGCGAGACTCTTTCTTATCCAACCTAGGCGCAACCGCTACGTGCTTCGATTATACCAATGTATAGGAACTCAACGATTGGCTTCGGTGGCCAGAAATCTTGTGGTCCATGGAGCAAGCTGCGTCACAGGCATCGACCTCATATCACCCTAGCCCCTGTTAGCTCACAAGAGCCCCTCCAGCTTGGACCGCGCTGGAGGGGCAAGGGAGGCCGCAGGGAGTGAACGGCCTCAAGGGAGGAGAACTTCACCATAACGGCACGCATTGGCGCTCACTATTGATCTAGCGGAAAGATCGAGTACCAAATAGGAATGTGCGCACTATACGAAGGTTGTGCGCTACCAGCTTAGTCGGTTTGACTTTGGTGGGCAGCTGGCGCCTGACGCAGAACCTGGCCGACTTCAACCGGCCAGTTCGCCGATGGCTGCGATCCGTCGGAGCCGAATTGGGCTGGTCATCCCCTCTATCGCCCACGCGATAATCTCGCTATGCTCCGTGGTGGACTGGCAAAGCTAATGCGCATGTCAACGAGGAACATGTGGTAGAGCAACCGCCAACAGTGATGGTCATCGACGATGATCCGGGAGTGCGGGACTCACTAGGCAAGCTGCTTCGATCGGCGGGCCTTCGGGTCAGCCTACTCGGTTCGGTGAGCGAATTTCTCGCGGCGGATCGGCCAGAAGGACCCGCTTGCCTGGTGCTTGACGTGCGGCTTCCCGGCCAGAGCGGACTCGACCTGCAGCGCGAACTAGCAGGTGCCAAAAGACAGCTGCCCATCATCTTCATTACCGGACATGGTGACATTCCAATGTCGGTGCAGGCGATGAAGGGTGGCGCGATCGAATTCCTAACAAAGCCGTTCCGAGAGCAGGATTTGCTTGAAGCGATTCAGCTCGGTCATGCCCGTGATCGAGCGCGGCTTGAGCAGGAACGAGCTATGGCAGAGCTGAAAGTTCGTTTCGAAAAGTTGACGCCGCGGGAGCGCGAGGTCATGGCGTTCGTGGTGACCGGGCGGTTAAACAAGCAGATCGCAGCCGACCTCGGCCTAAGCGAAATCACGGTAAAAGTTCATCGTGGCCAAGTAATGCGTAAGATGCGGGCATCGTCCTTGCCCGACTTGGCGCGCATGGCCGACCAATTGCAACTGACGCCGACAAAACCGCATAACCCGGGACGCGTTGCCTAGCGCCGACGCTCAGCCTGCATCTCCCGTAATGGTCCCATTGCGTCTCACCACCGATGATCAGGGCCTGCTAGACTCGACGTCTGCTACGTCGCGGATCCGAAGCGGCATTCCACTCACGATGCGGCGGCCGGATGAGCAGGCGCAATAAAGCCAAAGATAGCGCCACGTGGCACGTTAGGGCTCGCCCACAATCGTCCGTTATGCGCTTCGATAATCGACCGGCAGATCGACAGTCCAAGCCCCATACCGCTGGGCTTCGTGCTGTAGAAAGCCTCGAACACGCGGTCAATATCCGCCGGTGCGAAGCCTGGACCTGAATCTCGCACCTCGACTGACACGCCATCCGGTTCGTTACGGCTGCTGATGAACAATTCTCGCTCCTCTTCGTCGATGTCGCGCATCGCTTCGATGGCATTGATGATCAAGTTAAGTACTACCTGTTGCAGCTGGACCCGATCTCCCTGGACACGAGGCAAGCCCTCCGCTAACTGCGTCCGCACCGAGACGCTATTGTTTGCGGCCTCCGTACGGGTGAGAGCAATAACCTCGAGGATGGCGTCGTTGATCGCTACGGCGTCTTTTCGTGCGGGCACCTTCTTAATGAGCGCTGGGGTTCGCCCGAGGACCTCGCCTGCGCGATTCCCCTCCTTGACAATATGAGAGAGCGCGTCATCCACCTCTCGAAAATTCGGTGGCTCCGCGCTTAGCCAGCGCCGAGCGGCTAACGCGTACGTGACTGCCGCTGTGATCGGCTGTTTCACCTCATTGGCGATCGAGGCCGAGAGCTGACCCATGGTGGCGACGCGGTTGGCGTGCGCCAGCTGCATCTGCACCTTGCGGAAGGCCTCTTCGGCGCGCTTGCGCTCGATGAACTGACCGATCTGGCTGCCGATGGTAGCCAGCATGTTGAGCAGCTCCTGATCGGGCTGCCTGATCTCGCGACTGAAAAACTCGATCACGCCCAAGACTTCCCCCCCGAGCAGGATGGGAAAGCCGAAGGCCGCGTGTAGTCCTTCGCGTTCGGCGATGGGTCCGCGCGGAAAGTTTTCATCAGGAACGACATCGGGAATGTATTCGGGCTCAAGGCTGGACCACACCCGACCCGGTAGTCCCAAGCCCGGAACGAAAGTGAACTCCCGGCTGACTCTTTCAAATTCCGGGACCTCTATCGACGCTTTATGCCAAAGCTCGACACAGCGCAGCGCCTCGGTCTCCCGGTCCACACGCCAGAGCGCGCCCACGTCCCATCCTAGACACTCGCCCATAGCCCGCAGTATTCTCGGAGTGGCCTCTTCGATCGTGGCCGCTTCCGCCAAGATCTGCGCGACCGTGTGCTGCACGCGGAGGCGTTCCTCTAAGCGCTTGCGCTCGGTGATGTCCGTGGCCGAGCCGATGTAGCCGAGGAAAGTGCCGTCGGAAGCGAACCGGGGGGTGCCCTTATCGAGCAGCCAGCGATACTCGCCGTCGTGCCGCCGCACGCGATATTCGAGTGTAAAGAGGCTGCGTTGGTCGAAACAATGCGCGTAAGCCTCGAGGCGCGCGTCGCGATCGCTCGGGTGAATGTCGTCGGCCCAGCCGTTACCCAACTCTTCTTCGAAGATTCTCCCCGTCAAATCGAGCCAGGTCTGACTCACAAAGGTGCAGAGCTTGTCGGCGTCTGTAGTCCAAATCAGCACCGGCGCGGTGTCCGCCATCGTACGGAAGCGCTCTTCGCTTTCCCGCAGCGATTCCTCTTTCTTGCGGCGCTCCTCGATCACGGCGGCAAGAAAAATCAACGGAACGGAGATGGCGAGCAGGAACATTTGCAGGGACAGGACGCTTTGCATCGGCGAGAGTGCGGCAAAGGGTCCGAGGCCCTTGGCCGCGCCCCAGATCGACACGAAAATCAGGATCAGGAGAGAAGCGCTCGTTGCCGGTGGGCCGAAGCGCAGCGCCGCCCAAAGAAGAAACGGCAGCGGCAGGAACAGGAGCGCCGGCGTCGCGTCGCGCCGCGAGTCTTCCCAAGCGAAAACCAGCGCGCTGACAGCCAGGAGGCCGCCGATCATGATGAGGGCCTCGACCCGCTGCCGCGTCGATACGCGCCGAAGCCACGCCGGGCCGTCATTGGCCCAGAGAACGATAACCGGCGGAATGGCGAGCGCCGCCAGCGCATTCGAAGGCAGCCGCGCGCGCCACACGTCCCAGTAGCTTTCCCCTTGCCATCCGATGAGGGTTACGAAACCGGCGTCGAGAAACGAGCTTAGGAAAGGCGCCACCACGACGGCGGCGAGAACGAAGACGCCGGCGCTTTTCAAACTATCGAAGCGCAGCGGTCCGTCGATCGACCGGCGGATGAGAAAGGCGCCGAGGAGCGCCTCGCACGAGTTGCTGAGAAAAAACGCCAGCGACATGACGACCGGCACGCCGCGCGGCAGCTGCACCAAGAGGTGCGCGGGGAGCGCGCCCAGGAGAACGACCCACCATTGCCGCGTCGGCAGCAGGAGCAGCGCGGCGAGCAGGATCGAATTCGGAGGCCACAGGGCCGAGGGGGAGTGCGAGGGGAACTTTAGCGCAAAGCCGACGAGCGCGCCGACATAATACGCAACGCCCGCAAGTGCGCCCTTGAGAAACAGTGCACTACGTCGAGTCTTCGGTTCCATGCGAGACACCGAAAACCGAATATAGACCATAGGCGACATCAAGACCATAGGGCCTTCGGCGAAGAATGTGCTCGCAATCGTTGCCGCCATTACCGGTGGCGCGCTGATGCCACGCTGGTGGCTGGCTATCGCAACGGTCAACCGGGAATTACTTTAGCCCGACGGCGAAGAGGCTCAATGTTATTTTGCGTTTTAAAATGTCGCTTCTTGGCACTTTTCGGACATGGCGCGATGTCCGACTTGAGTCCGCTTTCGGGTGTAAAGCGGAAGCTTTTGACCCGAATGTATGGTCCGGCCGCGCGTTGCAAGAGGTTTCGTCAACCTGGCAGATGCGGTCTTGCATCAATGTATCCGGCCTCTGATTGGAGCGTGTTGTGCTCCGGGCCATCATGGATATCAACCGGAAGTGGCTGGCAAGGGATCAACGGGCGCTTTTTGACCCACAGCGGACGTTGGATGTTTGGCCGCATCTTCGGTTTGGACGGCCGTGAGAGCTATCGCGAACTGCGGCTGGAGCTGTTATGCTGCCCTCACCGTCTAAGCCGAGGAACTGCTCCGTATGAACGAGAGTATCCACGGAGAAAGGACCGCTTCTGAGCTGCAAGATCGGCTGACCGAACTCATCGAGCAACAGACGGCCATCTCGGAAGTGCTGCGCGCCATTGCGAGCTCGCCGCACGACTTGCAGCCCATCTTCGACGCCATCCTCGACAGCGCCACACGTCTCTGTCGAGCAGACATAGGCAGCTTACGTCTCTCCGAAGAAAGCGGCCTTCGTCGCGTGGCGCTGCGAGGGGACCCCCTTTTGGTTAGTCAGTCAGCATCCCCAGTGCTCGCAGAAAAGGGGAGCTTTCTGAGTCGAATAGCCACAAGCAGGTTACCCACCCACATCCCCGACCTTACGGCACTTGAAGGCGATCATCGGGATGATCTTTGGTTCACGGTGGTGAGCGCACGTTTTCGAACGGCCCTGCTTGTGCCGTTGCTCAACGATAATGAGATAGTCGGGATAATTAATCTGGGCCGCAAACAGATGCAGCCGTTCACCGACAAACAGATTTCCTTATTCAGGGACTTCGCTGCGCAAGCCACCATTGCCTTGGAAAGCACCCGCCGCGAGCGGCAATATCGCGAGATGCAGTGCGAGCTGGCGCATGCCAACCGCGTCGCTACCATGGGCCAGCTCACCGCCTCGATTGCTCATGAAACCAAGCAACCCATTACGGCGGCACGCACATACGCCGCTGCTGCACTGCGGTTTTTAGACAAAAGCCCACCCGATGTGGCGGAGGTGAGGGATGCGCTCACCTGCATTGTGAACGAGACCGATCGAGCCAGCGACGTCGTCGACCGGATCGGGTCTCTCATCAAAAAAGCGCCACCCCGGAAGGAGGTCGTCGACCTCAATGCGGCGATCCTGGAGGTGACCGCCCTAACCCGCAGCGAAGCGGTCAAGACCGGCGTCACGGTGGGCACGCAACTGGCGGGCGAGTTGCCACGCATCCAATGCGATCGGGTGCAACTGCAACAAGTGATGTTGAACTTGATCGTCAATGCCATCCAGTCGATGAGTGGCGTTGAGGACGGCAACCGCGAATTACACATCAGCACCGTGA
>WNGO01001707.1_pt1 | contig 14199 bp, 15 predicted proteins | sample 5400511 | NCBI WGS metagenome assembly WNGO01 (sample SAMN13153380, study PRJNA577476) | soil metagenome | isolation source: 20 cm soil or saprolite under Garry oak tree replicate 2 | place: USA:California | collected 2016-06-15
GAGCAACGAGGCCGAGCAGGCGGTGCTCGGCGCCATGCTGCTCGACCAGGATGCGGCCCTCAAGGCTGCGGAGCTGCTCGACGACGTCATGTTCTACCGGGAGGGCCACCGCCTGCTGTTCCGGTCGATGCTCGCCCTCACGGAGCGCGGCGACGTCATCGACCCGGTCACCCTGCGCGACGAGTTGCTGCGGCGCGGCGATCTGGACCGCTCGGGCGGCATGGAGTATCTGGGGGGGCTCATCGACGTGGTCCCGACGGCAGCCAACGTCGAGTACCACGCGAAGATCGTGCGCGACAAGGCGGTGCTGCGGCGCCTGATCGAGGCGGCCACCTCGATCATCCAGGACGCGTACGAGGGCCGGGCGACGTCGGTCGAGGTGCTCGACAACGCCGAGCACCGGGTCTTCCAGGTTGCCCAGCTGCGGCGGGCCGAAGAATTCGTGCGCCTGAAGGAGCTGATCTGGCCCACGATGGAGCGGATCGAGCAGCTCCACACGAACCAGGGAGCGCTCACCGGCGTCGCGAGCGGCTTCAACGACCTGGACCGGCTGACCGCCGGGTTCCAGCGCGGCGACTTCGTGATCGTGGCGGCTCGGCCTTCGATGGGGAAGACCGCGTTCGCCCTCAACGTCGTGCAACACGCGGCGATCGAGCGCAACGTCGGCATCGCCGTATTCTCGCTCGAAATGTCGAAGGAGCAGCTGGTGCAGCGGCTGCTGTGCTCGGAGGGCCTGGTGGACGCGTCGCGCCTGCGCCGCGGCCAGTTGCACGACGACGACTATCCGAAGCTCGCCCGCGCGGCGGGCCTGCTGGGCACCGCCCCGATCTGGATCGACGACTCCGCCATGCTTTCACCGCTCGCGATGCGGTCCAAGGCGCGCCGGCTCAAGGCTGAGCACGACATCGGCATGGTCGTCGTGGACTACCTCCAGATGATGCAGGGGCCCACCGACTCGGAGAGCCGCCAGCAGGAGATCTCGTTCATTTCCCGCTCGCTCAAGGCGCTCGCCAAGGAGCTGGACGTCCCGGTCGTCGCGTTGTCCCAGCTCTCACGCGCACCCGAGCAGCGGGGCGGCGAGCACCGCCGGCCGCAGCTCTCCGACCTGCGGGAGTCGGGCGCGATCGAGCAGGACGCCGACGTCGTGTGCTTCATCTATCGCCAGGAGTTCTACGACGGCTCCACCGACCCGAAGACGAACGACAACATCGAAGGCCTCGCAGAGCTCATCGTCGGAAAACAGCGCAACGGCCCCACGGGGACCGTGAAGCTCTTCTTCAAGAAGGAATACACGCGCTTCGACAACTACACGCCGCGCGAGCCGCCGCCGGGGTTCGACCGTGCGTAAGGGAAGCGGCGGCTCGGTGTTCCGCTGCACCGACTGTGGCGCGGAGCAGCCGAAATGGGGTGGGCGCTGCGATGCGTGCGGGGCGTGGAATACGCTGGCGGAAGAGCCTCTCAGTCGGACCGTCGGACGGTCGGACAGCAAACGCACGGCTTCCCTGGAACGTCCGCCGGTCCGACTGTCCGAGCTGGGGGCGCCGGGAGTCGAGCGGTGGCCCACGGGGCTCCGCGAGCTGGACTTCGTGCTCGGCGGCGGGATCGTCCCGGGATCCGTCGTACTCGTGGGCGGCGAACCCGGCATCGGGAAGTCCACGTTGCTGCTGCAGTGCGCGGCGCACCTCGAGCGGGCGGGCGTCTCCACGCTGTACGTCTCCGGTGAAGAGTCTCCCGAGCAGGTCCGGCTGCGCGCGGAGCGGCTGGCCGTCGACGCCGGCGCCGTGCACGTGCTCGGCGAGACGCGGCTCGAGGCGATCACGCATCACGCCCGCGTCCTCGGTACCCGCGTCGTGTTCGTCGACTCGATCCAGACGACCTACACCGACGACCTCGAGGGGGCGCCCGGCAACGTCGGGCAAGTGCGGGAGTGCACCGCCCGATTGCTCCGTCTCGCCAAGGAGGCCGGTCCCGCCGTCCTGCTGGTGGGGCACGTGACCAAGGGTGGGGGCATTGCCGGTCCCAAGACGCTCGAGCACATCGTCGACACTGTGTTGTACTTCGAAGGGGAGGCGGGGGGCACGCTCGAGCACCGCATCCTGCGAGCGGTGAAAAACCGCTTCGGGTCGGTGGACGAGATCGGGGTGTTCGAGATGACCGGCACGGGCCTCACGGCGGTAGCGGATCCCGCGGCCGCGTTCCTGGCGGGTCGCACGACGGGCGTCTCCGGGTCCGCCGTGACCGCACTGATGGAAGGCACGCGCCCGCTGCTGGTCGAGGTCCAGGCGCTGGCGGCAAGGAGCGGCTACGGTACGCCGCAGCGCGTCGCGACCGGCCTCGACCACCGCCGGCTGGCGGTGTTGCTGGCGGTTCTCGAGCGCCGCGGGAACCTGCCATTCGGCGAACGGGACGTCTTCGTCAACGTGACCGGGGGCGTGCGGTTGCTCGAGCCCTCGACCGATCTCGCGGTGGTGGCCGCGCTCGTGTCCAGCGTGCATGACCGCCCGCTCCCGGCAGACGCCATCTTTCTCGGCGAAGTCGGGCTGGGCGGGGAGATCCGCCCCGTGACGGGGCTCGAACGACGTCTCAGCGAGGCGGTGCGGCAGGGATTCCGGCGGGCGTTCCTGTCCACTCGCTCGCGCGTAAGCCTGCCGGGAGGTGGACTCGAAGTGGTCGGCATGGACGGCATCGGTGACCTCGCCCGGCGGCTCGCAGCCTGACGCGGGTGCCGTCATTGTCGGGGCGGGGGCGGGAGTCCGCGCGGGTCCCGGCGAGCCGAAGCAGTTCCGCCCGATCCTCGGCGTCCCCATGCTCGTGCGCGCGGTGCGGCCCTTCACCTCGCACCCCGCGATCGGTCAGGTGATCGTCGTGGTGCCCGCCGGGTTCGAGGCCCGTCCCCCCGAGTGGCTGGGCAAACTCGTGGGCGAACGACTGACTCTCGTGGCGGGAGGCGCGACCCGGGCGCAATCGGTCCGCGCGGGCCTCGCGGCGTTGTCTCCGAGCGCAGCGGTCGTACTGGTGCACGACGCCGCCCGCCCGTTCGTGAGCCGCGAAACGATCGATGGAGTCCTCGAGAAGGCTCGTTCAGGGCTAGGCGCCATCGCGGCCATACCGGTATCCGACACACTCAAAGACGTCGAGCAGGATCGTATCACGAGAACCGTCGCGCGGGAGCGTTTGTGGCGCGCTCAGACCCCCCAGGGATTCCCGCGGGCCATGATCGAGCGCGCGTATGCCGGGCTCGCGAACGGCGCGGCCGCGCCGACCGACGACGCGGAGTTGTGCGAGCGCGCCGGGTTCACCGTTGCAGTGGTGCCCGACACGCCCTACAACCTCAAGGTCACGACCGCCGACGACTTCCGCATCGCCGAGGCGCTGGCGCGTGAGCTGCGGTGACGGCGCTCGCGTTCCGAACGGACGAGGAAGTGACCGCGGCACTCCCTCGGGCCGTCGCCCACCTACGCGAGGGCGGGCTCATCGCCTATCCGACGGAGACAGTCTACGGCCTGGGCTCGCGCGCACGGCTCGCGGAGGTCCAGGCGGTGGCGCGGCTGAAGGGCCGGCGGCTGGACAAGCCGTTCCTGCTGCTCGTGGCCGACCGCGACATGGCCGCGGAGCAGGGACTCGCCTTCAACGAAGCGGCGACCGCCCTGGCCCGGGCGTTCTGGCCGGGGCCGTTGACCCTGGTGCTCCCGGGCGGCGGCGGCCGCTTGCCCGACGTGCTGCGAGGCTCGGAGGGCGGGATCGCCGTGCGCTGGACCTCGCACCGGGGCATGGCGCGCCTGGTGCGCGCGCTGGGAGAGCCGGTGACGTCAACTTCCGCTAACTTGCCGGGGAGCCCACCCGCGCCCGGCGCCGAGGCGATTGCCCGGGATTTTGCGCCGGCCGTGGAGGCGGGGACCCTGCTCGTGCTCGACGGCGGCGTTCTGGGGAACTCTCCCCCATCGACCCTCGTTGACTGCACGCTGCCGGCGCCCCGATTGATTCGCGAAGGGGCGGTGACGCTCGCCGAGCTGCGTCGCGCGGCGGGACGGCTCGCTCCGTGACCGAGGCAACGAACACGAAACGGATCCTGTTGGTGTGTACGGGAAACATCTGCCGCAGCCCCCTGGCGGCGGCGCTGCTCGAGCGCGCCCTCACCGAGCGCGGGATCGAGGGGATTGCGGTGGCTTCCGCGGGCACGGGGGCCTGGGATGGAGCGCCCGTCTCCGAGGGCGCTTACCTGGTCGGGCTCGAGCGCAAGCTCGATCTGTCGGGACACCGGGCGCGGCTGTTGACGCGCGAGCTCGTCGAAAGCGCGGAGTTGGTCCTCACGATGGCGCGCCACCACCGCGCCCGGGTGGACGAGTTGGGCGGGGAGGGTCGTGTCTTCGTGCTGGGCGAGTATGCGGGCCGGGAGGGCGACGAGGCCGAGGTGAGCGATCCCTTCGGCGGTGACCTCGATGTTTACCGCGACACGTGCTCCGAGCTCGAGACACTCATACAGGTAGCGGTCGAGCGCATCGGCAAAGAGTTCACGAGTGGAAGTCAGCGCTAGCACGCGCCTGCTGGCTGTCATCGGCGATCCGGTCGCACACTCTGTCTCTCCGGCCATGCACAACGCGGCGTTCCGGGTGCTGGGCCTGGATGCCGTGTACGTGGCGCTGCGCACACCGGCGGCGGCGCTCCCATCGATGCTGGCAGCCCTCGCGACCGTCGGTGCGGCCGGGAACGTGACCGTGCCGCACAAAGAAGCGGTGGAACGATGTGTCGCGCGGAAAACGGAGCTGTGCGCCCAGGTGGGCGCCTGCAATACGTTCTGGACGGAGCACGGAGCGCTCGTGGGTGACAACACCGACGTGGCAGGCATCCAGGCGGCGCTGCGCCAGCTCGGCGCCGACGGCGGCGGTACGTGGCTCCTCACGGGGACGGGGGGTGCGGCGCGCGCCGTCGCGGTCGCGGCGGCGGCGGCGAAAGCCGACCTGCACGTGCTCTCGCGCGACGCCGCACGGGCGCGGGCGTTCGCCGACTGGGCACGCGGGCACGGCGTGCGTGCCGCCCCCGCGCGCGGCGTGCTCGATCCCGACGTCGCCATCAACGCGACGCCTGCCGGTCTAAAGGACAGCGATCCCCTGCCGCTCGACCCCGCCAGTGCGGCCCACCTGCGCATCGCGCTCGACCTGGTCTACACCCCGGGCGGCACACGCTGGGTGCGGACGCTGACCGCGGCGGGCATCCGGGCGCAAGACGGACGTGAGGTCCTGGTGCAACAGGGCGCGGCCGCGCTCACCCGCTTCTTCCCCGATCAGGTGCCACCGCTCGATGCGATGCGCGCCGCCGTCAGCCGCGCGCTGAGTGCGTGAGGCGGTCGAGCAGCTCCTCCTGCCGGCCGAGTGTCTCCTGTGCCGCGCGCTTCTGCCCTTCCGCGACGCCTCCCGGCTGGTGTGCGACGTCTGCCGCTACCGCTGGCGCCCGGTCCGGCCCCCGTGGTGCCCGCGCTGCGGCCAGCCCGAGCCGCTGTTCGGCCGCTGCCGGGTGTGCGCCGACTGGCCCGCGACCTTCATACTTGCGCGATCGGCCGTGTGGCTCGACGCGGGCGCGCGCGCGGCGGTTCATGCGCTCAAGTACGGCGGGCTCCCGCGCATCGCGCACGACCTCGCCGCCGCGATCGCGGTGCTCGACCCGCCCGGCCGCGCCGGGGCCTGGCTCGTCCCCATCCCCCTCGGCCCGCGGCGCCTGCGGCACCGGGGCTACAACCAGAGCGAGCGGCTGGCGCGGGCCTTGGGCCGCCGCTGGCACCGCCCCGTGGTCGAGTTGCTGGTCCGCTCTCGCGATACCGCCGCGCAAACGACGTTGACACCCGAGGCGCGGCTGGCGAACGTGGCGGGAGCCTTCGAATTGCGGATTGGCAATTGCGGATTGCGGATTGACGGCGGGAAATACGAATCCGCAATCCGCAATCCGAAATCCGCAATAGAGCGGCCCCTCGTTCTGGTAGACGACGTCTTTACGACCGGCGCGACGCTCGCCGAAGCAGCGAGGGCGTTGGAGCGTGCCGGCGCCCGCACGGTGCTGGCCGTCACATTCGGCCGGGCGGTCGTGCCGGACTTCATCTAGGGGAGAGCCATGGCAGTACGCGTAGGGATCAACGGGTTCGGCCGCATCGGGCGCAACGTGCTGCGGGCCGCGGTGCTCATGAAGCAGCAGGCGCTCGAGTTCGTCGCCGTGAACGACATCACCGATACCAAGACGCTGGCGCACCTGCTCAAGTACGATTCGGTGCACGGCCGCTTCCCCGGGACGGTCGAGGCCCAGGGCGATGCGCTGATCGTCAACGGGAAAACCATCAAGGTGTCGGCCATCAAGGAGCCCGAGAAGCTTCCCTGGAAGGCGCTGGGCGTGGAGCTGGTGCTCGAGAGCACCGGGCTCTTCACCAGCCGGCCGGACGCCGAGAAGCATCTCGCCGCCGGCGCGAAGAAGGTCGTGATTTCGGCGCCCGCCAAGGGCGAGGACATCACGATCGTGATGGGGGTGAACCACCAGAAGTACGACCCGGCCAAGCATCACGTGATCTCGAACGCGTCGTGCACCACGAACTGCCTCGTGCCCGTGGTGAAGGTCGTGCTGGACCAGTGGGGGTTCAAACACGGGTTCATGACGACGATCCACAGCTACACGAACGATCAGCAGATTCTCGACCTGCCGCACAAGGACCTGCGCCGTGCGCGCGCGGCCGCCCTGAGCATCATCCCCACGACCACCGGCGCCGCCAAGGCGACGGGACTCGTGATCCCGGAAGTGAAGGGAAAGATCGACGGGATCTCGTTGCGCGTTCCGACGCCCGACGTCTCGATCGTGGAGCTGACCGCCGAAGTCGAACGCAAGACGACGATCGAGGAAGTGAACGGCGCCTTCAAGCAGGCCGCATGCTCGAGCCTGCAGGGCATTCTCGACGTGAGCGACGAGCCGCTCGTCTCGACGGACTACATCGGCAACTTCTACTCGAGCGTGGTGGACGCCCTCTCGACGAACGTCATCGACGGCACGTTCCTGCACGTGTCTTCGTGGTACGACAACGAGATGGGCTACTCGGCGCGCTGCGTCGACCTGCTGGTACACCTCGCCACCAAGTGAGAAAGCGCAGCCTCCGGGATCTGCCGTCCGCCGCCCTGGACGGCAAGCGGGCACTCGTTCGCGTGGACTTCAACGTGCCGTTCAAGGACGGCGCGGTCACGGACGACACGCGCATCCGCGCCTCGGTCCCCACCATCACGTACCTGCGCGACAAGGGGGCGCGCGTCGTGCTGCTGTCGCACTTCGGACGACCCAAGAAGCCCGATCCGTCGGTATCGCTCAAGCAGATCGTGCGCGACGTGGAACGCATCCTGGGCACGCCGGTCGAGTTCATTCCTGATCCGGCGACCGGGGTCGCGGCCACCCGGCGGCTCCCACGGGGCGGGGTGGCACTCGTCGAGAACACGCGGTTCTGGCCCGGCGAGGAGGCGAACGACCCCGACTTCGCGGCGACGCTCGCGGCGCTCGGCGACTTCTACGTGAACGATGCGTTCGGCTCGGCGCACCGGGCCCACGCCTCCACCGAGGCGGTGGCGCGCCTGCTGCGGCCGGCCGTGACCGGCTTCCTCATGGAACGGGAGCTGCGCTACCTGGGGGACGCGCTCGAGCATCCCAAGCGGCCGTTCGTCGCGGTCCTGGGCGGCGCCAAGATCTCCGGGAAGATCGACGTGATTCAAGCGTTGCTCCCCAAGGTGGACGAGATCTTGGTCGGCGGCGCGATGGCGAACACCTTCTTCCTCGCGATCGGTTTCCAGGTCGGCCGCTCGCTGGTCGAGCGCGACAAGGAGGACCTGGCGAAGACGCTGCTCGCCAGGGCCGGTGCCAAGCTGATCCTGCCGCGGGGAGCCGTCGTTGCGCCCAGCCTCGCCCGGGCCGCCGAGCGGCGCGAGGTCCCGAGCGATCACATTCCCGCCGATTGCGGCGTCTTCGACATCGATCAGCCCACGCGACTCGACTTCCGGGCCCGCATCGTGAAGGCGAAGACGGTCTTCTGGAACGGCCCGATGGGCGTCTTCGAGACGCCGCCGTTCGACGAGGGCACCCGCGCGATCGGGGACGCCCTGGTCGAGGCGTCCAAGCGCGGCGCCACGACGGTCGTCGGCGGCGGCGATTCGGCGGCTGCGGTGGCCGGGCTCGAGCAGAAACTCACCCACGTGTCCACGGGCGGTGGCGCCTCGCTCGAGTTCCTCGAAGGAAAGCCGCTCCCCGGGGTCGCCGCGCTCGAGGACGGGTGAGGCGATTGCTGTTCGCCGCCAACTGGAAGATGCACCTCGGGCCCGACGAGGCCCGCGTGTACCTCAAGACCTTCCGGGCCCGGTACAACCGCCGCGACGACCGCGAGGTGTGGTTCTTCCCGCCGGGAGTGTCCGTCGAAGCCGCAGCCCAGGCCGCGCGCGACCGTAACGATCTCGTCGTGGGTGTGCAGGACGTCTATTGGGAGCCCAAGGGCGCGTTCACGGGCGCCATCTCCGCCCCCCTCGCCGCGCAGGCCGGCGCCCGCGCCGCGCTGGTCGGCCACTCCGAGCGCCGCCACATCTTCGGCGAGACCGACGACGACACCCGTCGGAAGGTAAGCGCCGCCTTGCACGCGACGCTCGTGCCGGTGCTGTGCGTGGGAGAGACGCTCGCGGAGCGGGACGCCGGGCATACGTTGGCAGTCGTGATGCGCCAGCTCTCGGCCGCCTTGGGGTCACTCGACGGTCCTGCGATGTCGCGTGTCGTCGTCGCGTACGAGCCGGTCTGGGCGATCGGCACCGGTCGCAACGCCACCCCGCAGGACGCGAGCGCCGTGCACCGCGAGATCCGCGCGTGGCTGACTGGTCGAGGGGCGGACGCGCCCCGCGTGTTGTACGGGGGAAGCGTCAATGTGAAGAACGCGGCGGCGCTTCTCGCCGAGCGCGAGCTCGACGGCGTGCTCGTCGGCGGCGCGTCGCTCGATCCCGAAGGCTGGGCGCAACTTGTGCAGACCGGCGCCGCATAGGTATTATCACCGCCGCATGTACACGTTGCTGCTCTTTGTCCTCACCCTTGATGCACTGATCCTCACGACTGCGGTACTGCTGCAGGCCGGCCAGGGCGGTGGACTGGCCTCACTCGGTGGGGGTGCAGGGACCGAGCAGTTCATGGGCGGCCGACAGGCGACGACCTTACTCACCAAGATCACGTGGTGGTGCGCCGGCATCTTCCTGTTCCTCTCGTTGACCCTCGCGGTGATGTCCGCGCACAGCGCGGCGCCGCGCTCGGTGCTCGAGGGCAGCACGCCCACGGCGCCCGCCCCAGTACAACCCACGCCGCTCCCGCTCCCGGCCAGTCCGGCACCCCAGGGCACGCCGCCGCACCCAACCCAGCCCTCTAACCAGAGTCCGCCGCCCCATCCCTGACCGTCATCCCGCCTACGTGCTGCTCGAGGACGGAGCGTGGTTCCCAGGCTCAGCGCCCGTGCCGTTCGAGCCGACGTACGCGGAAGTCGTCTTCACCACGAATCTGTCCGGCTATCAGGAGGTCTTCACCGACCCCTCGTACCTCGGGCAGATCGTCGTGATGACCGCGCCGATGATCGGCAACTACGGTATCAATCCGGATGACATCGAGTCCGACCGGCCGCGGGTGGCGGGTGTCGTCGTGCGGGAGCTCTCGGTGCAGCCGTCGAACTGGCGCGCCACCGGCGCGCTCGCCGACTGGCTGAGCGCGGCGCGCGTCCCTTTGGTCGCCGAAGTGGACACACGCCAGCTCACGCGCCACATCCGTTCCAAAGGCGCGATGCGCGGCGCCGTCGCGATCGGCGCGGAGCCGACCGACGCCGTGCGCCGCGCGCTCGCAGCGAGTCCCTCGATGGACGGCCTCGACCTCGCGACCCACGCGACCATCGGCGCCGAGTACACCGAGGGGCCGGCTGACGCGCGCCGCCACATCGTGGCGTACGATTACGGGATGAAGCGGAACATCCTGCGGCTGTTCGGGAAGAACGGCTGCCGCGTCACCGTGGTCCCAGCCGGCACCCCCGCGGCGCGAGTACGGGAGCTCGCGCCCGACGGCCTGTTCCTCTCGAATGGGCCGGGCGATCCCGCGGCGGTCGGCTACGCCATTGCGACCCTGCGCGAGCTCGCGGACGGGTCACTGCCGATCTTCGGGATCTGCCTCGGACACCAGCTGCTCGGCCTGGCCTTGGGGGGAGAAACGGTGAAGCTCCCGTACGGGCATCGGGGCGGTAACCACCCGGTGCGGGATCTCGAAACCGGGCAAGTACTTATCACGTCGCAGAACCATGGCTTCGCCGTTCGAGGGGACACCGGCGGCGTTCCGGGCGCGAACGCACTTCAAGTCACCCACCTTAACCTCAATGACCACACGGTCGAAGGCGTGAAGCACCGGGAGTACCCGATTTTCGCGGTGCAGTACCACCCCGAGGCCTCGCCGGGACCGCACGACGCCCAAGGACACTTCGAACAGTTCCTCCAAGCTCTTGACACACAATAGGTAAGCCCGTATGTTGGCCCCTCATCTTTTGCTGCCCTTGGGCCCTTCAAGGGGGATGGATGACGAAGGCCGACCTGGTCGAAAAGGTCACCGCACACATCGCCCGCACCGCCGGTCCTCTGATTTCCAAGAAGGACTGCGCGCGCGTGGTCGACTCCTTCCTGGACGCGGTCAAAGCCGCGCTGGCAGAACAGCATAACATTGAGATTCGCGGATTTGGCACGTTCAAGATTCGCCAGCGCAAGACCCGCATGGCGCGCAATCCGCGCACCGGTGATCCGGTCGAAGTCGCCGCGCGCCCGGTTCCTGTCTTCAAGCCCAGCAAGGAGTTGCGGGCGATGGTCGCGGAGGCGAGCGAGCGCGTCAGCCCCTGAGGGCCCGCGTTTGTGGAGCCCACGTCATCCGAGCGGCCCGGACTAACCGTCTGGGCCGCTTTATTTTGCACGGGGTAATGAGACGCTCACACCCACCCGGAGTCACTGCGTGCGCCACCTGCTCGTGCTACTCGCGGCCGTCCCGCTGTCCGCACAGACTGTAACGCCGGTCAAGTACGACGTGTCCGTGCCCGCGCCGTCTACGCGCTTGTTCCATGTGAGCGCCGAGTTTCCGACGCGCGGCAAGGACACGTTGTACGTGTCGCTGCCCGCGTGGAGTCCCGGCAGCTACGAGATCCAGAACTATGCGCGCTTCGTGCGCCACTTCGGTGCCAAGAACCCCGCGGGCCAGCCGTTGTTCTGGGATCGGGTCGACAAGGACACGTGGCGCGTCGTGACCGGCAAGAGCGAGCGCGTGACCGCGGAGTTCGAGTTCCTCGCCGACACGATCGACCTCTCGTCGGCACGCATCGCGGGAGACTTCGGTCAGTTCCTCGGCACCAACCTGTTCCTGTACGAAGAGGGCCAGCTCGATCGTCCGGCCGAGGTGCGCTTCACTCTGCCCGCGGGCTGGCAGGTGACGACGGCGCTGACCGGCGCGGCAGGAGGAACGTACACCGCACCCAACTATCACGACCTCGCCGACGCCATGACGTTCGTCGGCAAGTACAGTCTCGACTCGCTGCAGGTGGACAGCAAATGGATCCGGATCGCCGTCTGGCCGGCGGATGCGTACACGACGGGAGTGCAGCGCAACATGCGGAACACCCTCGAGAAGATCGCGAAGACCGAGAACGCCCTGTTCGGCGGTCCGCCGTACGATCGCTATGCCGTGTTCTTCAACGTGATTCGCGAGCCCATCAATTTTGGGGGTGGCCTCGAGCACAGCGCATCGCAGTTCGACATAATGCCCCAGGGCGCGTTCGCTGACGCGGCCGGCAACTTCGGCGACTTCATGATCCCGCTCATGTCGCACGAGTACTTTCATCTGTACAACGTGAAGCGCATGCGACCGGTCGAGATGTGGCCGTACGACTATCACGCGGAGCAGTACACGCCGCTGCTGTGGTGGTCCGAAGGGGTGACGGACTACTACGCCGACTTGACGAACATCCGCTCCGGCCTGTGGACGCAGAGCCGGTTTCTCGACAACGCCTCGCAGGACATGCAGCAGGTCGAGTCGGTACCGGAACCGTGGAGCGAAGAAGACGGCAGCGTGGCGACCTGGATCCACGAAGTCTTCGTGAACAGCTCCCAGCTCTACTATCCGAAGGGCGCCCTGACCGGCCTGCTGCTCGACGTCTCGATCCGTGACGCGACGGACAACCGCCGCAGCCTGGACGACGTCATGCGGGCGCTGTACACGCGGTTCTACCAGAAGAACAAGGGCTTCACGACTTCCGACCTGCTCGGGCTGCTGCGCGAGGTCGGCATGCCGGACGTGGACGGGTTCTACCAACGCTACATCAACGGGCGCGACCCGCTGCCCTACGAGGCCGTGTTTCCCAAGGCGGGCATCGCGGTGGCGCGACAGACGACGTCGAGTCCCTTCCTCGGCGTGAACGCCCAGCCGGGCGACGCCGGCCGGCTCGTGGTGCAGGGCGTCGTGCCTGGCAGCGCCGCGGAAGCGGCAGGTCTCGAGCCCGGCGACGTGCTGCTCAAAGTCGGCGAGTTCGAGACGCGGCCCGACGAAGACTGGGGTGCCAAGTTTCGCGAGCGTTATCGCGGACAGGCGGGGTCGCCGCTCGCGATCAGCGTGACGCGTGGGGGCCAGGCGATGAGCCTGAACACGCAGGTGCGAGAGCGGACCGTGGTGGCGTTCCGCGTGACCCCGACGTCGTCCCCCAGCGCGAAGCAGGCCAAGATCTGGCGCGGCCTCTCGACTGGTTCCACGGGCAACTGACCGGGGCTATCTTGCGGACCATGGTCCGGGTTCGGTTTTTCGCACGCTATGCGGAGCTCGTGGGGCGCGCCGAGGCGGAGGTGTCGCTCCCCCTTCCCGCGACGGTGGGCGACGTGGTGCGGCGCGTACGTGAAGACCTTCCCGGGGGCGGGAACTTGCCCGAGCGCCCGCTCACCGCGGTGAACCTGAAGCACGTGAAGCTCGACGCGACGGTGCAGGACGGCGACGAGGTGGCGCTGTTACCGCCGATCGCCGGAGGGTGACGGTTCCGGCCATGTATCTCACGCGCAGCCCCATCTCTCTGGACCGCCTCCTCGCGGAGGTCGCTCATCCAGCCCTCGGGGGCACGTGTGTCTTCCTGGGCACGGTCCGTAATGGGCCCGAGGAGCACGGCGTGACGGCAATCGAGTACTCGGCCTACGAGGACATGGTGGAAGCGGAGTTCGGCCGCCTCGCGGCGGACGCGCGCGGCCGCTGGCCCGACGCGCGAATCGCGGTGCGGCACCGCCTGGGAACGATCCCCGCTGGGGAGGCGAGCATCGCGATCGTCGCCGCGGCACCGCATCGGGCGCAGGCGTTCGACGCCTGCCGGTTCGTGATCGAAGAGGTGAAGCGGCGCGTGCCGGTCTGGAAGAAGGAGCTACGCCTGGACGGCAGTGAAGTCTGGGTCGATCCCACGGGTCGCCCTACCGCGAAGCCCTCCCATGCCTGACGCCGTCCTCGACGCTTTCCAGCGCCCGCTCGCGAGCCTGCGGCTGTCGGTGACGGACCGCTGCAACCTGCGGTGCCGCTACTGCATGCCGGAAGACGAGTACGTGTGGCTGCCCCGGACGTCGATCCTCACGTTCGAGGAGCTCGACCGCGTGGTGCGAGTGTTCTCTCGGCTGGGCGTGCGTAAAGTGCGTCTCACCGGCGGCGAGCCGCTGCTGCGGCACGACCTCCCGGCCCTGGTCCGCCTGATCGCCCGGGTTCCGCAGATCGACGACCTGGCCTTGACGACGAATGGCCTGCTGCTCGCGAAGCAGGCGACCGCCTTGCGCGCGGCGGGCCTGCGGCGCGTCACCGTGAGCCTCGACACGCTCCGTCCGGAGCGGATGCTCGCCTTCGCGAAGAGCGCGCGACACGCCGACGTGCTCGCCGGCATCCGGGCCGCGCGCGACGCCGGCTTCGAGCACCTGAAGCTCAACAGCGTGGTGATCCGCGGGTTCAACGACGACGAGCTGGGGGATCTGATCGAGTTCGGTCGCGCCGAGGGCGCGGAGTTGCGGTTCATCGAGTACATGGACGTGGGCGGGGCTACCCATTGGTCGATGGACCAGGTGGTATCGCAGGGCGATATGCTCGCGGCGCTGGCACAACGCTACGGCCCGATCAGTCCAGTTCCCGGCGACGGCC
>WNGO01001710.1_pt1 | contig 14193 bp, 9 predicted proteins | sample 5400511 | NCBI WGS metagenome assembly WNGO01 (sample SAMN13153380, study PRJNA577476) | soil metagenome | isolation source: 20 cm soil or saprolite under Garry oak tree replicate 2 | place: USA:California | collected 2016-06-15
TCATCCCCGGAACTCCTTCGATGGGTCTACCGGATGCTTGCGCGTGTATTTCCACGTTGCGGGGTGATTTCGCAGGCGATCGCTTTCAATCTTTTTCTGGCGTTTTTCCCAACCCTGCTGATTGCCGTGGCGCTGGCGACGAGCCGGATTGGCGGCAGGACGAGCCTGTTCGACCTGATCGCGGATCTCACGCAGTTTTTGCCCCCCGGGAGTCAGGCGATCGTTTCGGAGTTTTTGGTGAAGCGCGGACCGGAAGCGTGGAAAATCGCGGCGCTGGGATGGACAGGAACGTTGCTCGCAGGCTCACAGGTGATGAAGCTGGTGATGCAGGGAATTCAGACCATCTATGGGGACACGGAAAAACTCGGGTTTCTGCACCGCCAAGTTCGCGGCCTGATGTTGCTGCTGGCGACGATTGCTCCGTTGCTGGGGGCGGCCATCCTTGGTGTTCTGGGCAAGCCGCTGCGACGATGGATTGCCCATGAAGTCGGCAAGCACTCCGTTTTACAAGGATGGTGGAATTTCTTTTTCCCGGTCGCCGCGATGGTGCTGGCCATGATGGCACTGACGGTGATTTATCGCGTGGCGCGGCCCTCAGAGGACAGCATGCGCAACGTTCTGCCCGGAGCGATGGTCGCGACGCTGCTGTGGTGGCTGGTAGACGTGCTGTTTGGAGTTTACGTGCGCCGCGTTCCGTACAGCGTCGTGTATGGCGGGCTTGCAGCCGTGATCGGTTTGATCATCTGGATGCAGCTCTCTGCAGTAATTATTTTCCTGGGCGCCGCCTGGAACGCGGAGCTGGCGGAGAGCCGCCGAGGTGCGCGGGCCCGTGCGTAAACAAGTTATTCGCGTGGAGTGCCATTCCGGGTATCAGGCGGACGAGCTTCCCTTGAGGCTGAATCTGATCGACGGAGTCAGGGAGATTGTGGCCATTGAAGATCGCTGGTATTCACCAGGCGCGACCTACTTTCGCGTGCTCGTGGACGACGGCGACCGTTACGTGCTTCGCCATGAAGAAGCGCAGGACGTCTGGAGCCTAACTGGATATCGAGCAGCTTCGTGATTGACACAAAAATTGTGCCGGGCGTATAGTCAAATCACCAGTCAGCAGGAGGGCATCCCTGGTTTCCTCCCTCGCGGACGCCTTAGGATGCGGCTTTGTGAAGGGCAGGGATGTTTCATTCACTGCTATTCCCCGGGTTCCGCCGCATCATTCTGCTAGTTTTTGCTTGCTGCCTATCAGTTTCCGGCAGCCGGCTCTCCGCTCAAACACCCGCACCCCCTCAGGATGCACCCTTAAAGACAGATTCGACGGCGAAGCCCCCGTCGGCGCCGGCAGCGGGCCAGAATGAGGAAGTCTCCAGTCGCGATACGCCGACCACCTTCAAGGTGCGCGTAAACCTGGTGCTGGTCCGCGTGGTGGTCCGCGACTCGCAAGGCAAGATCGTATCCAATCTCAAGAAGGAGGATTTTCAACTCTTCGACAACCGAAAACTACAAACAATTTCTTCTTTCAGTGTGGAAACGCCCGAGACACGCACGGCCTCGGCAGTAGCCTCCACGGACGCCGAGGGTTCTTCGTCGAGCGCGGATGCAGCGGGTGGCAAAGCCGTCGTTCTGCCGCAGCGATTTGTCTCCATGGTGTTCGACGACGTGCACCTATCGATGGCCGACGCGGCGTTCGTCCGTGATTCGGCAACACGCTTTTTCGAAGCTTTGGCGGCGAGTGATCGCGTCTCGCTGAACACGACCTCCGGGCAGTTGACGCAGGAGTTCACCGATGATCACAACAAACTCGCGGAAGCGTTGTTCGGAATCTTACCGCGTTCTCTGGCGAGCCACAATTCTCATGAATGCCCTGACGTGGGTTATTACCAGGCCGACCTGATTGTGAACAAGTCTGACCAGCAGGCCCTCGACGTTGCGACCGAAGAGGCACTGCAGTGCGCTTTCAACGCGGACCCCAGGATGAGGGCGGCAGCACAGAACCTGGCGCAAGTCGCGGCGGATCGCGCGGTGGCGCAAGGAGACGACGAGACGGAGTATGCCTACAGGCATCTCGAAGACGTCGTCAGACGCCTGGCGAGCATGCCCGGTCAACGCGTACTTGTGTTGGTCTCGCCTGGCTTTATAGCCTCAACCCTTCAGTCGGAGGCTTCCGAAATGGTCGACCGCGCGACTCGCGCCAACATTGTGATCAACACAATTGATGCGCGCGGCCTCTACACTCCGGATATGGGGGACATCGCCGATCCACCGAACGACACCATCCGTACCGCCGGTTTCAAAACCTCCTATCGCGTGGCAACGCAAGTCGCGCAAGAGGACGTTCTGGCGCAGTTGGCCGATGGAACAGGCGGCAAGTTCTTCCACAACCGCAACGACGTGGATGAAGCTATGCGGGAGGCGAGCGCCGCCCCGGCGCTTTCCTATTTGCTGGGATTTGCGCCGCAGAACCTGAAAATCGACGGACGGTTTCACCTGCTGAAGGTCGCCCTCACGAACAAGCAAAAATTCGAAATTCAGGCACGGCACGGTTACTTCGCTCCGAAGACGCTCACCGATCCCGCCGAAGCGACAAAGCGGGAGATGCAGGAAGCTTTGTTTTCGCAAGAAGAGATCCGCGACCTGCCGGTGGAGCTGCAAACGCAGTTTTTCAAGAAAGATGATGTCCAGGCACGCCTCGCGGTCTTGACGCGCCTGGACGTGAAGGGAATCCATTTCCAGAAAGTGCAGGGACGCAACAACGATCAATTGACGATCGTCACCGGAATTTTCGACGAGAACGGAAATTTTGTCACTGGCCTTTCTAAGGTCGTGGAGATGAATTTGCTGGACACGACCTATACCCGATTGAGCCGCTCAGGGTTCACGGTGAAAACCAGTTTTGATTTGAAACCGGGCACCTACCTCGTACGCCTGGTCGTGCGAGACGCCGTCGGTGCGCAGATGGCAGCACGCAACGGGGCAGTGGTCATCCCGTATTGAAGTTAAGAAATTGTGGGGGAATATGAATACGCTGACAAACTTCAGGCCAACATTTCGATCGGCGGCGTGGTTGGCTGCTGGGGTGATGTGCTTGGCTCCTGCTCCTTCCCAGGGGCAAGGGCAACCCGTTCCGGCAACGCCGCAAGCGGCCTCACCGGCGGAGCAGCAGCCGGTCGTCGTGATCAAGAAAGAATCAAAGCTGGTGCTCGTCGATTCGGTGGTGACGGACAAGAAGGGTAACTACGTCCGCGACCTCGCACAGAATGATTTCAAAGTCTTCGAAGATAACAAGGAGCAGCCGGTTTCCACTTTTTCTACCGGTGCCGATGCGGCTACCCAAGCCAACGGCCAACGCCGGTATCTGATTTTGTTTTTCGACAATTCCACCATGGCGGCGCCGGACCAGATCCAGGCGCGGAGCGCCGCGACTAAGTTCATTGCTGCTAACGCCGGACCTGATCGATTGATGGCCGTCGTGGATTTCGGGGGCTCACTCCGCATCGTGCAGAATTTCACAGCAAACGCGGACGTGCTCCGCGCAGCGGTCTCGGGAGTGAAGAGTTCGTCGGTCGATCCGAACGCACCAGCGCCGGACGTGCCCGTCACGGTAGCGTCGACCGGTCTTTCGTCTCTGGGTAATGCCGAGGCGGATTTTGGGGCGCGCAGCATGTTGCTCGCGGTGCGCAGCCTGGCGAAAAATCTCCGCGCAGTCCCGGGCCGAAAAATGGTGGTGCTGTTTTCGGGAGGGTTCCCGCTCACGCAGGAAAACCAATCGGAGCTAACGGCAACCATCGATGCTTGCAACAAGTCGAATGTGGCGGTCTACGCGCTGGACGCGCGCGGTCTGGTGGCGACAGCTGCGGGCGGGAGCGCCAGCAGGAGGACAATGGCTGGAAAGACCCAGGCCGCTAGAAGCCACATCCCGGCGCGGAGGACTTCGCCGCACCCACGCATTCTGCTCGCGGCCTATCCGGCGATGGCCGTGCCTGATCCGCAGCGACCAGGGGGTGGCGGCGGTGGAGCCGGTGGCGGTGGCGGAGGCCGTGGTGGAAGCGGTGGTACGGGGGGTGGAGGGACGGGCGGCGGTGGTAAGGGTGGTTCCGGTGGAGGTGGTGGCACAGGAGGCGGCGGTAAAGGGGGCACCGGCGGTGGAGGAAAGGGTGGCTCCGGCGGCGGCACCCGCGGTGGCGGCAGCACGGGGGGCGGCACCCGGGGTGGCGGTTCCAATCCTGTCTCTAACTACCGCAGTTCGCCCTACAGCCAGCCACGGACGATCGTGCCGCCATTCCCACCTTCGGCCTCGACCAACCAGCAGATCCTGGCAGCGCTGGCGGAAGGAACGGGCGGTTTCACAATCTTCAATACCAACGACCTACTGGGTGGACTCGAGCGCATCGGGCGCGAGCAAAACGAGTTCTACATACTGGGGTACGTGCCCGGCGACACGCCGGAAGGGAGCTGCCACACGCTGAGAGTGAAGCTGAATCGTGGCGGACTGAACGTGCGTGCGCGCAGCGGGTACTGCAACACGCGGTCCGCAAACGTGCTCGAAGGCAAGCCCCTGGAAAAACAGCTCGAATCGCATGCCGTCGGCTCGCAGCCCGGTTCGATTCATGGCCTGCTGCAGACGCCTTATTTCTACACTGCGCCGGACACAGCGCGGGTCAACCTGGCGATGGAAATTCCTTCGGATACATTTCAATTCAATAAGGACAAGGGAAAGTATCACGCCAACTTGAACGTGCTAGGCATTGCCTACCGAACGGACGGGACGGTAGGGGCGCGATTCAGTGATACCGTTAACCTGGACTTGGAGAAAGATGAATGGAAAGAGTTCACCAAGTTGCCGTATCACTATGAAAATCAATTCGACGCCACACCAGGCACTTACAAGCTAGCCGTTGTCCTTAGCGCTGGCGGCGATGCGTTTGGGAAATTTGAGTCCCCGCTGGCCATCGATCCCTATGACGGAAAACACTTCAGCCTCAGCGGCGTGGCGCTGACGAATTCCGCGCAAAGGCTGAACGATATTCCGACCGGCCTGGATGCCGTTCTGCTCGAAGACCGCACCCCGCTGGTGGTCAAGGGCACGCAAATCATTCCTTCCGGCAGCAATCGGTTCAAACATACGGACAACGTAGTTCTGTACACGGAGATTTATGAACCCCTGCTGACGTCGGCGACCCCGCCGGTTGTGGGCATGGCCTACCGCATATTTGAGCAATCGACCAACAAGCAAGTATTCTTCACTGAGGTCATGCGCGCCGATGATTACATCCAAAAGGGCAATTCGGTGATTCCCATCGGTCTGAAGGTGAAAATAGACGACCTGAAACCGGGTTCCTACCGCTTGGTGATGCAGGCCATCGACAGCGCGAAAAATCATGCGCCGGACCGGACGGTGGACTTCGACGTAACGGAGTGATGAAACTTCCGCGGCCCTGAAAAATGACCGCGCGCATTTTGGAGCGCGCGAATCTTGCTGCCGTTTTTGCGGCGGCCCCGGCCTTGGAGAGTGGGGCGAGCGGTCGTGCCTCGGAACCCGGCGCGCTCTACGGCCTCCCCTCTAAGTCCTTATCCTGTCTTTACTTCCGACCATGGTAAGGATTCGACACGGTCTGTGGACTTCTGCAACTTCTTCGCCGGGCAAGGGTTATTCTATGCGTGCTCGGTAATTTGCCCAATCGGCCAGCCCGCAGGAGAATGCCATGAGGCTCGAAGAGCGCCCCGCCTCCTCGTTTTTTCAACGCATCCCAGCTATTTCCGCGACGCCGAGGTCATTCCTCGCCGCCATCCTCTCGGTCACATGCGTTTTGTCGCTCACTGTCGACTTGCCGGCCAGCGCTGCAATTCCTGCAGCGGCGAAAGAAAAGAAACCCAAGGCCGATCCCGCGCTCAAAGGGTTGCCGATTACCGAACTCAGTCCCGACGAAGCTATCCTCCATGCGCTTAACCGTCTCGCCTACGGCCCGCGTCCGGGCGACATTGAGCGCGTACGGCAGATGGGCCTGGCCAAGTGGATCGAGCAGCAACTCAATCCCAATTCCATCGATGACAAGGCGATGGAAGCGCGACTCCAGGACTACCCCACGCTTCGGATGTCCACCGCGAAATTGATCGATGAATATCCGCAACCCAAACAAGCGGAGAAGCAGGCCCAGCAAGTTCAGGCGCAGGCGCGGCAGGAACGGCGCCGCTCCGATGCGGCCGCCACAGTGGTTGAAAAAGACACGCAGAATGCGCCAGAGCAGCCAGCCAATTCAGAAGCTCCGGCGATGACGTCAGTTTCCGCGCCGCAACCCTGGCCTGACAATCCCAGCGCCGCTGCGCCGATGAAACAGCCAGCGCAGGGAAAGGCAGCGACAAATGGCACGGGAAGGCGCGACGTGCTGGGCGGCGGCGACCCCAACAACGTCCCGCGTGCCATTGCCGACGACAGCAAAAGGCCGCAGCGCGTGGTGGCCGAGCTGGGCATGGCCAAGGTGACGCGCGCGATTTACAGCGAGCGGCAACTCCAGCAGGTGATGAACGATTTCTGGTTCAATCACTTCAACGTTTTCGCAGGCAAAGGAGAAGATCGCTACTACCTCACTTCGTATGAGCGTGACGTGATTCAGCCGCATGCCTTCGGAAAGTTCAAGGATTTGGTGACCGCGACAGCGAAAAGCCCGGCCATGCTTTTCTACCTGGATAATTTTCTGAGCGTGGATCCCCGCTCCGCGCAGCGGCAGGTGGCCGAGCGGGCCATGCGCCAACAGAGGCGTCGCGGAGGATTTGGCTGGCCCCCGCGACCGAGAGCAAATCCACAGCAACCAGCCAAGAAAAACGACCGAGGGCTCAATGAAAATTACGGTCGAGAACTGATGGAGCTACACACGCTCGGCGTCGACGGCGGTTATACACAGAAAGACGTCACGGAAGTGGCGCGTTGCTTTACGGGTTGGACGATTGACAAACCGAGGCAGTATGCGGACTTCAAATTCGACGACCGGCTGCACGACCCCGACACGAAAATCGTGCTGGGCAAGAAAATTCACGCAGGGGGCATGAAGGATGGCGAGCAGGTGATCGACATGCTGGCGCATCACCCGAGCACGGCCAAGTTTATTTCCACGAAATTGGCACGCCGCTTTGTTTCGGACAATCCGCCGCCGGCGTTGGTCAGCCGCTTGGCCGAGACGTTTCAATCGAGTGACGGCGACATTCACGCCGTGCTGAAGACCATGATCTGGTCGCCGGAATTCTGGTCGCGGGAATCCTACCGCGCAAAGATCAAAACTCCTTTTGAACTCGTGGCTTCCGCGGTGCGCGCCATGGGCACGGATGTGGACACGCCCATGCCGCTGGTGCAGTGGGTGGCACGAATCGGCGAGCCGCTGTACCAGTGCCAGCCGCCAACTGGGTATGCGGACAAAGCCGAAGCGTGGGTGAACACCGGCGCGCTGTTAAACCGGCTGAACTATTCCCTGGCTCTCGCGGGAAACAAGATGCGCGGAGCGCGTACCGATGTGACCTCGCTGCTGGGCGTGGATTCCTCAGCGGACCCCAAGACGGCGCTCGACCGCGCGGTGCGAGTATTCCTCGGCGGGCAGGCCGGCCCGACTACGGTTGAAACGCTCGGAAAGCAACTCGATAACCCGCAAGTCTTGCAGGCCAAGCTTGATGATCCGCGCAAGCAGGTGGATCTGGGCGTCGTCGCCGGGTTGGTGCTGGGCGCCCCGGAATTTCAAAGACGCTAGGGCAGGAGAGGTCACCATGAAGTACAAGTGTTGTGAAGGCGTCAGGGACCTGAGATTTTCGCGGCGATATTTCTTGAAGCAGGGCGGTGTGGCGATGGTAGGTCTGAGCGCCATGCCGGCGTTTTTGCAGCGGGCCGTGGCTGCCACTCCGATGCCGACGAAGAAGCAGCTCGTGGTGTTGTTTCAGCGCGGCGCGGCCGACGGCTTGAATATCGTCGTGCCTTTTGGCGAGTCGAATTATTACCGTATGCGTCCTACCATTGCGATTCCACAGCCCAAGCGTGGCGGCACGGATGCGGCGATCGACCTTGACGGATTTTTCGGTTTGCATCCAAGCCTCGCGCCACTCGAGCCGCTCTTCCGCAAGAACCAACTTGCCATCGTGCACGCCGCCGGCTCACCTGATCCAACGCGCTCGCACTTCGACGCGCAAGACTTCATGGAATCCGGCACGCCGGGCTTGAGATCGACCGAGGACGGCTGGCTGAACCGTGCCTTGGAAACCGTTCCGGAGGAGAACGCCTCGCCGTTCCGCGCCGTGGCGATGGGCCCGAATCTTCCGCGCATGTTGCACGGGGGCGCGCCGGCCATTGCGCTGCCGGACCTCAAGCAGTTCAAAGTGATGGCGCAGGCGCCGGGCACGGGCCAGATGGTCGAAGGCGGCTTTGAAGCCATGTACTCGCAAACTGTGGATCACGCGCTGCACGGCACGGGTACCGAAACGTTTGAAGCCATCGATCTACTGCGCAAAGCCGACCCGGCCAAATATCAGCCGGAAAACGGCGCGCAGTATCCCACCAACCGGCTCGGGCAAAGCCTGCAGCAGATCGGGCAACTGCTTAAAGCCGACATCGGCGTGGAAGTTCTTTTCGTCGATTGCGGCGGGTGGGACAACCACGTCAACGAAGGCGGCGTGCAGGGGCAGCTGTCGAATTTGTTGAAAGACCTGGGCCAGGGCCTGGCTGCGTTTCATCGAGATATGGGCGACCGCATGGAGAATATCGTCTTCGTGACTATGAGCGAATTCGGCCGCACCGCCAAGGAAAACGGCAATCGCGGCACCGATCATGGCCACGCCAATTGCATGTTGCTCATGGGCGGCGACGTGCAGGGCAGGCAGGTCTACGGCAAATGGCCCGGGCTGAACGACCATCAGCTCAACGACGGCCGCGACCTCGCGCTCACCACGGACTTCCGCTCCGTAGTCGGCGAGATTCTCAGCAAGCACATCGGCGTGAAAGGGCTCGACACCGTCTTCCCCGGATTCGACAACAACCCGCGCAAATTCCTGGGACTGCTGAGAACTTAGAGCAGAGACGAGAGTTCTCGAGAGCGGGATAAACTCTTCAAGAGTTCTTTTCTCTCTCGCCATCCCTGCATGTGTCTTTGACACTTTTCCGCTGCACGAGTAGTCTTGTGGCCAGCCGGTTGGCGGTTCCATGAGAACGACGCGCCGAGATTTCGCAAAGGGGCTGTCTGGCGCAGCGCTAGCCGCTGCCTTTCGGCACGCCAAGGAACCGGCGCGTCTGCCGATTGCATTTTCAACTCTGGGCTGCCCTGGCTGGGATATGCAGAAAATCCTGAACTTCGCGGAGCAACACGGTTTCGCCGCAATCGAATTCCGCGGACTCGAAGGCAGCCTTGACTTACCTTCTCACCCGGCATTTGCGGCGGAACGCATCGCCGAGACCAAGCGCGAAATTCTCCGTCGCGGCCTTGGTGTCGCCTGCGTCAGCAGCTCCGCCAGCCTGCACGAGTCCGATGCTGAGAAGCGTTCGAGAACTTTGGCTGACGCCCAGCGATTCATCGACTTGGCTTCTTCGCTCGATGCGCCCTACGTGCGCGTGTTCGGGTCTAGCCCTGACTCCGGGCATCCTGTCTCTCCAAGTGATGATGTGAAGATGCGTGTTGCCGCCGGGTTGCACGCATTGGGCGAGTATGCGAGCCCGCGCAAAGTTACCGTGATCATCGAGTCGCATGACGATTTTACCGCTTCGGCCACGCTCACAGACGTCCTGCATCGTGCCGATTCCAAGTCAGTCGGACTCTTGTGGGACGCTCACCACACGTTCGCAGAGTCGAGCGAGGACCCGAAGTTCACCGTGCGGCAGCTGGGGCCGTGGATCCGACACACGCACCTGAAGGATTCTGTCGGCCAAGGTGGTGATCGCAAGTATGTGTTGACCGGCCGTGGAAACGTTCCGATCAAGGAGCAGATCGAGGCTTTGCGCTCCATTGATTACCAGGGCTTCTACTGTTTCGAGTGGGAAAAAGTGTGGCATCCCGATCTGGAAGATCCCGAGATTGCCATTGCGGACTATGCCCGCGTCGTCGCCGATTATCTACGCTAGAAACAAGCCGGCATTAGGAGCGCTGCGTACTCGAGCGTTTTGCAACAAGAGAGTAAGTCTTTAAGGCCGGACACTTCTACGCAGCTGACTCTCTGTTCAGTCCGGTGTTTTCAGTTCGCGAATCCAAATATTGCGAAACCGCACGGGGTTGCCATGATCCTGCAAGGCTAGCGGCAGCTTCTCCTCATGCGGCCGATACGGCGGGCGCGCTCCATTCGCAGTCGGGCCCGTGGGTTCGACATGGTCCTGCGCCAGAACGCCGTTATGAAACACTGTGACGCTAGCCGGGCGCAGCAACTTTCCATCCTTATCGAAGCGCGGCCCGTGAAAAACAATGTCGTAGGCCTGCCATTGGCCCGGCGGGCGTGAGGCGTTAACGAGCGGCGGATATTGGCCATAAACCGCAGCCGCTTGGCCATCTGCATAGGTTTTATTTTCGTACGAATCTAGCACCTGAATCTCATAGAGGCCCATCAGAAAGACGCCACTGTTCCCACGCTCCTGGCTTTCCCCTTTGGGCGTAACCGGCTCAGCGAATTCGATGTGCAATTGGGAGTCACCAAAGGCATCCCGCGTGTGGATGTAGCCAGTCTTTGCGGCGACTTCGACATAACCATTCTCGACCTTCCACTTCGCTGGACTACCGTCCTGGTGCGCCCATTTGGAGAGATCCTTGCCATCAAAAAGTACAACGGCATCAGACGGCGGACGACCGGGCGAATCCTGCGTTCCCGGCGTTCCGGGATCGATTACCGGCGGTACCGGCCGATGGGGATCGTGAATCTTCCAGGTCGTCTGGATTTGCGCACAGCAAACATGGGCAGTAGTGGCGAGGAGCAAAACGGTCCGCGTCATCAACAGGCATTTCTTCATGAGCGACACCTCAATGTGACAGTGAGTGAATTCTACTTCCTAACTGTTCGCAAGTGTACGATGGGATTCAGATGTTTTGCCGATGATCTCCACGCCCGCTCGCGGAAGGCCAAGCTGGAAGCCTGCCAACCGATCTAGGGACGCTCTTCGTGCCAGTGCAGCCAGGGCGCCATGGCCTCTTCTTCAAGGAAATACTGAAGGCCGCGAATTGCTTCGGCGGTGGTGATGTTCCAAGAGGCCGGGTACTCATCGCGCTGGCCGTTGGACAGGTAATATTCAATGACCGCTTTTTCCGGCCCGGCATACAGTGGATTGCGAGTAGAGAACCCCGCGTCGCCTTCATAGCGCACGTGCATCAGCCACGCAGCCTGGCCATTGATCAGCGCGCCCATTGCCGGCCAGCCCGCCTCGTGCTGCATCCAAACTTCCGAAAATTGGGTGCGACCGATCTGCGCGAGGCGCACCTTAAGTTCGCCCGCGTCGGTAACTTCATACAGGACTTTATTGATTTTCAATTCCATGAGCGTTCGCTCGCGGAGTCCGGTAACACCACTTGAATCCTTTGTGTCCCAAGTGTCAAGTTGAAGAACAACGGGGCGGTGAGTTGATCTGTCAACTCATGCGTCAGTGGGCGGCGTCTTCCCTGATGCGCATGCCGTAGAAGGAACGGTAGACGAAGAGGAAGGAGACGACGAAGAACGCCGCTGCAAGAATGTGTGTCAAAGTTGTGCTGTGCTGCTCGGCGGTGAGCTGCACAGCGAGTTCGACGGCCAGCAGGCCGAAGAGCGTCGTGAACTTGATGACCGGGTTGAGTGCGACCGAAGATGTATCTTTAAACGGATCGCCCACCGTATCACCAATGACCGTGGCGTCGTGGAGCGGCGTGCCCTTCTGCTTGAGTTCGACTTCAACGATCTTCTTGGCGTTGTCCCAGGCGCCGCCGGCATTGGCCATGAAAATGGCCTGGTACAAGCCGAAGATGGCGATGGAGAAAAGGTAGCCGATAAAAAAGAACGGTTCGACAAAGGCAAAGGCCAAGGTGGCGAAGAACACCGCGATGAAGATGTTCAGCATGCCTTTCTGCGCGTATTTGGTGCAAATCTCGACGACCTTTTTGCTGTCGGCAATGCTGGCGGAAGCAGCTCCTTCGAGCTTGATGTTGGCCTTGATAAATTCGACCGCGCGGTAAGCACCGGTGGTCACGGCTTGCGTGGAAGCGCCGGTGAACCAGTAAATCATGGCACCACCGGTGACCAGCCCCAGAACAAAAGGCGCATGGAGGAGCGAAAGATTATTGACGTTCTCGGTTAAGCCTTTGGTGAGCGCCATGATGATCGAGAAGATCATCGTGGTTGCGCCGACCACGGCCGTACCGATGAGCACTGGCTTTGCGGTGGCCTTGAAGGTGTTGCCCGCACCGTCGTTGGCTTCCAGCATTTCCTTGGCGCGCTCGAAATTGACGTCGATGTTGTAGTCCTTCCTGAGTTCCTGCTTGATGTTGGGGATCTGCTCGATGAGCGAAAGCTCATATACGGATTGCGCGTTGTCCGTGACGGGACCATAGGAGTCGACGGCGATGGTCACCGGGCCCATGCCGAGGAAGCCGAAGGCCACCAGGCCGAAGGCAAAAACTGGCGCCGCAATCATCAGGTCGCCAAGGCCGAGGTTGCTGATCAGATACCCAAGGGACATGAGTAGCACCATCGCCAGACCGATATAGTAGGCCGAGAAATTGCCGGCCACGAAGCCGGAAAGAATGCCGAGCGATGCACCGCCTTCTTCCGCCGAAGTCACGACTTCTTTTACGTGGCGCGACTCGGTGGACGTGAAAACTTTCACCAATTCAGGGATTATGGCGCCGGCAAGCGTTCCGCAGGAGATGATCGTGGCTAGTTTCCACCACTGTGATATATCGCCGCCGAGGCTCGGGATGATCAGCGATGAGACGACGTAGGTCAGGCCGATCGAAACGATTGAGGTGATCCATACCAGCGAAGTGAGAGGCGCCTCGTAGTTCATCAGGTCGGCGTTGCCGTACTTGGCCCTGGCGATGAAGCTGTTTATGAAATAGGCGGCGGCGCTGGCGATGAGCATCACGATGCGCATCACGAAGATCCACACCAGCAGCTGAACTTGCACGGTGGGATTTTTCACCGCCAGCAGAATAAAGGTAATCAATGCGACGCCGGTTACGCCGTATGTTTCAAAACCATCGGCGCTGGGGCCCACCGAGTCGCCGGCGTTATCACCCGTGCAGTCAGCAATCACGCCGGGGTTACGAGCGTCGTCTTCTTTGATTTTGAAGACGATCTTCATGAGGTCGGAGCCGATGTCGGCAATTTTCGTAAAGATGCCGCCGGCGATACGCAGCGCTGCCGCGCCGAGCGATTCGCCGATGGCGAAACCGATGAAGCACGGGCCAGCGTAGTCGCCCGAGATGAACAGCAAGATGAAAAGCATCATCAGCAGTTCGACGCTGATGAGCATCATGCCGATGCTCATGCCGGCCTGCAGTGGCGTGCTGTAAATCGGATAGGGCTTGCCGCGCAGGGAAGCGAACGCCGTGCGCGAATTGGCAAACGTATTTACGCGGATGCCAAACCACGCGACGCCGTAACTACCCGCAATTCCTACGAGACTGAAAATCAGAATGATCGGGAGAGTGACCGCAGTGGGGCGCACCGGAGCAAGCCAGCCGAAGTACATGACGATCACCACGGCGATAAACACCCACAAGATCAACAGGAACTTTCCCTGCGTAATTAGGTAGGTCTTGCAGGTCTCGTAGATGAGCTCGGAGATTTCGCGCATCGATTTGTGAACGGGAAGGTTTTTCAGCCGCGAGTAGATAGCCAATCCGAAGCCCAGGCCAAAAATGCAGATGACAATGCCGAAGAGCAGAAGCTTGTGGCCGTCGATGCCGAGAAAAGTAACCTGGGATAGGTCGGGAAGCTTCAAATTAGCTTCGCCGCCGGCTTCCTCAGCGAGAGCCGACGCCGCCCCAAACAAGGCGAGCAGGACAGCAGGCGCTCCAAACTTAATGAACTTGCAGCCTAGAGACCAGACATTTGCCAGCCAGGTAAGCATTCACAATCCTCCGTAGATCACTTGTTCACAGGGCAATGGCTTCCCGGGACAGCCGATTCCGGTGCACTTTTTCGACGGAGCGCTGTTTGGCGCGACCGCAGAGCGATTTGTTCTCATTCCACCGGCAAGACGTCGCCGCGCGCCGGTCCGAGACT
>WNGO01008734.1_pt1 | contig 14188 bp, 13 predicted proteins | sample 5400511 | NCBI WGS metagenome assembly WNGO01 (sample SAMN13153380, study PRJNA577476) | soil metagenome | isolation source: 20 cm soil or saprolite under Garry oak tree replicate 2 | place: USA:California | collected 2016-06-15
GGTTGCGGCGCGCCCGGCGGTCGCGCCCTACCCAGGTTGGTTGACGGCTCAAATGGTCGCAAGATCAAGATCGACATCCTTCTCGGCTGAATACATGTAAGGCGGTCCGGTCACGACCGGCGTCTTTTTGAAATTATGCTTTGGCGGCGGCGAAGGTGTTTGCCACTCCAAACCGGTCGCACGCCATGGGTTCGGTCCGGCCGCGCGGCCGCGTTTGATCGACCACATGAAATAAATGAAGGGCAGCAAATATCCGACGCCCAAAATGGACGCGCCCGCTGTTGAGAGAACATTGAAAACCTGAAACTCCGGCGGATACGCGTGATAGCGCCGTGGCATTCCGAGATAGCCCATGACGAATTGCGGAAAGAACGTCAGATTAAATCCGAGAAAAGTGGCCAAGGCCGCCAGCTTTCCCCAGATCTCAGGATACAAACGGCCCGTTATCTTCGGCCACCAATAATGCAGACCGCCCATGAACGCGGTGACCATCCCTCCGACCATGATGTAATGGAAGTGCGCCACAACGAAGTACGTGTCGGTCACATGAACATCCACTGCGAGCGCGGCAAGAAATAATCCGGTCAACCCGCCGATGGTAAACAGCCCAATAAATCCGAGTGCATAGAGCATCGGAGTAGCGAAATGGATCGAGCCCTTGTGCATGGTTGCGGTCCAGTTAAACACTTTGATCCCCGAGGGAACGGCCACGAGGAAACTTAGAATCGAGAAAATCATCCCGGCGTAGATCGACTGGCTGGAGACAAACATGTGATGACCCCAAACCATGAACCCAAGCACGGCAATCGCCATGCTCGCGCAGGCGATCCAGCCGTAACCGAAGACACGTTTGCGCGAGAAGCAGGTGATCAATTCACTCACTACGCCCATGCCCGGCAAAATCATGATGTAAACGGCCGGGTGCGAATAGAACCAGAACAGGTGCTGAAAGAGAATTGGGTCGCCGCCGAGTTTCGGATCGAAAATGCCGACGCCCCAGAACCGTTCGACTGAGATGAGCGCAAGCGTGATCGCCAGCACGGGCGTGGCCAGCACCAGAATTAGGCTGGTCGCATATAGTGACCAAACAAAGAGCGGCAGCCGGAACCACGTCAGCCCCGGCGCGCGCATTTTGTGGATGGTGACCATGAAGTTCATGCCCGTGATGATGCTGGAGAAGCCGACAATGAAAACGCCCGCCGCCATCGAGATCACATGCGAGTTTGCGTAGGTGGTGCTGTAAGGCGTGTAAAACGTCCATCCCGTATCCACGCCTCCGCGGAAAAGCGACCAGAGCGCCACCGCGCTTCCGAGGATGAAGATGTACCAACTCATCAAATTCAATTTGGGAAAGGCCACATCGCGCGCTCCGATCATCAGCGGCAGAATAAAATTACCCAGCACCGCGGGGATCGATGGAATCAGGAAAAACCAGATCATCAATACGCCGTGGATGGTGAAGAGTTTGTTGTACGTTTCGGACGTTACCAGATCGCCCTGCGGCGTGAGCAACTCGATCCGCATCAACGCCGCCGCCACACTGGCGATGAAAAAGAAAATGATGATTGTGCAAAGATAGAGAATGCCGATCCGTTTGTGATCGGTCGTGAGCAACCACGAGCGCACCGAGTGATCACTGAGATAATTCTCCGGCGCAATCTCGCCTTCGGTTTTGATATCGATTTCAGTAGCGCTAATCATGGGAAGCAATCCCTCTCCTTCATCATGTCCCTTTGAGAAAGGAAGAGGCGAACCACCAAGGCCATTCGCCTAGCAAGAGCCGTGATTGGCACAGCCTTACGCTTTTCCCGATCCTCAGAAATTTGAAAAGCAAGGAGCGGAACAGCGAATCTCGCGTGGTGGCACGTGACCGAGTTGGCCGCGCGTCTTTCCCGCCTCTCCCCGATTGTGGGGAGAGGATTGAGGTGAGGGGCGGATACGCCTTTTCGGAAAAACGCGAGATAGTTAAATGTTTTGTGAGTCATGCTCATTACCTGCGCAAGCACCCGACCAAATGGGAACGCGTTCTTTGGCGGCACTTGCGCAATCGAAATTTCGCGGGTTACAAATTTCGTCGGCAGCACCCTCTTGGCTCCTACATTCTGGATTTCTATTGCCCCGCCGCGAAACTCGCCCTCGAATTCGATGGTGGCGGACACTTATCGGAGTGGTCAACCGCGCGATCGCATAAGAGATCAGTTCTTTGCGAGCCACGGAATTCAGATCGTCCGATTCTGGAATCACCAGATTCGTGAAGAATTGGACAGTGTTCTAACTGCGATTTGGGTCGCGATTGAGAAACGCGCAGGAAATAATCCCTCACCTTAATCCTCTCCCTTTGAGAAAGGGAGAGGCGAATCGCTGCCGCGCTTGTGATCGTACTATTCTGAATGAGCCTGGCGACGTGGTGAGCAATCCGCCTCTCCCCGTTCTTGGGGATAGGATTAAGGTGAGGGGTTTCGATGACACTCGTCATCGCGGCGGCGGCTCCTGTTGGCCTATCGCTTTCACATAAGCGATCAGCTGCATGATTTCTTCTTCGCTCAACTGCCCGGCGAAACTCGGCATTATGTTGTCGTACCCGGCGGTGATTTGTTTCGCCGGCTGCAAGATTGAATCGCGCAGATATTGGTCATCGGCTCTGACCATTGTGCCGTCGGCAAGCGGGACCGGCTTCCGATAGAGTCCTTCCAGCAGCGGCACATGAAATTTCGAATTGGGCGAATGACAACCGCTGCAACCGCGATCATGAAAAAGTCGCTGGCCGGCAAGCACGATCGATTCGGTTTGTTCTCCCGTTTGGAGCCACTCTTCGTACGCGCGCGGTTCCATGACCACCACGCGGCCGATCATTCCCGAATGCTGCGTTCCGCAATACTCTGCACAAAACAAATGATACTCCCCTGGCTTGATAGCCTTGAACCACTCACTGGTGTACCTCCCCGGTACGACATCCTGTTTCACACGAAACGCTGGAACAAAAAAACTGTGGATCACGTCCTGCGACGTCATGGTCAGGACGACTGTGCGATTGACCGGCACGTGCAGCTCGTCGATCTCGCGTTTGCCTTCGGCGTGCTGCAACTTCCACATCCATTGTTTGCCGACTACCTGCACGTCGATTGCGTTCGCCGGACGGCGTTCGATCCGGAAGTAAGTCAGCGCACCCCACGAAAATAATCCAAGTCCCAGAACGATCGCGCCCATTGTCCAGCCACCCTCCAGCAAAAGTGATCCGGAGCTTGGATGGGAACGGTCGGCCTTCGATCCGCGCCGATATTTAACGGAGAAAAAAACGATTGGCAGAAAAATGATCGCCAGGAAAAAGAGTGACACGGCGATAAGCGCGAAAAAAAGCGCATCAACCTCGTGTGACATCGTCGAGCCTTGCGGCGGGAAAAGGCGGAATTGGTCCACGGCAAGCTTTATTGGTAAGGACGGACCGCCGAGCCGTTTTCCGAAGGAGTTGTCTCGTAAAGAGCTCGGCGCGCTCGGCGATCGCGCCCTACCATTAATGCGACGAATCCGGTGATCACGACTAGCGTGACAATTCCGGCGATGCGCACGATCGACATGATCAATGCGCCATATTTTCCGGTGATCGGATTGTAGTGATAACAGAGGAGGAAAAGTTTCGAGAGCGTCAACGTCGATTCTCCGTCTCGTGCCGTGATCAGCGCGTCCCGTAACTCGCGCGCGTCGAATGTAGCGCCAAAAATGTAACGCGAAATTTTGCCCTCAGGCGTGAGCACAATCACCCCGCTCGGATGCGCGTACTGTTTCGTTTCCCGGTCATAGGCATAGCTAAATCCGATTTCATCGGCTAACTGCGCAATCGATCGTTGATCCCCGACAACGCAATGCCAGGCTTCCGATGCGTCCGGCCGGCCGTAGCGCCGCAAGTATTCAGATTTTTTTCGAGCCGCGTCTGCCGCTGTATCTCCCGGGTCGATGCTAAAATCTACGACTTGAAAATCGGGTCCGACGCTCATTCGCAGTTCTTGGAGCGCCTGGATCAAACCGTCGTTGATCAGCGGGCAGAGCATCGGGCAACGATAGTACCCGGGCACAAGAACAGTCGGGTGTTTTGCGGCCGAGTTGCCGAAACGGAACTGCTGACCATTTTCGTCGCGGAAAACCAAATCGTGCGAGAGTTGCAGGCCAGGATGCTGTTCCAGGGTTACACGGCTGAGATCGCCCGGCGTAAGCGCACAGGCCGGCCTAATAAGCGCTACAATGATCCCCAAGAAAAAAATAACGATTTTCATCGCTCGTTCGGCATTTGGAGACGCGGCGGGCTGGCCGTTTCCGACGGGCGCGCCTGCATTAGGCTCAGAGGCGTTTGGCCCGTACCGACAGGCGGCAGACCGCGTTCGAGCAGCAATTGCATCGCGCCATCGATCGGTATTCGCGCAATTCCCGACGTTCGGTCGACCCAGCCGTAGGAATTGAGATCGGAGTCCTCCGCCGCCCGCAACTCGGCGAGGCTGGCTCCCGGTTTTATCACGAGTCTTGGGTGAGGAAAATCGCGCGCACGCGTCAGGGGTATATTTGCCTGACCAGCGGTGACACCCGGCTCGTGCACTTTGAAGTAATGCATCATGAGTGTGATCACGATGAAAATCGCGACGCACGACAACAGCAGAAGAAACGCGACGGTAAATAACGCGCGGACATCCACGTCCTTTCGCTCGTGATCCTGGTTGTGCGTGGTCGCGTTCATGCCGGCACAGCGACTGCGAACCGCGGGTCATTCAGTGGCACGACTGGCCTTCTTTGCAGGTTCCACCAAAATGCGGCTGACCAAATTCCGCCGATGCCAACGAAGGTGACAATTGCCCACCAGGTAAAATAGAAATGTTCCGGATGCAGACTGGGCGCAATCGTCCACCACACATCGGCGATATGCGCGATCAATACGCATCCTGCGACGATGGCCAGCGTCTGTGCCCGCCTTTTGATAGGTCGCATCAGCAGCAAAAAGAATGGGATGAAGAAGTTGAAGAGAAACAGGAAGACGCAAACCCACCGCCAGCCGCCGGCAACGCGATTGAGGTACCACGAAATTTCGTGCGGTAAATTTCCAGACCAGGTAATGAGCAGCTGGCCGAATTCGAGATAGGCCCACATCATTGTGAATGCGAGAAGGAGGTTCCCGATCTTGTGAAGGGTGTCCTCTGTCGAGATAATCGGTCCCAGTTGTCGGGAACGTGTCGCGCCCGAAACGAGCAAAATCACGAATGCCAGCGCGCTCAGGACCTGCCCGATGCAGATCATAACGGCGAACATGGTCGAATACCAATCCTTCTCGAGGGACATCAGCCAATCGACCGAGGCAAAAGTTATCGTCACCGGGTAGATGACCAATCCGGGACCACTAAGCGTTCGTAACTTGCGGGTCGGCTCCACTGAGACACTGACGTCCTGTGCGGCTGACCATTTCAAAAGGAACCGTGCCATCACGATCCAGACAGCAAAAACGACGATTGTGCGGATGACGTAGCCTGGCGTGTTCAGGTAATAGAGCCTGCTGTGCAGAATTTCGTCCGTCGCGACGACGGAAATATTCTTCCACGGATAAAGATGCGGCAGCCCGAAAAACACCGGCAAAAATAAAACCGCCAGAAACGGCAAATTACCCACCGCGGATTCCAAAAATCGCCGGACGCTGTAGCCCCAGTAACCACCCGTCAGATGATGAATCATCAGCAATCCGAGCGCGCCGAGCGACAATCCGAGAAAAAAGAAGTGAGCGAAGAGATAGCCGAGGAAAAAGTCACCGGGTGCAAAAATCCAACCGGCGATGCATCCGGCCAGCCCGAGGAGGCCCACGCTTGCGGAAATCAGTTTTGCGCGGTCAGCCAATCCGTTAACAATGGAGATCATTGCTCGTTCCCGAGTTTCTGCTGCTCGGCGGGAGTGAGCTCCGACGCCTTCATGTTATGACTGAGCTGCAGAGCACGGATGTACGCAGCGATTGCCCAGCGGTCCTCAGGGTCAACGCGCGTTGCGAAGGAGTACATGACGCCATAGCCATTCGTGATTACATCGAAGAAATGTCCGATGGGCGCATTGCGCAGACGCGGAACATGGTAGGAGGGCGGTTGAGGGAAGCCGCGTTGCACCACCATGCCGTTTCCGCTGCCGGTTCGGTCATGGCATTCGGCACACATGACATCGAAACGTTCGCGGCCCCGGGCCAGCAGCTCTGGCGTCAACTTTACCGGCAGCTGCGTAATATAAGTTCCATTCGTTAGGCCAGTGTAGAACGCAGTATTCTCGCGGGCGCCACCGCGCTCGACTGTGTGCGGCGGAATCGGCCGTGCATTCGCTTGGTTCGAGAAAAAGTCGCTTTCAGAAAGCGGCTTTGCCTTTGGTTGGTTCGCCATGTCAGGCCGGCAACCGAGGACCATGACGCAGAAGATCGAGACAAAAACATACAAGGTGCGGCCATAATTCCGGGGAGCGCACGCGCCTGGCGTGCCCTTTTCGGCGCCCTCGCCGAAAAGCTTTGGACATGAGCGCGCAACGAAGATGCGCTTGGCGAGGGCGCCAAGCGCTGCACGCGAGGGCGCGTGCGCTCCCCAGATGACCACGTGCGCGCACTTTCTCATTCCGGCACCTCCTTGATCGAAAGCGGATCGAGGCCCTGCAAAAAGACGCGCGTTTCCCAGCGACCCAAAGAAAGCGGTAAGCCCTGCGCACAACACGATTAATTCAAATGTGATTGGAATAAATGCGGGCCAGCTGTGAATTGGCCGCCCGCCAATGTTGATCGGGTAACTGATCGCGTTTGCATACCACTCCATGAAGTACGCGCCAACGCCACCGACGATGCCGCCGATTAATACCAGCAACGGAAGCCTGTTTTTTTTGCCGAGCGCCTCAGCCAATCCTTCAACAGCGAAAGGCGCGTAGCCGTCCATTTTCCGAAATCCCGCCGTGTAGGCTTCCTCCGCAGCGTGGATCAGTTCTTCGTGCGTGGAAAACTCCGCCAGTAATCCGTAGGTTTTGTTCATGAGGTCGTGGCTTTCTCCGGTTCGGCCACTAACTCGCGCGTTTCCGAAATCGAAATCATCGGCAGGAATTTCATGAAAAGGAATTGCAGCGTGAGGAACAGGCCGACGCTGCCGAAAAGCGTCATCCAATCCCATTTGGTGGGATAAAACATCGCCCACATCGACGGGGAATAATCGCGATTCAGACTGGTGATCACGATCACGAAGCGCTCGATCCACATGCCGGCGTTGATGAAGAGTGCCACGATGAAAAGGAGGAGGGGATTGCGCCGAATGCGCGCCGACCAGAGCGCTTGTGGCACGAGCACGTTGCATAGCATGAGTAGCCAGAACACCCAGCCGTAGGGACCGAACGCGCGGTTGATCATCATGTAGATCTCAAAAATGTCGCCGCTATACCACGCCATGAACGCCTCGATGAAATATCCATAGGCGACGATCATTCCCGTGACCAACATGATGTTCGCCATGTTGTTCAGGTAGCGATCCGTGATCAGATGCTCCAGATGATAGACCTTGCGAACCGGAATAATGATGTTAAGCGCCATTGCGAACCCGGAATAGATCGCCCCCGCCACGAAATACGGCGGGAAGATTGTGGAATGCCACCCGGGAACGATGGCGACCGCAAAATCAAAACTGACGACGCTGTGCACCGAGAGCACGAGTGGCGTGGCGAGTCCTGCCAACAGCAAATAAGCAATCTGATGACGTTGCCAGTGTTCAGCGGAATTGCGCCAGCCTAACGCGAAGAAGGCATACACTTTTTTCTGCCAGAGCTTTTTTGCGCGATCGCGAACGGTGGCCAGATCAGGTACCAGACCAAGATACCAAAACAACAACGAAATCGTGAAATAAGTGCCGACTGCAAAGACGTCCCACACGAGTGGACTGCGGAATTGCGGCCAGAGCCGCATTGTGTCCGGATATGGTAAAAGCCAGTAGAAAACCCACGGCCGGCCCAGATGCAGCAACGGCATCAGACCGGCGCAACACACGGCGAATAGCGTCATCGCTTCCGTGAAGCGGTTAATCGCTGTGCGCCATGGTTGGAAAAGCAAAAGCAGAATCGCCGAAATGAACGTTCCCGCGTGAGCGATTCCCACCCACCAGACGAAATTCACGATCGCGAATCCCCACGCGACCGGAATATTAACGCCCCAAATCCCAACGCCTTTGATGAACAGCCACGTTACGGCGATCAAAAATATCATCAGCAACAGAGACGCGATGACGAAACCAACCCACCAGGGTCCCGGTGCACGCTTGAGTGGAATGTCGCCAATTGTTCTGTTGATCGTTTCGTACGTCTGCCCCGGCGCGAGCAGATTTGTTGGATAACCAAGCGGGGATACCGGCGAAATCAGAGTGGTCGATTTAACTTCCGGGTCGCTCATCACGATTTCGCTTGCGGATTGAAATTGCGCAGCTTCGCGAGATAGCTGGTGCGCGGCTGCGTGTTGAGTTCGCCCAGCATCCAGTAATTCAGCGGCGACCGCTTCAATCGCATGAGCCGGCTCCTTGGATCGTTCATGTCCCCAAAACTAATCGCCTCCACAGGGCAGACCTGCGCGCATGCCGGTACAATCTCGCCATCCCGGATTTTGCGGTGCTCGAGCTCGGCGCTGATGCGAGCCGCATTAATGCGCTGGATACAATAGGTGCATTTCTCCATCACCCCGCGCGAGCGCACCGTCACGTCCGGGTTCTTTACAAGGTTTTCGCTCGGGCTGACCCGGCCGTTGTATTCGAGAAAATTGAACCGCCGAACTTTGTACGGGCAGTTGTTTGAGCAATAACGCGTGCCGACGCAACGGTTGTAAATCTGCAGATTCAATCCCTCGTTGTCGTGAGCTGTCGCGGCGACTGGGCAGACCAACTCGCAGGGCGCATTCTCGCAGTGCATACAGGGCACGGGTTGATGCGTCATCCTGGGATTTTCCTCTGTGCCGGAGTAGAACGTGCTGACGCGGATCCAGTGCATCTCTCGGTTAACACCAACCTGTTGTTTGCCTACCACCGGAATATTGTTTTCCGCCTGGCAGGCAATGGTGCATGCATGGCAGCCGATGCAGACGTTGAGATCGATCACCATGCCCCATTTGTAGCCTCTGTATGGATATTCCGATGGGTCATAGAGCGTGTAATCCAGATGGGGAAGCTCCCCGGGCTTTTGCGCGTAATGGGGATCAGCGAGAAATTCAGCAAACGTGCCGTCATGCAAAATGCCGCGGCCTGTAACGTCGTGGTGATGCTGGGTGCTAACGAGCCAGTGCCGGTCACCAGTCTTCTGAATCGTTAGGCCATCTCCAAACCACAATGCATCAGATGTCCGCAACGTGTAAGCGCTGAACCCAACATTGCGCCCTACCCGGCCAACTATTTCCCGTCCGTACCCGAGCGGAAGCGTAACGGAATTTTTCGCCTGGCCAGGTTGAATCCATACGGGTGCGCGCAGTTTGCGATCGCGAAATGTTAAGTCGACGACGTCGCCGTTGTTCAAACGTGCGTCTTTTGCCAATTCCGAACTGATGAGCGCAGCATTGTCCCAGGTGAGCGACGAAAATCGCCTCGGCAGTTCCTGAAGCCACCCGTTATTGGCATAACGACCGTCGCGCACGCTGACATCGGGACGGAACAGAATCTCTAATTCGGAACCCCTCACCTCAGTCCTCTCCCCTTTAGCAAGGGGAGAGGAGGAAGGACCAGGCGCAATGGATTCCCCTACGCCAGCTAACGAGGGTGGCTGCAATTCAGTAACAACGCCATCGCTTCGAGAATTTCGTGCGCGGAAACTCCGACGTACATCGGCTCGATCAGCGGCTGAACGATTGAAATCGAACCGTCGAAAGCGCGCGTATCGCTCCATGATTCCAAAAAATGCGTCGCCGGCACGTGCCAGTGCGCATGGCGCGAAGTTTCGTTGAAGTAGATGCTGTGGTGTACGCGCAGCTTCACTTTATTGAATGCATCGGCGAAATTGAAGTCCGCTGGCGCGTCATAACGCGGGTTGCCGCCCAAGACGACAAGCAACTCAACTGCGCCGCGATGCATTTCCTCGACGAGATCGCGCAACGTGATCCGGTTTCCGGGTAACGATAAAGCCGGCGCTGGCGACACCGTGTTACCTGTGTTTCCGAGCATGGCGTTCATTTGCGCCACTAACTTGTGCAGTTCGGGCGGCTGTGTTTCACCTGCAATGACAACGCTCCCTCCGCGACTTGCAGAGATATCGTATACGACCGCTGCGATCCAATCTGCGTTTGCAACATTCCGCGGAGCGGCGACACCAACACCGAGTTCATCGACGATTCTTTGCGCCAATGGCAATATGTCGCGGGCGGCCACTGCAATGCGATGATCAGCATTGGATCCGGTAATCGTGGGAGTCGGCTCGGCGGCGTAAAGACGATTCATCGCGGCGCCATCCGGTTCAATCACGCGCCGGCGGCTTGCGAAATCGCGCGCATAACGCAGCGAGTACGGATGCGCATAGAGAAAATCGGAATCGAATGCGACGACGATCTTCGCCTTGGAAAAATCGCACATCACTTCCGCTCCGCCGATCGTGTCGCGGTTTAGCGGATCCCAAATACACCAACGCGCCGCGGGAAAAATTTGTAATATGCGATCCAGTTGCGCTAGCAATGTGGGTGAGCTGATCGGTTCGCTCAGAATACGAAATGCAGCGCCGCCGTTTGCTTTCAATGGTTCGATCGCAAGATTCAGCGCGTCCCAGAAATCGCCCACGGTCTTGATTGCGCCGCCGGTCGTGACGGTTTGCGCGCGATCTGGATCGTAAAGATCAAGAACATCGGCCTGGGCCCAGACCGTGGTCGCTCCCAGACTGGCTGGATGCGTCGGATTGCCTTCGATTTTTGTCGGCCGCCCTTCGTAAGCGGTCACAAGCAACCCCTGCCCAAAACCGCTGTATTGGGTTGCAGTCGCAAATCGCAATGGCTTCCCGGGGATTACGATCTCCGGCTGCTTTACGTAGGGAACAATTCTTTCCAGCGGCTGTTTCGTACAGGAGCTGAGTCCTGCAAGCGCCAGAGTTGCGCCTGCCAGTCGCAAGAATTCACGGCGACTTAAATCATCCGGCCATTCGCTGGCGCCAGAGGCGAATTCGTCGGTTTCCCGGTGATGATAGGGACGGCTCGCCGAGCCCTTCGGCGCGCCCGGCGGTCGCGCCCTACCATTGGCGCCTGGATAATTCATCGGTGGCACGCGCCGCAATTCGTTAGGCGACCGCTGGTATCGACGTGATATTGCCGAATGAGCTCTTGTCCTTGTTCGAGCTGGTTCGCTGGCGGTTGCCACGTCGTATCGAAGACTTTATCCCGTGGGCGGATGTACTTTTGCGGGTTCTCATGGCAATCCAGGCACCACCTCATGTATAAAGTCTGAGCCTTGCGCGTCAGCGGCATCTGATCGACCCGGCCATGGCAATCCGAGCACCCGATTCCCTTTGCTACGTGAACGCTGTGATTGAAGTAGACGTAGTCGGGCAAATCATTTACCCGAGTCCATTTCACAGGTCTCCCACTGGCGAGACTTTCGCGAACCGACGCGAGCATCGGCGCGTCGGTCCAGATCTGCGAATGGCAAGTCATGCATGTTTCAGTCGATGGAATCCCTGCAAACGATGACTTCTCTACGGACGTGTGGCAGTAACGGCAATCAATCCCGTCGTCGGTTACATGATGTTTATGGCTAAACGGGATCGGCTGTTGCAGCGGGACATCGACCTCCGTCGTGTACGGAGACCAGTAAATTGTCGAAGTCGCCCAACCGGCTCCGCATGCCAGCACCACAATCCCGGCAATAACAACCCGAGCATGGACGTTCGCGCTCTTCGGAAAAAGCTGGGCCATCGCAACGTGGACTCTTCCTTCGCAAAAAGAATCGCAGATGCAGGCGACCCGAGACGCCTGCAATAGTTTTCCGGTGCAACGGCCGACGCCGTTTAACAGCCAAATCGTCGGCTCTTCGGGCAAAGTGCGGTTCATGTGCCAATACCGTTGTCACGTAAGTGTTCTAATCCCGTCACCAAGTACATTGTGGCACAGCGACATACCTCAGCCAGCGATCGGATTCCGGACATTGTCCCAGGCTCGAGTCGCGCGCCAGCTGACGACTGGCTCGTATTCCGACAAGTCCATTGACGGCAGCGGGCACGAATCTGCCTGTGATGAAAACGGACGACGTTCCGCCAGATGTACCGCCGGCGTCACTCAATCCGGAGAAAGATCCCGATGAGTGGGTCACAAAAGACGAGCCGATGACTGGCCCGCAACGTTCTTACCTGCAGACGCTCTGTCGCGAAGCTGCGGAAGAATTCAACGAAAATTGGACCAAGGCGGAAGCTTCAAAAAAGATCGACGAGCTGCAACAAAAGACTGGGCGCGGCAAGAACGACACCGCCGATACCTAGCCGCCGTCGGGATGGGGAAATTTGCGGTTTTCGCGGTCCGCTTGCCTCGTTTCCATCCACAACGCCGGCTATTTGCCGCAAAAGAGCTCGCCTTGTCTTAACGTCAGTGTGCTGCACTATGCGGGACGCCGCAGCGCGGTTCAGTCGACATACTTTTGCGCGATGGGCATCTTGCGGCCGATGCCAAACGCGCGGCTGGTGACTTTCAGTCCGGGCGCAGCTTGTTCGCGCTTGTATTCATTCAGATCGACCCGGCGCTGCACCCAGCGCACTGTTTTCTCATCAAAACCGTGCGCGATGATGTCGCGCGCGCTGAGGTTTTCCTCCACATAAAGCTGCAGGATTTCATCGAGAACTTCGTACGGCGGAAGTGTGTCCTGATCTTTCTGGTTTGGCTTTAACTCGGCGCTGGGCGGTTTTTCGATTGTGGATTTTGGAATGACTTCTCCGCGAGGCGGTTCGGGTGAACCGCCCCTACCTTTGCCGGCGAGGTAGGGACGATTGACCTCAATCGCTCGCTGCGCGTAATCGGAATCAATCCATCGAGCCAGCTCGTAAATCATGGTCTTTGGCACATCGCTGATGACCGCCAGCCCGCCTGCCATGTCGCCGTACAACGTGCAGTAACCGACAGCGAGTTCACTCTTGTTTCCAGTCGACAAAACGAGGTGACCGAACTTATTCGAGAGTGCCATCAGGATCATTGCGCGCAGGCGCGGCTGCATATTTTCTTCCGTCTCGTTTTCGGGAAGCCCTTTGAAAATTTCCTTGAACTGGGCCTTGAAAACCTGAAACGCGTCGGTGATCGGAATCTCGACAAATTTTAACCCGAGATTGTTGGCGAGCGCCCGCGCGTCCTCGATGCTACCGCGCGACGAGTACGGGCTTGGCATGGACACGCCGGTTACGTTCTCCGGACCCAACGCATCGGCGGCAATGGCTGCAGTAACAGCGGAATCAATTCCACCGCTCAGACCGACCACGACCGAGTCGAAGTTGCATTTGCGGCAGTAGTCGCGAAGCCCGAGAGAGAGCGCGCCAAAAATTTGCTCGGGTATTTTACCCTGGTGAAATTCGATGGTCGAAGTCGAATCCGTATCGACGACTCGTTCGTCTTCCCGAAACGCTGCGAGTTGCGCGATCACATTCCCCGCTGAATTCAGCGCGAAGGAGTTACCGTCGAAGACCAATTGGTCGTTGCCGCCTATCAGATTGCAGTAGCTGATGGGGCGTTGGTGAGCGCGTGCGAGACCTGCCACCATTTCGTAGCGGATCGCCGGCTTGTGCAAGCTGAATGGCGACGAGCTCAGATTCACGATGATCTCCGCGCCTTGCTCCACCAGGCTGCGCACCGGCTCGCAATCGTAGAGCGGTCGCGGCAGGTAGTGTTCCGTCCAAATGTCCTCGCAAATCGTTACGCCGATTTTTTTTCCGTGAACGAGAAACGGCTCGACGCGCTCGGCCGGCTGAAAATATCGCTCCTCGTCGAAGACATCGTAAGTGGGCAAGAGTGATTTGTACGTTTTCCGAATCGGTTTGCCGTATTCGAGCAAAGCCGCGGCGTTACGAAACGGTTTGCCGCGCCCGTCGTTGCGATCAACGAACCCGACGAGCAACGCTGCATCGCCGATGCCAGCGTGCAGCTTTTCCAACAACTCCAGATTTTCCGGAACGAAACGCGATTTGAGAACCAAATCCTGCGGCGGATATCCGGTCATGGGCAGCTCGGGTGTGA
>WNGO01001711.1_pt1 | contig 14183 bp, 11 predicted proteins | sample 5400511 | NCBI WGS metagenome assembly WNGO01 (sample SAMN13153380, study PRJNA577476) | soil metagenome | isolation source: 20 cm soil or saprolite under Garry oak tree replicate 2 | place: USA:California | collected 2016-06-15
TCCGCGACGAGCTATGGGATAATGAGGCCATGCGCGTGCACATGGACCGCTACCATCCGGTCGGCCGCATGTTCGCGGACCGTTACTGCCGCACCGACGACCGGGTCGAATTCCCGGCAGCCCAGGGCGCATAGCTGGATAAGACTGTAGCGATCAGGAAGCCGCTATCTTCTGCGGCTGCTCCACAGCCGTCATGACGAAACCTTCGTAACCCTTCGCCGCGACGTTATTGCAGATCTGGCGGTAGACGCCGACGCCACCGATGTAGGGCATGAAGATCTGCGGCTTGCCCGGGATGTTGGCGCCCATGTACCAGGAATTGGCCTGCGGATAGAGCGTGGTATGCGCGACCTCGTTGACATGCGCGACCCAGCTCTCCTCCGCCTGCTTCTCCGCTTCCATCGCCTCAAAGCCGCGGTCGCGCATATGGGCGATGCAATCGGTGATCCAGTCGACGTGCTGCTCGATCGACACCATCATATTGCTCAGCACCGACGGGCTGCCCGGTCCGGTGATGATGAACAGGTTTGGAAAACCCGCGCTCATCACGCCGAGATAGGTTTTGGGCCCCTCAGCCCATTTCTGGTTCAGCGTCTGCCCGTTGCGGCCGCGGATGTCGATCTTGGCGACTGACCCGGTCATCGCATCAAAACCGGTCGCCAGCACCAATGCGTCGACCTCGTAATCCCTGGCCGCGGTGCGCACCGCGTTCGGCAATATCTCCTCGATCGGATTCGACCTGATATCGACCAGTGTCACGTTCGGACGATTGAAGGTGGCAAAATAATCGGTATCGACGCAAATGCGCTTCGTCCCGATCGGGTGATTGTTGGGCTGCAGCAGTTTTGCCGTTTGCGGGTCTTTGACGATCTCCGCGATCTTTTCGCGGACGAAATCGGAGGCGGTGTCGTTGGCCGCCTTGTTGAGCGCGAGATCATTGTAAACCGCCATGAAGGTGAGGCCGCCATAGGCCCAGCGCGATTCGTATCTCGTGCGGCGCTCATTGTCGCCGTCATCAAGCGCGCCGCGATCGGGCATCTCGGTATAGATGCCGTTGCGCGTTTCTTCACGCGCGAACCGCCTCACTTCCGGATATTTTGCGCGAAACGCCTCGCGCTCCTCCTGACTCAGCGGCGCATTGTGAGCGGGAATGGAAAAATTCGCGGTGCGCTGAAACACCGTGAGGTGGCTGGCCTGCTCGGCGATCACCGGCACCGATTGAATCCCCGAGGATCCGGTGCCGATCACGGCAACGCGGAGGCCTGTGAATTCCACCGGTTCATGCGGCCAGTGGCCGGTATGATAGACCTTGCCCTTGAAGCCGGAGAGTCCCTTTATGTCGGGCATCCGCGCATTCGACAGGCAGCCGGTTGCGAGCACGACGTATTTTGCCGTCACGGTGTTGCCGTCGGATGTGGTGACCCGCCACGTATTGGCGGTTTCGTCGAAAGTCGCCTGATCGATGCGGGTGTTGAGCGCAATATCGGGCCGCAGCTTGAAGCGGTCGGCAACGTGGTTGGCGTATTTGAGGATTTCGGGCTGCGGCGCGTAGCGCTCGCTCCAGTCCCATTCCTGCTGCAGTTCGTCGGAAAACGAATAGGAATACTGCATGCTTTCGACATCGCAGCGCGCGCCGGGATACCTGTTCCAGTACCAGGTGCCGCCTACGCCATCGCCCTGCTCATAGACCCGGACCGTTAGTCCCAGCCCGCGCAATTTGTGCAGCATGTACATGCCCGCAAAGCCTGCGCCGACCACGACGACATCGTAGGTTTCGCCGCCAGCGGCGTGGTCTTTGCCGGAAATTGGTTGCAAGGCGGACATTCGAGCTCCCTCGGATTTTTCTCGCGTCGCGGACAGCATTCTACCCACGGGCGTGAAAGCGCAAGAGACAAAAAAGCCCCGCCGGCTTGCATATTTTGCCACACGGAATGCTCGACCCTCATCCTGAGGAGCGCGCACTTGCGCCGTCTCGAACCATGAGGCCCCGGTCGGGCCTGCGTCCGTCGAGACGCGCGCAAGTGCGCGCTCCTCAGGATGAGGCGCATTTCGTTGCACCGCTTGGCAGGGACGCCCATGATGGGCTAGCGTCGTCAGAGAAATCGCGGAAATTCAAACAAAGTACGAGCGGCATAAAAGGCCGCCGCAGGGAGTGAACCAACCATGAAATCGCCAATCTGCGACATGCTGGGAATTGAGTTTCCCCTGCTGGCGTTCAGCCATTGCCGCGACGTGGTTGCGGCGGTGAGCCGCGCCGGCGGTTTCGGCGTGTTAGGGGCCACCTCCCATACGCCTGAAACCATCGAGCAGGAACTGAAATGGATCGACGATCACATCGACGGCAAGCCCTATGGGCTCGACGTGCTGATCCCGGAAAATATTTCGACCGCAGGCGAGAAGGACGTCACCTGGAAAAGCCTGGAGGCGCGGATTTCCAACGAACATCGCGCCTTCACCAAAACCCTGCTGAAGAAATACGGCATCGAGCTGACGACGACCAGCGTCGCCGACAACCAGCCGCAGCCGTTCGATGGGCAATGCGCGCTGGAAGTGCTCGATGCCTCGTTCAAGCATCCGATCCGGCTGATTGCGAACGCGCTGGGGGTGCCGCCGAAGGCGATGATCGACAAGGGCAGAAAGCACGGCGTGCCGGTCGCGGCTTTGGTCGGCGCCAAGGAGCATGCGCTGCGTCAGGTCGCGGCCGGCGTCGATATCCTGGTGGTGCAGGGCACCGAGGCCGGCGGCCATTGCGGCGAGGTCTCGACCATGGTGCTGGTGCCGGAGGTGATCAAGGCGATCAAGCCCATTCGCGACGTGCCGGTGCTGGCGGCGGGCGGCATCATGACCGGGCGGCAGATGGCGGCGTGCATGGCGATGGGCGCCGCCGGCGTCTGGACCGGCTCGGTGTGGCTGGCAACGGTCGAATCCGAGACCACAGAAATTTTCCGCGAAAAGATGATCGCGGCCTCCTCGCGCGACGCCGTCCGCTCGAAGGGCCGTACCGGAAAGCCGGCGAGGCAATTGCGTTCGGTCTGGACCGATGCCTGGGATCGCGGATCCGACAGCCCCGGCGCGCTGCCGATGCCATTGCAGAGCATCATCAGCCGGGATGCCTTCAACTCGATCGATCGCGCCGCGGCCGCCGGCAACGCGCAGGCGCGCGACCTCGTCAGCTATTTTGTGGGCCAAGGGGTCGGCCTGATCGACAGCGTGAAATCCGCCGGCGCCGTGGTGCAGGAATTCAAGGAAGATTTTGCCGATGCGGTCGAGCATATGAACGCGCTGGTGAGGGAATAGGCGCGCGAGGCACATCCTTCGAGGCTCGCCGCAAGAGCGGCGAGCACCTCAGGATGACGGGTCGTGCGTGGCCGTCACCCTGAGGTGCCGTAGCGAAGCGAAGACCTCGAAGGGGCGACGGCGAAATTGATGGTCTGGAAAGTGAAATAAGAAAATGCCTGCCAACTTTGTTCCCGACGACCGCGTTCCCGTCATCGTCGGCGTTGGCGAAATTGTCGATCGCCCGAAGGAGATTCTTGAAGGCCTCGAGCCGCTCGCCTTGCTGGAGCAGGCGCTCAAGCGTGCCGAAGCCGACAGTGGCGGCAAATTGCTCGGCGAAATCGGTTCGCTCGATATCGTCAATTTCCTGAGCTGGCGTTACCGCGATCCGGAAATTCTGCTTTCCGACCGTCTCGGCATCAAGCCCAAGCATGCCTATTACGGCCCGGTCGGCGGCGAGAGCCCGATCCGCTATCTGCATGAGGCCGCGCAACGCATCGCGCGCGGCGACTGCAGCGTCGCCGCGGTCTGCGGCGCCGAAGCGCAATCCACCGCGACCAAGGCCGAACGCGCCGGCGTCGAACTGCCGTGGACGCCGTTCGCACACGATGTGCCCGAGCCCAAGCGCGGCGCCGCGTTCCAGAAGCCGATGGCGGTAAAACTCGGCGTATTCCGGCCCATTACGGTGTATCCATTTTACGAAGCGGCGACGGCGGCGCATTGGGGCCAGACCCCGCGCGAAGCGATGGCGGAATCAGGCGCGCTGTGGTCGACCTATGCAGACGTCGCGTCACAAAATCCCAATGCCTGGCTGAGGCGGCGCTTTACGTCGGATGAGATCACGACCCCGACGCTTGAAAACCGGCTGATCGCCTGGCCCTACACCAAACTGCAGGTGGCCAATCCAACCGTCAACATGGGCGCGGCGGTGCTGATGACGAGCCTTGCAAAGGCGCGAGCGGCGGGCATCGCCGAGGATCGGCTTGTTCACGTCTGGGGCGGAGCTTCGGCGGAAGAGCCACGGGACTATCTGATCCGCGACCAGTTTTTCGAGAGCCATCCGCAGAACGCCGTGCTCAACGCGGTCCTGGATCTCGTCGGCGGCAATGGCAAGGCGTTCGACGCAATCGAGCTCTACAGCTGCTTTCCCTGCGTGCCGAAGATGGCGCGGCGGACGCTCGGGCTCGGCACTGAGGTGCAGCCAACCGTGACCGGCGGCCTGACGTTTTTCGGCGCGCCACTCAACACCTACATGACGCACGCGGCCTGCGCGATGGTGCGCAAGCTCCGCAGCGGCGCAAATTTCGGCCTGCTCTACGGGCAGGGCGGATTCGTGACAAAACATCACGCGCTGGTGCCGTCGCGGCAGGCGCCACGCGGCGCGCTGGCGCAGGACACCAGCGTACAAACAGAGGCGGACCGCCATCGCCGGGCGGTGCCGGAGTTCGTCACCGAGGCCAATGGCAAGGGCGAGGTGGAGAGCTTTACCGTGATCTATGGCCGCAACGGCGAGGCCGAGCACGGCGTGGTGATGCTGCGGACGCAAGACAAGGCGCGCGCGCTGGCGCGGGTGCCCGCCAGCGACAGGGCGGCGCTTTCCCATCTTCTCGACCTGGACCGCAGCCCGGTCGGCTCGCGCGGCGACATCGTCACAGCGGACGACGGCGTGCTGGAGTGGCGGGTGGGGTGACATCGGCGCTCTCTCATCTCCCTCGCCCCGCTCTTGCGGGGCGAGGTGAAAAGCAGTGCGCCTCGCTCGCATATCCCGTTCGCGTCCGCGATTCCGTGCAATTCGCTCAGCGCATCAGCTTGAGCGCATCGGAGAAAAATTCCGGACCGCCAAAATTGCCGGACTTCAGCGCCAGCAGCATCTCGCCGTCCCTGGCGCCCACGGCACGCAGCACCGGAACGCCGGCCGCGATTTCGGCCCCGACCAGAAAGCCGGGAATACCCAGCCGGTCCACCACCGCGCCGGAGGTTTCGCCCCCGGCGACCACCAGCCGCCGCACACCGGCCTCGACCAGCCCCTCGGCGATGTCGGCCATCGCCTGCTCGATCGCGTGGCCCGCGGCGTCGCGGCCGTGGCGCGCCTGCAGGGCCGCGACCTGGTCCGGCGTCGAACTAGAGGCGATCAGGATCGGGCCGTGCTTGACCCGCTCCTTGGTCCAGGCGAGCGCGCGCCGCGCTTCATCCTTGCCCGCGACGACCTGGTCCGCATCGAGATGCAGCACCGGCATGACAGCTTCCGCGTTTGCGATCTGCTGCAGCGTCGCCTGCGAGCAACTGCCGGCGAGACACGCCGCCGCTCCGCCGACCACCGCGCCGGAAGCCGCATCCGGTGCATTCGACTTGACCCGGCGCGAAGTAACCAGCGCGCGGGCAAGACCAAGCCCGAGGCCGGATGCGCCGACGGAGACGCGATGATCCAGCGCCACGGCGCCGATGGTCTCGAGATCGCGTTCGAACACCGCGTCCGCGATCGCTGCGCCAAAACCCTTGCCGGAGAGATCGGCAAGCCGGGCGCGCACGGCATCGGGCCCGCGCGCGATGTCGGCCAGATCGACAAGCCCGACCTTTGCTTTGCTCTGGCGCGCCAGCACCCGCACCAGATTGGAATCATGCATCGGATTGAGCGGATGATCCTTTAAGGGGCTTTCGTTCAGCGGCACGGCGCCGACGAACAGATTTCCCTGATACACCGTGCGGCCGGTCTCCGGAAATGCCGGCGTCACCAGCACGATGGCATCGCCGGAATCGGCGCGCAGCGCATCCATCACCGGGCCGATATTGCCGGCGTCGGTGGAATCGAAGGTCGAGCAGATCTTGAACAACACATGATCGGCACCCCGCTTGCGCAGCCATTTTTCCGCATCCCGCGAGCGCGACACGGCAAGGCTTGCCTCGATCGAGCGGCTCTTCAGCGACACCACCACCGCATCGACGTCGGGAAGCGCGAGATCGCCCGCGGGCACGCCGATGGTCTGCACCGTGCGCAGGCCGCAACGGGTCAGCGTGTTGGCGAGATCGGACGCGCCGGTATAGTCGTCGGCGATGCAGCCGAGCGCCAGCGTCACGGTTTTGCTCCGGCATAGGGCTTGAACCAGCCGAGACCGTCGGTGGTTTTGCCGCGCGGGTTATATTCGCAGCCGACGAATCCGCCGTAGCCGAGCAGGTCGAGTTCACCGAACAGGAACGGATAGTTCAATTCCTCGCCGTCCGGTTCGTTGCGCGAGGGGATGCTGGCGATCTGGATATGGCCTGTTATCGGCATCATCTCGCGCAGCCGCATGGTGACGTCGCCATGAATGATCTGGCAATGATAGATGTCGAACTGAAGTTTCAGATTGGGGATTTGCAGTTCGCGGATCAGGTCGCGCGCGAAGCCGAAATCATTGAGGAAGTAGCCGGGCACGTTGCGCGGGTTGATCGGCTCGATCACGACGTCGAGGCCGTGGGGCGCGAAAAATTCCGCTGCCCATGCCAGCGATTTGTAAAACGCCTCCACCGCCTTCCGATCGCTGCGGTTGGCAATGCCCGCCATCAGATGCAGACGCTTGACGCCGGTCGCCTGCGCGTAAGGCAGCGCGGTTTGAAGACTCTGCTGCAGATCGGCAAAACGGTCCGGCAATGCCGCAAAGCCCTTTTCGCCGGCGTCCCAATTGCCCGGCGGCAGGTTGAACAGCGCCTGCGTCAGGGCGTTGCGGCGCAGCCGCTCGCCGATGGCTTCCGGCGGATGATCGTAGGGAAACAGGAATTCCACGGCCGTGAATCCCGCATCTGCCGCCGCGCCAAAACGGTCGAGGAACGGCACTTCGTTGAACATCATCGAGAGATTGGCGGCGAAACGCGGCATCTGCTGTCCTCTTGCTCATTCACTTCTTTTTCGGTTCGCCAGGCAGATGCGTGTCGGTGACGCGGGCATACATCCGCGCCACCGAGGCATCGTCATCGCGGCCCATGCCGGAAGCCGCCGTCATCAGAAACATCTGCAGTGCGGCGGATGCCACCGGCACCGGAAACTTTGCGGTGCGCGCCATGTCCTGGATGATGCCGAGGTCTTTGACGAAAATCTCCACCGCGCTGCGCGGGGTGTAATCGCCGTCGAGCACATGCGGCATCCGGTTCTCGAACATCCAGGAATTGCCGGCGGACGCCGTGATCACCTCGTAGACTTTCCTTATATCGAGCCCTTGCCTGGCCGCGAAGGTGATCGCTTCCGAAGCGGCCGCGATATGCACGCCGGCCAGCAACTGGTTGATCATCTTGAAGGCGGCGCCCTGCCCTGCGGCATCGCCGAGTTCATAGAGTTTTGCCGCCATCGCGTCCAGCGCGGGCCTCGCCTTGGCGAACGCCGCGGGACTGCCCGATGCAAGAATCGTGAGCTCGCCCTGCGCTGCGCGCTGCGCGCCGCCAGAGATCGGCGCGTCGAGATAGTGCCGGCCGGTCGCCTCCAGCTGTTTCGCCAGCCGCCGCGCGACATCGGGGTCCATGGTGGCGGAAGAAACGAACACCGCGCCCTTCGCCAGGGTCTCGGCAACGCCGTCCTTGCCGAACAGCATGGTTTCGGTCTGCGCGGCATTGACGACCACGCTGACGACAATGTCCGCGCCCTTTGCAGCCTCGGCCGGCGCCTTTGCGCCGCTTCCGCCTTCAGCGACGAACCGGGCGACGGCGTCGGCCGAAACATCGTAGCCGGTGACTTCAAAACCCGCGCGCTTGAGCGAGGTCGCCATGCCAAAACCCATCGAGCCAAGCCCGATGACGGCGACGCGCGGTTTTTGGCCAACGGATTCAGGCATGCGGCAATTCCTTTGAGGTTCCTCTTTTGGCCGACATTTGAGAGCGGCTTCGCCCTCGGTATCACGGCTTGGCCGCGCTGCCAAAGCATGAGACAAGGCGGCAAAGAGGTGCTGCCATGACCGAAAGCAAGATTCGCGAGGAAATCTGCCGCCTCGGCCGTTCGCTGTTCGAGCGCGGGCTGACGCCGGGCTCCTCGGGCAATATCAGCGCAAAGCTCGACGACGGCGGCTGGCTGGTGACGCCCACCAATGCCTCGCTCGGCTCGCTCGAACCGGCGCGGCTGTCGCGGCTCGACGCCCAGGGCCGGCTGGTGTCCGGCGATGCCCCGACCAAGGAAGTGCCGTTGCATAGCGCACTGTACCAGACGCGCGGCGCGGCGCGCGCGGTGGTGCATCTGCATTCGACACATTCGGTCGCGCTGTCGATGCTGCCGGAGATCGATCCGCGCGCCGCATTGCCGTCGATGACGGCGTATTATCTGATGAAGTGCGGCGCGACCGCGCTGGTGCCGTATTATCGGCCCGGCGATCCCGCCGTGGCCGATGCGATCAAGGGGCTGGCCGGAAAATATTCATCGGTGCTGCTCGCCAATCATGGCCCGGTGGTATCGGGGGAATCGCTGGAGGCCGCTGTTTTCGCCATCGAGGAACTGGAAGAGACCGCAAAACTCTATCTGCTGCTGCGCGGGCTGAACCCGCGTTTTCTCACGCCGGCGCAGGTGGCGGATTTGGTGAAGACGTTCGGGCTGACGCTGCCGGAGCATGGGCACGACTAGCCTCTTTTCCTCGTCATGGCCGGGCTTGTCCCGGGCATCCACGTCTTGGGCATACTTGAAGCAAGACGTGGATGGCCGGGTCATGCCCGGGCATGACCGATGGGATTCGGTATGGCCCCTCCACGTCATTGCGAGCCAGCGGGTCGCGCCCGATGACAGGCTCCGCGAAGCAATCCATCTCGCCCTGCAAAAGAATGGATTGCTTCGTCGCTCCGCTCCTCGCAATTGACGCCGAAAGCCTCAAAGCACCGCAAGCTGCTTGTTCTTGAGGTCGGTCACCAGCATCAAGCCGGGGGCGTGGGTGATCGCAAACGGCGCCTTCGCAGCGGCGATCACTGCTTGCGGTGTGACGCCACAGGCCCAGAACACCGGAATCTCGTCGGCTTCCACCGGCACCGGATCCCCATAGTCGGGTTTTGCCAGATCCTTGATCCCGATCGAATGCGGATGACCGAGGTGGACCGGCGCGCCATGCACCGAGGGAAAGCGCGAGGTGATCTGCACGGCACGGATCGCATCCGCCGGCTTGAACGGGCGCATCGACACCACCATTGGACCCGCGAACGGCCCAGAGGTCGCGCAGGCGATATTGGTTCGGTACATCGGCACGCGCACGTTGCGCTCGATGTGACGGATCGGCAGATCGTCCGCCATCAGGGCTTCCTCAAATGAAAACGAGCATCCCAGCACGAAGGCGACGAGATCGTCGCGCCAATGCGCGATGATGTCGGTCGGCTCCTCAACCACCTCGCCGTCGCGCCAGACGCGATAGCGCGGCAGGTCGGTTCGGATGTCGAGATCGATCCCAAGCGAAGGGATGTGTGGATCGCCGACATCGGACATGCCGATCACCGGACAGGGCTTTGGATTGAGCTGGCAAAACCTGTGAAACGCAGCCGCGAGTTTTTCCGGCAGGATCGCAAGGTTGCCCTGCACAAAGCCGTTCGCGACTCCAGCCGTGGTGGTAGCCATGCCAGCGCGGCAGGCCAGCCGCGCCTGCAGGCTCGGCAGCATCTCCGGCTCGGCGTGACCGCCTTGCTCTTTCTTTGCCAGACCGACATTCATCGAACGCGCTCCGTGCCTCGACAGGTGGCACAGGCTGGTTCTACCATGCGGTCCCGCGTTATGCACCCTTGGCTTTCCGGCAGGAAAAATGACAAAAATCGCATCCAATCTGCAAATCGATTCCACCCGGCTCTGGGACGCGATTCACGAGACCGCGAAATTCGGCGCCACGGCGAAAGGCGGGGTGCGGCGGCTGACGCTCGGCCCGGAAGACAAGCAGGTGCGCGACTGGTTCCGCCGGGCGTGCGAGGCCGCGGGCCTCGAAGTGCATGTCGATGCGCTGGGATCGATGTTCGGCTTGCGCCGGGGCCGCGACATGTCGAAGCCGCCGGTGGGCCTGGGCTCGCATCTCGATACCCAGCCGACCGGCGGCAAGTTCGACGGCGTGCTCGGCACGCTGGCAGCGCTCGAGGTCGTCCGCACGCTCAATGACGCCGGGATCGAGACGGAAACCCCGATCTGCATCGTCAACTGGACCAACGAGGAAGGCTCGCGCTTTGCGCCGGCGACGATGGCGTCGGCGGCCTATGCCGGCGATTACACCACCGAGAATATTCTGGCGCGCCGCGATGCCGCCGGCGTCACGGTGGGCGAGGCGCTCGACAGCATCGGCTATCGCGGCGGCGAGGCTGTCGGCGTGCGCAAGTTAGGTGCCTTTGTCGAGTTGCACATCGAGCAAGGTCCGCTGCTGGAGGCCGAAAACAAGACCATCGGCGTGGTCGATCGCGGCCAGGGCATCGTCTGGTACGACGGCAAGATCACCGGTTTCGAAAGTCACGCCGGCACCACGCCAATGCCGCTGCGCCGCGATGCACTGGCGACGTTGTCGGAATTCGTGCTGGCGGTTGAGCGGATCGCGACGGCGCATGGTCCGAATGCGGTCGGCACCGTTGGCGAGGCCGTGATTGCAGCTCCCTCCCGCAACGTCATCCCCGGGGAGATTGCCTTCACCGTCGATATGCGCAGCCCGGCGTCGGAAACGCTCGATGCGATCGACAAGGATTTGCGCGGCGCGGCTGCGGAAATCGCAGGCAGGCGCAAGGTCGAGATCGCGCTCGATGCGATCTGGCGCAAGGAACCGACGGTGTTCAACCCAAAACTGGTCGAGGCGGTCGAGAGCGCGACCAGGGCGCTCGGCTACAGCCACCGCCGCATCACTTCGGGCGCCGGCCACGACGCCTGCAACCTCGCCAGCGTCGTGCCGACGGCGATGATCTTCGTCCCCTGCAAGGACGGCGTCAGCCACAACGAGCTCGAGGATGCGACCCAGGCCGACTGCGCCGCCGGCGCCAACGCGCTGATGCATACGGTGCTTGCGCTTGCCGGCGTCGCGTCCTGACAATCAATCAACAGCGGGAGGCTTTACGTGCGCGGAGTTTTTGTCGATGCCAATGAATCGCTGGCGGTGATCTTCGAGCGGCTGGAAAAACCCGGCGATCCCAAGGTGCGTATCCACCGCGACCCGGACGTGACGCCGGAGCAGTTGCCGGGCGTGCTCGACGGCGCCGAGATCGCGATCGTCGATCACACCGCGCTGCCGATCGATATCGCCCGCCAATGCGCCGGCCTGAAGCACGTCGTGTTCCTCGGAACCGGCGCGCGCAGTTACATGAACCCGGAAGAACTCAGCGAAATCGGCATCGCCGTTCACCTGATCCGCGGCTATGGCGACACCGCGGTCGCAGAATCCGCTGTTGCGCTGATGTGGGCTTCCGCGCGCGTGCTCGCCCAGATGGACCGCGAGATGCGCGCCGGCAACTGGCTGCGCGAAGACGGCATGCAGTTGACCGGCAAGACGCTGGGCCTGATCGGCTTTGGCGGCATCGCCTCTGAGGTGGCACGCATCGCGCTCGGCAGCGGAATGCGTGTGATTGCCTGGAACCGGACGGCAAAAAGGTATCCAGGCGTCGACTTTGTCGATCTGAAAACGCTGCTGGTCGCGAGCCACGTCGTCTCGCTGCACCTGTTGCTGAACGACGAAACCCGCGGCTTCCTTTCGCGCGAGCGGATCGCTTCGATGAGGCCGGGCGCCATCCTCGTCAATACCGCGCGCGGCGCGCTGGTCGACGAGCAGGCGATGATCGACGCCTTGCAGTCGGGCCACATCCGGCATGCCGGGCTCGACGTCTTCAACATCGAGCCGCTGCCCGTGGATCACCCGCTGACGAAGCTGCCGAACGTCACGCTGTCGGCCCATTCGGCCTTCCGCACGCCGGAAGCGAGCGAGAATCTGATTGGGGCGGCATGGGAGCATTGCCGAAGAATTGCGGGGGGATAACGGTCCCAATGCTGTCATTGCGAGCCAACGGGTCGCGCGAGTGCGCCCGATGACAGGCTCCACGAAGCAATCCATAGCGCCGCAAGCGAAGAATGGATTGCTTCGTCGCTTTGCTCCTCGCAATGACGAAGGTGGCGCGGCTTGCATACCTATGAAACCTACTCCACCATCTCCGCGACCGCTTTCCCACATGCAACCGTGTCGGCGTTGCCGCCGAGATCGCGGGTGCGCAGCGTGCGTTCGCCGAGCGTACGCTCGATTGCGCTTACGATGGAGGCTGCCGCGGTCTTCTCGCCGAGATGTTCCAGCATCATCGCGCCGGACCAGATCATGCCGATCGGGTTGGCGATGCCCTGCCCCGCGATGTCAGGCGCCGAGCCGTGCACCGGCTCGAATACCGAAGGAAAATTCCCTTCCGGATTGATGTTGCCTGACGGCGCGATGCCGATGGTGCCGGTGCAGGCCGGACCCAAATCAGAGAGGATGTCGCCAAACAGATTCGAGCCGACCACGACGTCGAACCAGTCTGGATGCAGGACAAAATTCGCGGTGAGGATATCGATATGGTACTTGTCCCACTTCACCCTTGGGTAGTTCTTCCCCATCGCTTCCACGCGCTCGTCCCAATACGGCATGGTGATGGAAATGCCGTTGGATTTCGTCGCCGAGGTCAAATGCTTCTTCGGCCGCGATTGCGCCAGCTCAAACGCGAATTTCAGGATCCGATCGACGCCGATGCGGGTCATGACCGTCTGCTGGGTGACGAATTCGCGCTCGCTATCCGGGAACATCCGCCCCCCGACGGATGAATATTCGCCTTCGGTGTTCTCGCGCACCACCCAGAAATCGATGTCGCCGGGCTTGCGGTTGGCGAGCGGCGACGGCACCCCCGGCATCAGCCGCACCGGGCGAAGATTGACGTACTGGTCGAACTCCCGGCGGAACTTTATCAGCGATCCCCACAACGAAACGTGATCGGGAATTTTCGCGGGCCAGCCGACCGCGCCGAAATAGATCGCATCGTGCTTGCCGATCTTTTGCTTCCAGTCCTGCGGCATCATCTCGCCGTGCTTTTCGTAATAGTCCCAGGACGCGAAGTCGAAATGATCGAAATGCACGGCCACGCCGTGCTTTTTTGCCGCCGCCTCCAGCACCCGCAGCCCTTCCGGCACCACCTCCTTGCCGATGCCGTCGCCTGGAACGACCGCGATCCGATATTGCTTTTTTTCGCTGCTCATCGAGAGTTTCCTTAATTCCTTGTCCGCCCGCGAGGTGGTCTGCCTGATCGGATTGCAATGGACCAAACTTTGTCACGGTGCAACACTGCAGGTCAATGTTGACGGCTTTAGCCAGGGCGGCCTAACCAGTAGAAATTCGCCGACCACCCATCAGACACCTTTCCCCCATCAAGCGAGTAATCCCATGGATCTGTATTTGCGCGGCAAGCGCGTCCTGATCACCGGCGCCTCGAAAGGCATCGGCGCCGCCGCGGCCGAGGCATTTGCCGAAGAAGGCGCTCATCTCCGCCTTGCGGCCCGCAGCGGCGATCAATTGAAGGCGCTTGCCGAGCGGCTGCGCTCGGCCCATCAGATCGACGCCACCGCCCATGTCGTCGACCTCCGCAAGGCCGAGGATATTGCCAGGCTTGCGAAGGATGCCGCCGACATCGACATCCTCGTCAACAATGCCGGCGATATTCCGGGCGGCTCGATCGAGAAGATCGACGAGGCAACCTGGCGTCACGCGTGGGAGCTGAAGGTGTTCGGCTACATCAATCTCACCCGTGCGATCTACGCGCAGATGAAATCGCGCGGCCACGGCGTCATCATCAACGACATCGGCGCCGCCGGCGAAAAATTCGACGCCAATTACATCGCCGGCAGCGCCGGCAATGCCGCGCTGATGGCGTTCACCCGCGCGCTCGGCAGCAAGAGCCTCGCCGACAACATCCGCGTCGTCGGCATCAATCCCGGACCTGTTGGAACCGAT
>WNGO01001713.1_pt1 | contig 14169 bp, 10 predicted proteins | sample 5400511 | NCBI WGS metagenome assembly WNGO01 (sample SAMN13153380, study PRJNA577476) | soil metagenome | isolation source: 20 cm soil or saprolite under Garry oak tree replicate 2 | place: USA:California | collected 2016-06-15
AGCCAGGGAAAAACTTTTACCTGGGCAGACCATTGTCGACAATGCTGCAACTTGACCTCTCGGCGTCAAAGATTAAGAAAGGCGGTTTTAAGCTTGCTGCCTTTGGCACGTCTACAACTTGTCTCTTCAAGTCAACCACCACCACAGAGATATGTGCAAAGCGGACATACATTGTTATGGAACGAGTAGTTTCAGACTTGCAAAGTAACGGGTCACTCTCAGTAAAATCAAATAGTCAAAAGGTAGTCGGCCATGGTCGGGGCCAGTCTGGAGTAGTCAGAGGTAGTCGGGGTATAGTCTAAGTTTTGCAATTTGTGACTTTACGTACGTGCTACCTTAGTCAAAGCTAGTCACACAATAGTCGAGTACAGTCTATCATAGCGTTGCTCAGCGAAACAGCACTCCCAGGCTATTACCCTGCCGGTATGGTCATACAATATTCCCGAACGACCTCCACCCACCGCCTGGGGCCTTCCCAGCTGAATTTGCCACATTTCTCAGCCACACGGACACCGCCAATAGCTCGGCATCGGCCGCATAATTCCATCTGCGAGGGTGTTGCTGCAGAGATACGCCCAAGTCATCCATGCCGTTGGTGGCAGTTCTGGACCCCCCTTCATCCCAGCTTCTAGGCTACACCTTCATATTCTGGGGTTCGTTTGTGTGAGGTGGGCACTGCCAGGCAAAAGGGCTAATGGCGAGCCCGGGAAGTTCATCGAGGTTGGAGCATGTAGTATTTGGTTGTGTTTGCGCTGCTTGCCAAAATTCTGCCAAGTTTGATTGTCAAGTTGTTTCTTGGCAGTTGTAAAGGGCGAGCAAGCGCGCCCGGGAAGCTCGTCGAGTTCGGCATGGAAAACTACTTCCGAGTCATCCCTACATCTGCAGCATGTATTTGGTTGTGTTTGCACTGCTCAACACCGATTCTGCCAAGTTTGATTGTCGCCCGGACACCCTGGTTAAGTTATAGATTAGTTCACTAGTATGATAGCAGCCCATAGCCCTGGGGATATGTTCTACTACTACTATGTTCTATATTTGGTTGTAGTTTGGAACATTCCAGCTGAATGCACATAGCCTTATCAACATGGAATTGGAAAATGTACGTGTATGTATATAATGCCAAGTAACTAAGAACTAGTACAATACAGAGCATGTGATTGTAAGCTGGAGATCTCATAGTGTGTTGAGATAACAAACCTTCCTGGTAGTTTCAAGATGATGTCTCAATTCTTCTTTGCTGACAGTATCAGCACATCAGTGGCCTTGTTTCCAAGAATGAGGAATGGAACCTTTGTGAGTTCTTCAATTGACGGAAGAGCCTCATTGAGCTCTAGACAGCAATGTGTTCAAAAGCAGCAGTGCCCATGAGGAAAATAGTAGCATCAACTTTGGGGAAGTAGTCTGAAGACAGTGAGCTGAAATGCTATCTCAGAAGAACACAGGTAAGTGCATGCATTATACAGTAATGCATACCTTGTTGATGGCCTCCCAAATTGTAGGGTCAGCATGACTGCAGATGGGGATTAACTTGCTTACCACCATGTCCTTGTACAAAAAGAGCCTTGTATTGAGCTTTGGTCCCAGCAGCATACCATCAATATGTGGGTCATTTTTCCTTCATTGCTGAGTAGCTGGATTGCTGATCAAACTAATAGTACAGCTAGGTGACTGTGTTGGGTATGTAGCTTTATTTTTGAATCTATTACTATCCTTAAAAACAAATATGGGATTGGAGATATGTATGAATGAGATTGGGTACTCCATTTATTACGAAATTTCCACCACAGTAACAGGTTAATTAGGTGACACTGTTGGGTGTATGCCAATAGTTCTGGTTCAGAATGTGCTGCCTTAGGTTCAAAGATAAATAAGGAATTAGGCAACTATATTACCTGGTGGTTGCAACAATAGCTTTAATTAGCAACTCTCATTTCTTTCATGGAAAATCTGGCAAGTCTGCTGGTGACATCATATTTTAGTAATGAAGGAAAGACCCAATCTCACATATGTAGCCTAATTATTCAGTTAAATCCTAACATTCTGCACAAACAACGTGACTAGTTGTGTAGCAAAGAGATGAAATTGTGAACAAGCTATTTCATATCCAGATTGTTGTTCCACATTAGGCAGTTCAATCCATTTCCAAGTCTTCAATGCCTTGTAGGTTAATTCCTTTCTGCCCCTCAGACATCCAGTCTGTGCTAGGGTGCTTTCTCAAGGGATAATAAAATATGTTATCAAAAGACCACATCCCAATTAAGTTCACTATATGTGAAACTTCAAGGACATTTAGAGATTGAGACCATGATCCTTTCCATACATTTAATGGCCTCCCTATCAGATCTAGCTTCTGATATACAACAACATGTTGTTGTCCTATGTTTGGTACATTGATGTTGTAAAATGTCAGTGCCTTCCCAAATATTGGCTGGTTGCCATTGATGTCATTGGCCTCAAAATGACATCTTGATCATTTTGGTTGTTCTCCATGATTCTCGCTTAGGGCACTAGTCAAAACATTGCCATTTTCAAGATTACATTTTCCCAGTCTATCAATGGGAATTATGGGATCAAACTCTCCAAGCCCTTCATACTTTTGAAAAATTGCAAGTAAATGATCATAAAATTTTTGTCCAGCTTTTTTCTCCCATTTCTGGATTTTAATCTTTCCAAATGTGACAGGTTTTTTAACCTGAGGTTCATTGTCCTGTAAGGATGGATAATACAGTAGTAACGTCTTCATCAACTCTTTCTGAAAGAAGATATTGGCCATGTTGACAAAAGGTGATTTTTTCGAATGTATTTTGTGACCTGCTTCTCCAATAGCACGCTCTACTGTGGCCTGTGAACCTAGCCTGACTGAGCCATACCATTTAATGTGCATTGGAACATGCACAAGCTGGAATATGCACAATCTGCACCTTGAGACCTTTTCAGGATCATTTCCAACATAGAGCATCTCATATTGTAAGAGAAATTTATTGATCTTTTGCTGCAGGCCATCTATCTCTTTGTCAGATCTTGGTTTTATTGACATTGCAAATTCCACAATTTCAACAAGGCATGAGAAATTATGCAAGACTTCATAGTCAAATTCTAGTGCCATCCCTACTGGAAGAACAAACCAGTAAAGTAAAGCCATCCATTCATATGCTTTATATTGACTTTGTCTTTTAAGATGAGGATTTCGAACAAGCCCACAAAATTCTGGGGGTAAAGTTTTCATTCCTATCACAACCTGTTTTCCAAACTCTTCTGCCTTTTCTTTTGAGAGGTGGATACACTCATTTGGTTTGCTTTCAATTGTCCATATATCCCATATGAATGGCATAATATTTTCAAAAAAAAGGTGGAAAGGGTCCAAGGGATAAAAGCATGGGTGAATAAATGCTGGAGATGCAGTTGCAAGTGGCATACGAGAAATGCCAGTCTTTCTCACAATTTCATTACGCTGCTTCATACTTGGTGCAGCGCTGAGCTCTCTTATTGCCTCCCAGTACTTATCCTCAGTTCTGATGGGCAGACTATTCAGATCATAAGGACATGGCCTTCCTTTATTGTATTCATCATTTTTGGGTGCTGAGACAGGATAGTAGAGGTACTTTGATCCTTTTTTGGTACTTGAACGGGCTGCAGTAACTGTGCTGAATCTATCACCATGGACAGCTGTATGTCCTGCCATTCCGCTAATTTTTGCTGATCCCAGCATATCACCAAGCACCATGCAAATATATGCATGATTGATAAAGGCTGAAGAATCTATGGCATCCCACATCCAAATGCCTTCACTAGCCTTTGCCATGTCCACAAACAATGGATATAAAAATGATTCCAGATCACCTGGGTTGTTTGGTCCTGGTACTATGAATGTTACAATAGTGTTATTAGTCTGGTACCGTATCTCAGGAGGAAGATTCAGTAGAATTAACAAAGCTATCCAGACATTTGATTGCTTCTTGCTATTCAGTTGAGCCCCATCTGTTGATAATGCTAGGGCTACATCCTTTCCATCCCCAAACAGTTTCATGCTCCCATAAAGATGACCCTGTACATTTGAATCTCCAAAATCAGAATATGTCTTCATTGAATCAATACTTTGATGAATGGCATATAAAGCCTTCTTCAGTAGTTGATCACGGTGTCGTAATAGACTTGATGAGTGTTTATTGGCATACATGGCCTGGATAATATCAAAACATGATACATATACCATTTGTGCCCTGGGCACAGATTTCCCTTTGTACCTAGGTTCACCACACATTTTTTTATCTTTGATATAAGGGCAATGAGTAAGACCTTCATTTGCACCTGTATATGCTATGCAGCTGTTGGGACAAACATCTATTTTGTGGGGTCTCAGTCCACTGAGATTCATTGCTAACTTTTTTACTGCTGTTAAGGATAATATTTCACTTTTTGTTGCATTTTCCAACACTTTTGCATGTAGGTTGTATGCTTTCTCCGTGCCATTAGATTGTTGCCAGGCCAAAAAATGCCTAAGTGAAAGTTCCTCAGTTGAAGTTAATTCCCTTGGGGGATTTAACGATAAAGGTTTCTCTTTAGGACAAACATATTGTCCCTTTAGCTCTCTTTGCAATATCTCTCTTTGCTCTGGGTATGTATGAGTTAAGACCTGATTATGATTATATTGGTTCTCTCCACCCTCACAATCCTGCTGAATCACATCTTCCATAGTATGTGTCAAATCCCATTGAGTATGGTCATCCTCATGTTGTTGATTCTCTACATCTTCATCCTGCTGAATCACATCATCCTTACCCCATCCCTTTGAATTTTCAGTTATTTCTGGGTCTTCTGGTGGCAGATCAAGCCAATCATCCCAGCCATCATTCCCTTCCCATGATTCTCCAAAATCATGTGATTCATCTTCAGTAGACATTCCAGGATCCTCAACATCAGGCAATCTTTCTTCAGTAGTAGACATCCCAAGATCATCTCCACCATTCTGCAGCTCTTCAACAGATATGCCAATCTGTTTATCATTATGTGACTCCATCATCTCAGATTCCATACTATCTAGTTCATGATGTTCATTAATATCTCCCAGTGCATGGAATGCATTTGCTTCAGGTATATGGAATTGTGGGTGGTCTAATAATTCTTAGTATATAACTTTTAGGGATGGTATAGAAAATACCCATGTCAATATCCATATCAGGAGACATCTCTACATGATTGACTCATGTGTAAGCATATCACCTCAGTTGTCTTGTTCACACATACCAGTGAACTCTTCAGTGTCATTTACACTTTTATTTTTCCTGGAACTGCCCAAGGACTCACTCTGCTTTACTTCAGGTGCAATTCAGTTAAAAGATATGAGATAGTACATCCTTTACTTACCTCTCTTGCCACATGTTGTTGCAAGAGTTTCCTTATTTTTGTCTATGCATGACTGTAGTAAAGCACGAACATCTGATGAGATTTCCAGATTCTGTGCCTTCATTATATCCATTCTGGTATGAGCCTTAACTGTATTTGCAGTCAAGGCCTTGGATGATTGGCACTTTGAGCAGTAGCAGTGAATCTTGTGAGACATGGCAGTTTGAATCAAGGATTACTGCCATCTTATCGATGGTATCTTAATATTACATAATATTTTCTCACAGTATACCATGCTTGCGATAGCCATTTGTGCACAGTAGTAGCCTCAAAAACAAATCTTTCTGAGTGCACATCATTGCCAAATGTGCTATCCAGGTTCCGAGAGTCTTGAGGGCTCAAAAGACAAGTTGCGGGTTCGCCGGATCCAAGTTGAAAACAGCCACAAATATTTATTTATCAGCAAGAAGATACTATAAGCCTTTTATCTCCCATGCACCTTATCACTCCAACCGTTGAAACGCACACCACACGAGGTATGCACAAGCACGTCGCCAAAATCAAGGGGGATGATTTTCAACATGAACATAAACTCCAAGCACGATCCAAAGAATACAGTTGTCAGCGGATGAGGACTGGATCCATGAGATCGAAAGCCATAAAGCACCACAAACACACCACGAGCTTTCAACGGTGCATTGAGTGCTAGAAAGATTGGCAAGTGGGTGAGTGTTTATTTATCTCTCTTGAAGCTCGAAGCTTGACAACGGATGCCCAAAGATAATGACAAAACCGGCCAACGCAGATAGCGACGATAGCGTCAAGAATCCGCGATCCCCCAGCCATGAGGCACAAAGGGTACTACGGGAGCTCTTCAGATCCACCACACTTCGCTCTGCTCTCATCCGTCATGTTCCTAAACATCTTTGCATAAATTTCTCGAGGTGTAAGTCATTTTCTCATCATGTTTTAATACTTCTTTCTAACTATACGGTATGCGGTACGTTCCAGCCTTGGCAGAATGACAACTTGTTCGTCCACTCAAACCCAGCCCATTGCTGCTGTGAAGAGCTCGCAAGTACCTGGTACCTTGTCGCATGAATACGACATAAATGCATATACTACCTTTGGAGATATCCATCATGATCGATTGTGCCAATTTTTCGACAAATTCACTTTTATCGCCGTGGAGCCTATCTATCCATCACCACCACCTACGAGTTCGCGGCCTGTGTGTTTCCAAATCTCGAGCTGGTACTAGTAGTGGTTCGTACTTGAATCCGGGTACGCAAACATCCAGCACTGTTGCCAGTACTCTGAGCCCCACTCAAACGATCTCCAGCACCCGCACACTTACAAGGACGATAGATACTTGTTCTTACACAACATCAAGGTTGACTTCAGCGACGGGCACGTCCATCATATCAGCGTTGCGCAGACCACAAACGGCGCCACGTTCTCACCATCGCCTGCCATCGCTGCCACTCTCGCCGACTGGAATGATCTCATCGCCTGCATCATCTGATCATGATTCCAATATTCTCCATGCCCACGAGCGGTTTCTGAATCACCCATGCTGGAAGATGAAGGCAATGTTTATCGATTGCTAACTTAAATCAGTTACACCACGGATCATATCAACTCCCGCTGTGGTGGACGTTCCAATCAGAATCAATCACACATTGATGATACGCTCAACGCATTCGCGCGTTCGCAATTTTGCACATGTCCCTGGTCTGGCGTGGGGTCCGATTTTTCTGAAATCACCCGGATGCAAGACTCCCTCCAAACGAGATAAGGTTATCGACCGACGATTGCTATAAATCAGTTACACCATGGATCGTATCAACTGCCGCTGTGGTAAACATTCTAATCAAGGCGAGGCTTTGCCTCATACGCTCAATGCTTTGCATTCACGTGTCTGTAATTTCGCACATGTCCGAAGATAACCCTGGTCTGGTGCGGGGTCTGATTTTCCGAAATCACCCAGATGCAAGACTCCCTCCCAACGAGATAAGGCTGAAACATAGAATTATCCGGGCTTTTTCGGCGCCATAGGCGGAGCATGTCAAATTTTTACCTTCTCAATCGAACATTCAGATATGTTCATTACATAATACGGGTTCACTTCGGTCCATTTGCCGGGCCATGCGCCAAAATGCCTCATTCGCCTTGCGATCAAGAAGCCCCCATATTCGAGGAAGACTATCGCTCCCTTGAAGAGTCTCTGCCTCGCACACCATTGAGTTTTGAATGGCCAAGCGTGAGTCGGCATTATATGCGTCTAGTATTACATAAGTTGAAATCCCACACAGACAAGTTCAAATTGGTTCGACCCAAGCGCGCTCAGCGAAATGCAGTCATCGCTCGACAACGAAGATGAAGAACCTGATTTCGACAATACTCAAGTATCTTCTTCCTCACTAAACATTCCACCTTCGTCCCAACTAAGCCCAGGGCACCATGCTCTCGGAACACTAAGGTCTCATTCAGCGGCCAGTTCCCGACATTCCTCAATTTCACTGTCGGGAACACAGTTTCTCCCCACCTATGCGTTGCCCACACAAGACCGGGAGCGCCACATGCGTGAGCGTGATGCTCTGGCTCGAGCTACGCCAAGTTTACCTTGCGGTCAGCCTCAGCTTCGCCGTACCTCTCGTTTCCCGGACCGTACTAGTACTAGCGACTCATCCCGGCCACAGAGTCCCTCGCCATGGCCACGGAGCCACTCATCCCGGCCACAGAGTCCCTCGCCATGGCAACGGAGCCCTTCAGGTTTGCTCCCACCTCCATCGCAAGCAAGCCGAGTTCCTCAATTTGGCTCATATTCACCAGCGTATGCGCCTCCGAGTCAGGAATATTTCGGAGTGGAGGCATTGTGCCGTGCGCCGCTCGAAGACCTTCTTTGGATCCCAAGCGTTTCACAACTGTTTAATGAATGCAACAACTTGCGGGAGATGAATGTACAATATATACAGGAGGCCATGTCTGCGTGGAAGCAAACAACTCACCTAATGCATGATATGATATTAAAAGGGTGAGTTACAAGTCAAATGATTCTTCGCAACGCAATCTTAATCAATAGTATACCAGAGCGGCAACCGGCGCCCCAATCTCCGATCATTCATCCCTCAATCCAACGTCGTCAATGACTATATATGGCAATTCATCACAGCACCCTGACGATATCCCCAAGGGTGTACTCTGGACATTTAGCGACTGTAAGGCCGATCCCACTGTCGGGATGACAGGTCCCAATCCCAGCCGTCCAAACATGAAGTCCGCGCTTCGAAATAGAGATGGTTCGACAATTGAACAAGGCATTTATCAACTCATCTGTGGATCGGCTCGATCAATCATCAAATCCATCCTTCTACCCCTCAAACCAGCCAATTTTGCGAAAGGAGCAAGTCTCGCCTCGCACTTCCAAACCAACAACCCCACACAGTGGACAGCTGCCGTACTGCAGCTAGAGCAGCAGCACCCGCTTGTTGCACTTTGCGCCGAGCATTGGAAGGCAAAACACTTGCTTCAAGCGGCTTTACGGTATAAGAACAGGAAGAAGGGTGGTGGTGGCGGCGGCGGCAATGATGATGACGACATGGCCGAAGAAGACGAGAGTGACAACGGCGGAGATGGTGGGCAATCGAATAAGCGGCCTCGAGCGCTATCGGGAGGGCAGTCAGCTGAGAAACGGCCTAGGATGACCAAGGCCTCGGGGCCTCCAGCACGTATGTTTGCGTCATATTTGCCGGTCATACTTATGATAATGTTGCTTTTTTGCAGCATCAAATGACAGAACAAGTCCTCGTGTGGCAACGTTTGCGCCAGTTGTTCAGCAAAAGAAACCCACATCGTACAAACAGACAACCCCATCCTCTTCACGAAGAGGCAACAGTAGCATGACGTCACCACCCTCTGAAGCAACTCCGCGCGACAAAGACAATACTGAGCCTGACAGTGGTGGACAGACTTGTGAAGACGGCAATGCTGGAATCATCGACATCTCGTATATTCAAGTCAGCGCAGCACACGACAACCTTCTTCGTGAGTGATTGATTGAAAAGTGAATACTCAGACTGACTAATACGAAGGTATTTTCAACACGACATACTCTGAATGCAAACCCGGGATTGATCTCCTTGTTTCCCTACGTGATGCCCCATCGTCTGGTTCCCCACCCTCGGAAATGGTGAAGGATTTCCTACATGCACTAGAGACGGCCGACCCGTATTCCAGCAGCTTTGATGAAGATGACATGGGCGCAAGCTGGGGTCACGCCCAGTTCAGTAACAATTGGAGTAGGGCACTTCAAACGTGGGAGGATGTAGGATCGCCTGAAGTGGCTCGTCAGCTTATAGCAGCCGTAATCAAGACTGCGCAAGTTGCGCGCACACTCTGTCGTGATGAAGAAGCTGCACGAAGACAGAAGAACATGCCACCGCTGACATACTTGAGCGATACGTACGTTTCCTTAATAACAGATAGGCTTTGGGAGTTGTGGACGAAGGCAAGCAGCGTAAGTTATACTCACATATTGTCTTCATGTGCATTAACTTTCTGCTATAGCCAAATGAAAAGGGGAAGGGGAAAGCAACTGCTGGCCCGGCTTCAGCAGATTCACGCACCAGCACCCAGGCTGCTACACCCTCCTCCCAGGCAACCACCGGTGCCAATGCAGGAGTAAAATCAACTAGTACAAACACCATCGAACCGGCTGTGGGAGATATCGAAGGACAATCCAATGAAAATTGCGACGCGCTTGAAGTCATACTTAAGGTAAGTTTAGCAATCCTCCACGAATACTTCAATGACACCATCCGCAGCCTTTAAATAAGACAGATGTTTGCTTGCTGATAAAGTCCCACCAACTGGGGGCCTACAAATCGAACGCAACGAGAAAAGATCTCACCGGCCTTATCCAGTCGGCCCTCGAAAAGAAGACACCAGCAGATCTCAACACTCTCATTGCGGGAATGAGGAAGACAGCAGAATCGGTAAGTACTGTCCTTTGAAGCGGTGAACTCGGGCTAGATCTAGGCTAACCTCCCCCTACAGATTATAAGTGAGAAAAAACGCAAGGTAGCAAATGCCGCCTGAGCTGGCTATTCTTTTTTACCCGTATTCATTTTTTAAATATATTCTTTGCCTACGTATGACTGGACCTTGACTATCAATGACTAAGTGTGACTAAAACACGACCGGGAAACTAGGATATGACTACAGCAGACTATGGCAGACTATAGTGAGACTAGCGTTGACTAAACCAACCTATCTTCAACTTGCCCGAATACCGCGACTAGACACGACTAAAGTCTGACTATGGTAGTCAACGTACAGTCACAAATTGCAAAACTTAGACTATAGTCTGACTTCCCCTGACTTCCCCCAACTCCGCCTGACTGTGATCGACTGATTTTTGACTATTTGATTTTACTGAGGGTCACTTGTCACAAAATCCGTCGACGTGCCACTCACGACAGTCGAAAACAATTCCAGAATCTTTCCATGGAAATCGCCTGTGCTGTCTGGGCTCGAGCATTACTCAACCTCGTCTATGATTTCATTGATAAGGAAACAAAACGTTTCGGTCGAATTCCATTCAACATTCCACGGTTTCGTTTTGTCGAGCTGGCACTTGCAATGGAGCATGACTCTGCCACTCGTGGGAGGCAGAACTATAACTCCATCTTCCTACTTGAGGAGGTTATCACCGAAGACCAACAAGGCCCTTTTCGGAAATACCTTAACAATGTGTCCCCAACCCCTCTCGTCATGAGTTCCCCGGAGGATGACGAACGCGCAAAGTTCCTGTCTTTCAGTCAACATGTTCAATACGTGAAGACAATGAAGCAAGCATTTGTATCCGATTACCAAGGTAAGCAATATGAGCAGCATCAAATCTTTTGTATTCTAACATCCTCGTCAGGCGGCAACTCGCTCCTCACTGATCCGCAGATCTCCTCTTCCCGGTAAGGATCACTTTCTTGGTTTGGATTGACATTAACTTGTAATAGATCCCTCGGTCCTATCTTTGCCGATGGCAATGTACCATCTATTCACCGCGATTTTGAGAAGAAACACTGCTGCAACTACTTTTGTAAATGGTTCAACCTTCCCACCAACTACAGCTCAATGGAATACACCTGAACTTCAACGAGTCAACATGACTGTCCCGGCATCCAACTTGCTTACTAGGCTCTCTCCTCACTTGCATCTCTCGCCGATTAGTACGCTATTTTTCAACTCGAATTAATTGAAGCCTTTCGTCTTTAGAACCATCCTCACTCGCTGTCTACCCTTGTCGCTCTCTCAAACCTCGCCTCATATCCTTCAATGTTTCCTCGTCAATTTCACTGCTCTTTACCCTATACCCAGCCTTCGTGCAGGTGTCTGCCGACAGCGATATAGTTTAATACCTACTTTATTCATTTAGTCAACGTCACGACACTCCTTTTCATATTGACAACTACACTCTTTGACATTCACAATCTTATATCCTAGAATTGCACCTCCTAATATTACTTCAAATATATTGAATTACAACTGATACATTCAGTTTACGTGGGGCCATGCAGCGCCGAGGCTGGTGGGTTGACAACCCTCAGCCCTGAAGGTTTGTTTGGTCATGTTATGTGTTGGTAATCAAGGGTTGATGGGTCTAAGCTCGGCTAACGGGATTCGGGGATCAAAAAAGGAGCAGTCCAGGTTCTGTTGCTATACATGTTGACATCTTTCAGCCTTGCAGCCTGAAACACTCCAGCGACTGGTTCAGATCACGATGCAAGGTGTAATGGACGAAAATTCAAGGCCACTATCCTTCCTCGCGCGCTTCAAGAAACGTTTATCCAAGGAGAACTATCAACCAGCAAGATCGGATGAAAAATTTGCGAGTCCAGCCCCAGCTATTTTAGCAGCGGCACAACGTGTTGATATGGCGGTCAAGATTATGACATCAATAAAGTACGCTACCATGTCCACAATAGGCTAGACCTGACACCCTACCATCATAGAGTAGGAAGACAGAGTGAGCGGAAAGCTTTCAACGTTCAACATTCTTAATATTCTTAATGTGGTTCGCAGCAATAGTGCCTGACACGCACTTCTCCAACCCCGGGCTTAAAAAATATTTAGACGCGATACATAAAGACATCGTCACGATCTGGAATATCGAGGATCCAGATGAGGTACATTCCAGAATCTATACAAGTCGTCTTTTCCGATTCATCGTACCTTAATAGTTGCTTCTCAACGACACATTCCACCGCCGGATGACGGTCCTTGTGGAGGACCTCGGGCAAGACGAACCAAACGTTGCTGGGGCTATGTGGGTGGATCGACATTTTCTTAACAATCAGCGCAACTGAAGCACCGCATTTCTCCATAACATGTCCACCTCGTCTGCATTTAGAACAGACGTGGAGGAATCGGCAACGTCCACCGGAGTTGGGGCAGCGTCCTTCGTTAAATCTAATGCACGGCGCTTGAATCCTTCGCGTGGAGCTAGAGGATCCGCCGGTTGATCCTTTCTCCGACGTTTGTGATTTTGTAGCGATATATCCGGCACCCCACTCGTGGATATAAGATCCTTCGAGGTGTGAGAATTTGTGGGGCTGGTCAAGAGAGATGTCTCGTCGGGAAGCGACGAAACTTCTGATCTTGACGTCAAGGTTGATGACCCATTGGTGGAAGGTTGGATGGCAAGCTTCGAATCGGTTGTGAATCCATTCATGGTACTCACGGAGTTCGTTGTCTCGATGCGGGAAGATGAAGGTGCAAGCTTGGAAGAAAGCGTACCAAACATTTTCCCAGTCACCCTGAGACCTGACTTTGTTAGGTGGTTCAGGGTCCTCGATGACGAAGTCAAGTCCTTGCGCGATGTGCCTGGTTGCCTTGTACGAAGTGGTGAGCGAGAGTCGATGGCTGTGGATTTTGTCGAAGTTGGCTGCATGGCCTTTAATAATTGCGAGCCATTCTGACTCTGGGAAGGATACATGATGCATGGCGTCGAGTACTGAGTCGAGGACGGACCGAGGGTCTTTTCGGTACTCAGCGAGTTGGCGCCTGGTTTTGGCAAGATTTCCTCTGATTCGCTCTGAGTCTGAAGGCTTGTCGGTTGCTGAATCATGGTCAAGCCAGGGAAGGTAGGTGTCATCAATTTTGACGCGCTTAATTCCGTTTCCCTCGATGTCTGAGGAACAGGCTCGCGTAAAGGTGTGGCGTTTTGACTGCTGAGCCTCTCTAGGAGGCTGAGAGTTGGCGGGACTGGATTCATTTGGATCCGTCGGATCAGCGGGATTCGGTTCTCGTTCGGATCCATTTGTATCCGCCGTTGCAGAGGAGGTCTGTCTTCCTCGTTCAGCAGCGGAGCGATTTCTTTTGTCGTCTTCCTCCAGACGCGCGACATATTGTGAGAAGGCATCAAACCCTTGCGTGCCGATGATAGTTGAATCTGGAATGATTCGTACGATAGAAGCAAGAGCTTCGCTTTTTTCAAGCAGTCCTGAGTGGTACTGATCGATAACTGTATCACAGGTCCTAACAAGGTCTCGGGTGCGGGAAGATGGCCTGGTAGAATGTACTGGTTGGGTAGGTGAGTTAGTGGTATTCGGGTTGTTGTCAGACATATGATTCGACAGATGAACAAAGTTGGAAGTAGCGCGAAAGATACGCGAATAGCCGGAGCTCTGGTGGGAGGAAGAGAGCGCTAGGGAGCTGCGAAGCACCCGCGGCTGCTAGATCTCCTCCCACTTGAAAACTGAGACATCATGACGACATAGTGGGGTCTTGATTCTCAGCAGTTGAATGATGAATAAGACAGCTAAG
>WNGO01003440.1_pt1 | contig 14152 bp, 6 predicted proteins | sample 5400511 | NCBI WGS metagenome assembly WNGO01 (sample SAMN13153380, study PRJNA577476) | soil metagenome | isolation source: 20 cm soil or saprolite under Garry oak tree replicate 2 | place: USA:California | collected 2016-06-15
CACTCACCACGCTTTTGCGGCAGCGGAATACGGAGTGAGAACCTGGGAGACGACGAGCCTCAACGGCATCTCGCAAGCCTATAGCCTGAGCCTCGGTTTCGACGTGTCGTCGCTGAAGTCCAAGATCGGCTTGTGTCCGATGGTGCGGTGGAGCAGGCTTTCGGGCCCGCACGACGTCAATGGGACGCCCTGGAATTTTTCGGAGCGGGCAATTGCGGGAGGGCTCAGCCTCGGCTTCCTGGTGGTCCGGTCAGGGCTGTGGGACTTCATGCCAGCCGCGAATATCACATTCGGGACCGGCAATCCCCAACTGACGACGGCCGCCGGTGGGAACCTCGATGAGTACCAGGACTACTGCTGCGGTGAGCAGAGCTTTACGACGTTCCGACTGGGCATCGGGCTTGGCTACTCCGACGAGCTGACGCTCATTCCCTCGATCACCTGGCCCCTCGACAACGGGAGCAGCACGCAAAAGGGCGCGCAGAAGACCTACGGCGTCCGCGCCACACTCCGGCTCGGCAAGGGAATCTGACGCTCTAAGGGTACCAGTTCTTGTCCCACGCGTGCTGCTGGAGCTTGGCCAGCATCGCCGCAGGCAACGCTCCCTTCCTCACCGACATCGCGTTCTGTCGCACGTGCGCCGGCCGGCGCATGCCTGGAATCACCGTCGAGACTTCCGGCCGAGACAGGCAGAACCGCAGCGCCAACTCGGGCAGTGTCTCCACCTGCTCGTCCAGCACCTGAGCCAGCGCGTTCGCCCGCCGCTCCGCTTCCGCCTTCCGATCACCTTCGAAGTATCCGGCCCGCCAGTCACCCGCGGGAAAGACGGTGTTGGCGGTGATCTGGCCGGTCAGCGCGCCCTCGTCGAACGGGACGCGCACGATGATGCCGAGCGGCTTCTTCTTGGCGAGCGCGAACAGCGCCTTTTCGGGCGTGCGGTCGTAGATGTTGTAGATCACCTGGGCGGTTTCGAAGATCGGGTTCTCGAGCGCCTTGAGTGCGGTTTCGGGAGCGTGATCGTTGATCGAGATTCCCCAGTGCAACACCTTCCCCTCTTTTTTCAGCCGCATGAGCTGCTGGAAGGACGCCTCCCAATCGGGATCGGAGAGCCAGGCGTCGTTCCAGACGTGCAGCTGCTGCACGTGCAGGGCGTCCATCCGCAGGTTCTTGAGCGATTGCTCCGTGCTGGCAGCGATATACTTCGCCGGGAACACGTCGCCGAGCTTGTAGCTCGCCTTGCCGGGCCACTCGCTGTTCTTCGGCGGGATCTTGGTGGAGACCACAACCCGATTGCCGCGAATCTCGTCCTTCAGCGTCTCACCGATCACGCGCTCGCTGTGGCCGCCGCCGTACGCGAGCGCGGTGTCGAAGAACGTGATGCCCTGATCGAGTGCCTCGCGCAGCGCGCGCCGTCCCTCGGAGTCGTCTACGCCGCGCCACATCTCGCCGCCGATGCCCCAGGCGCCGAAGCCGACTTCGGAGACACGGTATCCGGTGTTGCCGAGTGCTCGCTGTTTCATCGTTCCGTTCCTATTTGAGAGCGATTCGGGCAGTGGCGGCGGCAAGTCCCTTCCCTTCCGCGGTCAGCGTGATTGTCCCCGGGCTCCGGCCCGCGCGCACGATGACAAGCCCCTTGCCGTTGAACAGCCGCACCTGTTTCGCCTGGAATGATGTGTGGCTGATCTCATCACCGTTGTCCACGCCGACGATCCGCGCGCCACCGCTGACGCGGAACCGGATCAAGGGCTCCGCCGTCGGCACGGCGAGCCCCCGTCGATCGCGAACCGTGACGGTAACAAATGAGAGATCCTCCCCATTCGCGCGGATGCGGGAGCGATCGGGCGCAAGCGCGACTCGCGTGGGCTTACCGGTGGTCCGGACCACGGCGCTTGTCGTCACGAGCCCCGCGGAGCGCGCCACGGCCCGTAGCGTCCCGGGTTTGTACGCAACGCGCCACATCAGGTGGCCGACTTTCTCCTCCTTGCGCCTCACGCCTTGAAGGGCGCCGTTCAGGTACAGCTCCACCTGCTCGGCGTTCGTGTAGGCCCACACGTCGACAGAATCGCCGACGGTCCAGTTCCAGTGTGGCAGCAAGTGCACCATGGGCCGCGCCGACCACACGCTCTGATACAAGTAGAAGGGATCCTTGGGGAAGCCCGCGAGGTCCACCACGCCAAAGTACGAGCTGCGCGCCGGCCATTCATACGGGGTGGGCTCGCCCAGATAGTCGATTCCCTGCCAGATGAAAATGCCCGACAGAAATGGATAGCGCTCGAACAGCCGCAGCGATTCTTCGTGCAGCGAGCCCCAGAACGCGTGGCTGTTGTCGTACGATGAAAGGCGGCCGTTCGCGGGCGGCTGCGGGCCTTTGGTTTTGTCGTAGGGCCAGTAGTAGTTGGCGACACTATCGGACGGCTGCTCGTAGACGCCGCGGGAATTCAGATCCGACATTGCTTCGGTGATGATGAACTTGGCCCCGGGGTACTGCGTCGGGAAATCCTTCCAGACCTCGTGATGGTAGTTGTGACCGAGCAGGTCGAGGGCGCCCGCGTGGAACACAGGATTGGCCGGGCTGCCGTTGTTCGCCGCCTGCGTCACCGGCCGCGTCGGATCGAGGCCGCGCACGATTCCGGCCAGCGCGCGGGCGAGCGGCGCCGCGGTGCTGTCGCCGTCGTTCCACTGCTCCATGACTTCGTTGCCGATGCTCCAGATGAAGACGCTGGGGTGGTTGCGGTCGCGGCGCACCATGTCCGACAAATCGCGCACGTGCCACTCATCCCAATCGAGATGGTAATCGTATTTGGTCTTCTCTTTCTTCCACATGTCGAATGCTTCATCCATCACGATGAAGCCCATGCGGTCGGTGAGGTCGAGCAGCTCCGGAGCCGGCGGATTGTGCGATGTGCGAAGCGCGTTCGCGCCCATTGCCTTCATGATCTCGAGCTGGCGCTCGATCGCGCGGGTGTTCACCGCCGCACCCAGCGCACCCAGATCGTGGTGCAGGCAGACGCCGCGGATCTTGACCGCCTTGCCGTTGAGATAGAAACCTGAATCGGCTCTGAAGACGAACGAGCGAACGCCGAACCGCGTGGCGTAATTGTCGCACGCCGTGGAGCCGCACATCACGCGCGACACAACGCGATACAGATACGGGCGCTCGAGCGACCAGAGGACCGGGCGCGAAATCGTGAGATCTTGCACGAGCTCGGCGATCGAGTCGCCTGCGACGCGCCCCATGGTGGCTACGGCCGCCACCTCCTTGCCTGCGGAATCCAACACGACCGTGCTGAGCACGATCGGCTGCTCGCCGTGCCGCTCGTTGCGGAGGCTCGTTCGAATCGTGACTTGGCTCGATTCCGCGCTCACCGCCGGCGTCGTGACGTACGTGCCCCATTGATCGACGTGAACGGGATTCGCCTTGATCAGACGTACGTGCCGATAGATCCCGGACCCCGAGTACCAGCGTGAATTCGGCTGTTGGGAGTTGTCCACCCGCACCGCGACCACGTTACGTTGCTTGCCATACCGAAGGTGCGGGGTCAGCTCGTAGCGGAATGAGCTGTAGCCGTAGGGTCGCTTCCCCAGGTACTTGCCGTTGATCCAGACCTCGCTGTTGCGATACACGCCATCGAACTCGATGAAGACCACCTTAGCGGTGTCGTCGGCGGGAAGCGTGAACGCCTTCCGATACCAGCCGATGCCGCCGGGCAGCGCGCCGCCAGCGACGCCGGCGGGATTCTGCTCCTTGAACTGGCCTTCGATGCTCCAGTCATGCGGCAGGTCGAGGGCACGCCAGCCGGAATCGCCGAACGCAGCCTGTTGAGCGCCGGCGACGTCGCCGAGATGGAATCGCCACGCCTGATCGAAGTTTGTGGTCTGACGTTGTGCTACGAGCGCCAGCAGGAGCGCGAGCACGGGTCTAGCCTCGGAAGTACAGATACGCCGCGAGAATCAGCAGCAGCACCACAGCGGACGCGATGACCTCGCGGCGGCTCCAGCTGGAACGAGACTGCGCCTGGTCCTCCGCCGTGACCGTCCCGTAGGTCAGACCCGCGAGCTGCTCCGGGCTGGGTGGGGCGGTGGCATAGCTCACGACCACCATGACGAGCACGGAGACCACGAAGATGAAGAGGCTGTAGTACTGGAAGTAGAGATTGTTGACGATCCACAGGAACGACCCGGGGGCGTACCCATCGGCGAATCCGGACAGGTGCAGGCTGATGGGCGTGTCCACAACCAATCGGAACACGCCGAGTGCGAATCCAACGAGCAGGGCGGCGAGGCAGCCCTTCGTGTTCAGCCGGCGATTGAAGATGCCGAATACGAACACCGTGAAGATCGGCGGCGCCAGATACCCTTGCACGCCCTGGAGATAATCATAGAGGCTGTGCGCACCCTGAATCACGGGAATCCACAACAGACTGATCACGACCATCGCCGCGGTAGCGGCTCGACCCACCCACACGAGCCGGTGCTGCGACGCGTTGGGCCTGAACTTCGTGTAGAGATCCATCGTGAACAGGGTCGAAGACGCGTTGAACGCACCGGCCATGGAGCTCATGAGCGCGGCGAGCAGACCGGCGACCACGATCCCGCGGAGACCCGCGGGGAGCAGGTCCTTCACCATCAACGGGAACGCGGCTTGCGCCGCCTGCGGGATCGCGTGCCCTTGCGCATCCACGATGCTACCGAGGCCCGGCACCTTGCCCGTTTTCGCGAGCGCGAGCGCGATCAATCCCGGAATAATGAAGAGGAAGACGGGCGAAAGTTTGAGATACGCGGCAAAGATGCTGCCGCGCCGCGCCGTGCGCTCATCTTTCGCCCCCAGCGCCCGCTGCACGATGTACTGATCGGTGCACCAGTACCACAGGCCGATGATCGGCGCGCAGAACAGCATCCCGAGCCATGGGTAGTTGCCGTTGAAGTACCACGCGATGCGGCCGGTCTCCTTCACCGGCGCCCACGTGCCTTCCATCCCCGCCGGGACCAGCGGTTTCCACAGATTGAAGAGATCGGGATCCAGCACGCGGCGCAGCTCGTGCCAGCCCCCGAGCTTCGCGAGCCCGAACAACGTGAGTAGTCCCGACCCCACGATCAGGATGAATGTCTGCAGCGCATCCGTGTACGCCACGGCGCGCATCCCACCGAGCACGGTATAGAGGCCGGTGAGGAGCAGCACGGCGACCGATCCGATCCAGAAGCTGTTGAACGTGGCGCCGCCCAGCCGGAGCGAGACCTCGGGCAACAGCGTTGCGAACACCACGCCGCCGGCGAAGATCGAGACGGCAAACTTGGTGAATACGTGCGCCACGAGCGTGATGACCGAAAGCACCCAGCGCGCCGTCGGGGAGAAGCGGCGCCCCAGAAACTCCGGCATGGTGTAGACGAGCGCGCGAGAATAGAATGGCACGAACACCCACCCGAGTACGAGCAGGCACCAGGCATGGAGCTCGTAGTGGGCGAGTGCAACGCCACTCGTGGCGCCGGCGCCCGCCAACCCGACGACGTGCTCGGAGCCGATGTTGGACGCGAAGATGGACGCACCGACCAGGAACCAGCCGAGGTTTCGGCCGGCGAGAAAATAGTCGTCGGCGGTGTCACGGTTTCGTCGCGCGACCCACCAGGCGACGCCGAGCAGGAGCGCGAAATACAGCCCGATGATGAGCCAATCGAGTCCGGTCATGGCGAAGCGAGATTACACCTCGCCGACTCCCTGTCAAGAAAGGCCATCCGATGGATCCGATCACACGCCGTGAGTGGCTGAAGACGATGAGTGCCGCCGGCGCGGGGGCGATGCTCCCCACGACTCCTGCCTTCCACGCCGGTCCTCCCCCTCCCATCCTGCCGCTGACCTCGACGAGCGAGGTGTTAATCCCTCCGCGCGGCCGGGCGTTCATGAAGTTCAGCTTCGACTTTCCCGAACCGTCCGTTGAATTCGCGGGGTTGCGCTTTGGATTTCTGGTGTTCACGCGCGAAAACACGTACGCGCTTGACGCGAGCACCATGACCGCCGACGCCACCGGTGACGCCGTCGCGATCAAGGCGACGGGCCTCACCTGGGCGGGCGGCCAAGTCAAGGCAGCAGGAGGTGTGGACGCGCGGCTGCAGAAGGATGGCGATGTGGTCCTCTGTGACGTCACGGCACACATGGATCAACCGATCAAGGCGGTGACGGTCGTGGTGCGCGGAATTCCACGCGGCAAGCTGTCGTCGGGCGGCGGCGCCCCGTTCGATCCGAAAGATGACGAAGTGTTGTGGGGATATCCGTTCGGCGCCGGCGATCTGTTCGGCGACAACACCGCGTGGGGGATGGGCACGCCGCTCACCGTCGTGCAGGCCGGAGAGCAGTATACGGCCCTCTCCTCGCTCGACGACACAGTGCGCGCGAAGCGGTTCTACTTTCAGCCCGGGGAGCAGGGCTACCGAGTCGAGCTGGTGCACGAAGTCGAGGGGTGGCTAGATCGGCGAACGGTGCAAGTTCCAACGTGGTGCGTGCGGCGTGCGGCGTCGCTCGACGCAGCGGTCGCGCCGCACTACGCGCACCTGGAAAGAGCGTACCACTTCCCAAAGTGGGAGACTCGCACGGACGTCCCTGATTGGCTGCGCCGCACCGAGCTGGTCGTAACGCTGCACGGCATGCATTTCACCGGCTACATCTTCAACGACTACACGCGGATGCTCGACATCCTGCGCTGGATCGCGACGCAGCTTCCCGCCGACCGGGTGCTCGCCTTCATCTCTGCGTGGGACGGGCGCTACTACTGGGACTACCCGACCTATCAAGCCGCGCCGCGCATGGGCGGCGAGGCGGGATTCAAGCGCCTCGTCACCGAGGCGCAGCGGCTCGGCTTCAAGATCATGCCCATGTTCGGCGCGAATGCAGCAAACCGAAAGCTCCCCAACTTCAGCAACTTCGCCGACGGCGCGACCGCCCGGATCGACGGTGACCCGTTCGATTTGAACTGGGTGGACTGGGACAACGACCGCCATCAGGAGGGGTTCGGCGTCTACATGAACCTCGGCGTCGAATCATGGCGCCGCTGGCTCACGGATCGCATCGCCGACGTCATCCAACGCTACGGCGTCGATGCGTATTTCCTGGACATCATCGGCGGCTGGGTGAATAACACGAAAGCCGACATGCACGAGGGCGCGCGCGCTCTCATCTCCGATTTACGCAGCCGCTATCCCCGTGTGCTTGCCTGCGGTGAATTCCTGTACGACGCCCTGCTCGAATTCATTCCGCTGTATCACGCCTCCTACTCCCCCCATCACGTGCCCTATGCCCGCTTCTTCTCGCACCTGTCGCATCCGGCGCCGGGACGCGGCTCGTCAGGCGTGCACGAATCGGGCTTCAGCAAGTGGGACGCCACAACCCTGTCGCTGTCGAAGCGCGAAGGCCTGATTCCCACCCTGAACGTGGTGGACGACACCTTCGCCAAGTATCGGGATCAGATGGCCGCCGTCATCGCGCAGGCGAAGGCTTGGGGATAGGGCGAATCATCCGCAGCCCGAAGACCGTGGCGATCTGACTGCCGGTCTTCGCCTGGAAGCGCACCGTCACCTTGCTCTTGCCGCGCACCAGCTCGGCGGGCACCGGGTATTCGACGTCGAAAAAGCGTTGCGGATCGGCGAGCCGCAGCTCCTGGGCGGCGACCCGCTGGCCGTCCACCTGAATCTCGAAGTCCGCCGGCGTCGCCCGACGGTCGCCCGAGTAGTAGGTGGCGATCAGCGTCATCGGGTACGCCGGGTCCACAGGAATGTCGTAGGAGAACCAGGTCGTGCCGTGCCTCCCCGGCCTGCCCAGCATTCGCTGCGGGACCGCACCCTCCCCCGCCTGATAGTTGAACTGCCGCTCGAACACGGTCTCTCCCGGCTGGAGCCACGCGACCGTGGCGGCTTCGAGCTTCCGCAACCGCTCCGCCTCGGCCGCATACTCGGCCTTCTTGGCATCCCACTCGGCCGGCGTGAACAGGTCCCAGTACGTCGAGTAGGTCCGCCGGTGAAGACGGAAGAACGGCACAAACGCGACGTCGTGCACGCGGGCCGCGGCATCGGGATCGTGACCCACGTTGTCGCTCTGAAACCGGCCCGGAGGAGCGGGGGGACCCACACCCTTGAGCCACGTCGCCAGGGGTTGCTCCGCTGCGACGAACACCGGTGCGGTGGGAAGGGGCGTGCGCGCGGGGCGCGACTCGTCGTTCGGATCCTGGTCACGCTCGGGTTCGGGCCCCAGGTCTCCGGCGAGCACGAGCGGGCCCCACAAGAACGACGCGCGGCGCGGATTGTCGGGCAGCGGCTCCAGACGCAGCGACTTAGGGAGCGCGACCTCCACCACGTCGCCCGTCTTCCAGACACGCTTCAGCTCCACGTACGAGCTGACGTCCGCGTCGGCATCGCGGTATTGGCTGCGGCGCCGTGCGTTGCTGTCCGGACGCTCCGCGGCCGGGGCGATTGGTTGGCCGTTGAGCTTCACCTGAAATCCCGCGCCCGTCCAATACGGGCGGCGCAACGCCAGCGTGAATTCCCGCGGCGCCCGAACGGTGAAGGTGAGCTTCGCTGTCTCGCCTTCGGGGAAGCCGGTCTCGACGGCGAGACGTACACCGGCGGACGCCCACTCGGCGGTGGAAGGCGCATACAGATTCACCCACAGCCGATCTCCGGCCTCATAGTAGATCCCGTCGCCGTGAAGGGCGTGACGCTCCATGCCGGTGCCCACGTCGCACGTAAAGTCGCGGAACATGTCCTGGTACTCGTGCAGTACGCCCTGCCGCGCGCCGCCCACCGGGACCATGTAGCACACGCGCCCGTCCTCGGGATCGATGGACGCGAGCATGTGGTTGAACACCGCCCGCTCGTGATAGTCGGCGTAGTGCGGATCGGGCCACACGGAAAACAGACGCCCAGTCAGCTTGAGCATGTTGTAGGTGTTGCAGGTCTCGCACGTCCGGCCGTCGATCCAGTCACTCAGCTGGTCCGCCGGTCCGAAGTATTCGTCCTTGCCGTGGCCGCCGTTCGAGAAGCTGTGGTGCTGAACCACCTGGTCCCAGAAGAAGCTTGCAGCGAGCAGGTCTTCAGGCCTGCCCGCGTACACGAACCGCGCCGCGGAGCCGATGAGCTTGGGCACCTGGGTGTTGCCGTGTGTGCCGGCGAGGTCGTCTTCATGGCGCTGCAGCGGCTCGATGAAGGCCCGGTGCTCGAACTTGTACGAGAGCGCGAGCCAGCGCGCGTCGCCCGTGTCCGCGTAGAGGTCGGCCAGCACTTCGTTCATGCCGCCGAACTCGGTGTTCATCATGTGCTGCAGCTGGGCATCGTCCAACCCCGAGAGAATCTTCTCGGCCCACGCCGCGAACTTGATCTCGACGTCGAGTGCGGTCCGGTTCCCGGTGTGGCGATAGGCATCGCGCAAGCCGGCGTACGTCTTGTGCAGCGTATACCACGGCGACCACTCGCCGTTCAGGTCGAAGGCAGCGGAGCGGATCTCGCCGCGCGCCAGATCGCCGAACGCTTTCCGCCCGCCAGCCAGGGCGCTCAAGTAACCGTCGCCGTGCGCGTCCTGCACCGTCTTCAGCTCGCGGACGATGTAATCGGCGCGCTCCTTGAAGCGCGCGTCACCGGTGGCGGCATACATCAGGCTCACGCCGGAGAGATAATGACCGGCGATGTGGCCCGTGAGGTTGCGGCCGTCCCCGTCCCAACCGCCGTACGGCTCCGCCTTCGGCTCGAGGCCGGCCCGTTTGCGGTAATAGGCGAGCATCCGGTCGGGCTCGAGCTGAAGCAGATAGCGCGCCGACAGCTGCTGCGCATGCGCGAGCGGCCCGCCCGTGAGCCGGACAGCGCTCAGAGGGAGCGGCTTGGCCTTCACAACCGCTGAGTCCGGCACACGGGGGGGAGGGGGGGGCGTGTCGACGCGATCCGCAGCGAGCAGCTCCGGCTGGCCGAGCAGCTGGAATGCGCCGGCACCGAGGCCGAGCTTCAGGACACTTCGGCGAGACAATGTCATGGCAACCCGCTCCCGACCACATCCCGCAGTGGCGTCCGCCGCAGCTCGACGCCGAACTGCGGCACAGTCTTGGTCATCAGCTCGGCGAAGCGGGTCGAAAGCTCGGCGAGCCGCTGCGCCAGGACGTCATGCACCGCGAGCTGCTGCGTGGTCGGTGCGAAGTCGGCCCCATTCTCCGCCATGTCGGACTGCAGCGCGGCGAGCCGCAGCGCGGCGAGCCGGCCGTAGAGCTGCATCGGGTTGCGGAACGCATCTTCCCGCGCGCCCGTGAGGTTGACGTCGAACAGCCCCGCTTCCACCCGGATGATGCGGCGCTCCAGCGTGTCAGCGAGGGCGGCCAGGCGCTTCGCCGCGGAATCGGTCACGAGCGCGGAGTCGCGTAGTTGCGCCGTGAGATCACGCACCTGTTTCCGTACCCACTCGAGACGGTTAATCATCCGCGCCACACTGTCCTGCTCGGCGCGAATCGTGCCCGCGAGCTTTGCCTGCGCCTGCACGTCAGCATCCGTGCCGGTCGTGTTCGGATCCTTGCGAACGGTGAGCGACTGGGTCGCGGTCGCCGGCGCTGCCGTCGAGTCCGCGGCCGCGACCTCGAGACGGATGGTATACGTCCCCGGCTGAACGAGCGGCCCGCGCAGCGACAGGTCGAGATCCCACGTCACCAGCGGGCGCGTCCCGTCCCCGCCGACCCGCACGAATGTCTTGCCGGGCGGCGGCGTGCGTAGCCGTGGGCTGGTCGGAGATTTGTCGCGCAGATCCCAACAGACGCGGTTCAGTCCCTGCTTCCGCTCACCCTGCAGTACGCGCACCGTGTCGCCCTGCCCGTCGAGAATCACGAGCCGCGCCGGTTTGAGCGGGCGGCGAGTACTGTCACCGGGCGATCCCGCGCCTCCAGCACTAGGAGCCGGACAGATGGGGCTCGATGGGGCGCCCCCGCCCCCGCCCCCGCCCCCGCCGCCGCCGCCTCCCCCGCCCCCACCACCGCCGCCAGCTGCGGTCGTCGTCGTGTCCGCGAGCGCGGGTGAGACGTAGTACGTGAGTAACACGCCGGCCGGCGCGTTCTCCGTCTGGATCGCGCTGTTGGGCGCGTTCGTCACTCCCTGTTGGTCGCGCAGCCGGTAGGCTGGCGGCGGTACAAACAGCGTCGTCTTGCTCGCGAGAGCCGCGGCATCGAGCTGCTCGAGCGGCGAGATGTCATCCAGGATGTAGAAGCCGCGGCCATACGTCGACACGACGAGATCGTGGAAGTGCGGCTGCACCGTCAGCCAGGAGACGGGGGCGTGCGGCAGATTGGTTTGGAGCGGCAGCCAGTTGGCGCCGTCGTCGAGCGTGACGTACAGGCCGTTCTCCGTGCCGGCGAAGAGCAGGCCGCGGCGTACCGGATCTTCACGGACGACGTGTACGAACGACAGCAGCGAGCGCGGCAGCGTCGCCGAGATCAGCCTCCAGGTTTTGCCGTAGTCGGTCGTCTTGTAGATGTAGGGGCTCAAGTCGTCGAGCTCGTGCAGGTCGGCCGCGAGATACGCCGTGCCGGCGTCGAAGTGCGACGGCTCGATGTTCACGATCTTCGCCCAGGGCGAGAGCTTGGGGATGTTGCCGGCCACGTTGGTCCAGTGCGCGCCGTCGTCGGTAGAGACGTGAACGAGCCCGTCGTTCGAGCCTGCCCACAGGACGCCCGCTTTCACCGGCGACTCGGCAAGCGCGAACAGCGTCGCGCCGTCGAACGTGTAGAGGTTGTCAGTGGTCACTCCACCCGAGCTCTGCTGGTGCGTCGTGTCGTTGCGCGTGAGATCGGGACTGATGACCTGCCAGCTCGAGCCGCCGTCCTTGGTGACATGCACGACCTGGCTGCCCACATACACCCTGGTGTGATCGTGCGGCGAGATGGCGATGGGGAACGTCCAGTTCCAGCGGTATTTCATATCGGCGGGGCGCCAGCCGTAGCCCGCCTCGGGCCAGACTCGCACGTTGCGCGACTGATCGGTCCGGACGTCGTAAATCTCCAGCCCGCCGTCGTAGCAGCCGGACCAGACCGTGTTGTTGTCCACGGTGTCGGGGATCGCGAAGCCGCTTTCACAGCCACCGACGTGACCCCACTGCCCCTCGTTGAGCCCGCCTCCAGCGCTGCGGCTCGGCATGCGGTAGGATGAGCCGTCCTGGCGATTGCCGTAGAGGTTGTACGGCACGCGCGTGTCGGTGTGGACGTGATACATCTGGGCGATCGGGAGGACGACGCGGGTCCATTGCTTGCCGCCGGTGAGCGTAATGCTCGCGCCGCCGTCATGGGCAATCATCATGCGGTCGGGGTTCGACGGATCGATCCAGAAATCGTGGTTGTCGCCGCCGGCGTTGAAGCCGACGCGCGTCAAGCTCTGGCCGCCGTCTTTTGACATCGAGAATCGCACGGACACGAAGTAGAGCCGGTCTTCATCGTCCGGTGCGACGGCGAACCGGACGTAATACGGCGCCCGCTCGGCCATGTCGTGGTTCCGTGAGACGACACGCCAGTTGACCCCGCGATCATCGCTGCGATACAGCGTCGGGTCCCGATCTTCGAGCAGCGCATAAACTGTGTTCGGATTCGACGGCGCGACCGCCAGGGCAACTTTGCCAAAGACATGGTTCGCGGCGGGTAGCCCTCTCCCGACGAGGCGCTTCCATGTCACACCGCCGTCGCGCGAGACCCACAGGCCGCTCCCGGGCCCGCCGCTCTGCAGGTGCCACGTCTTCACCTCGAACTGCCACATCCCCGCAAACAGGGTATTGGGGTCGCCCGGGTCGATGGCGAGGTCGGAGCATCCGGTGTTGGGATCTACGAACAGCACGCGCGTCCAGGTGCGGCCGCCGTCCGCCGTGCGGTACACACCGCGCTGCTGCTGGGGACCGTACGAGCGCCCGAGCGCACACACCAACACGACGTCGGGGTTCTCCGGGTGGATCACGATGCGGGCGATACGCCCGGTGGAATCGAGGCCCATGTGCTGCCAACTGCGCCCGGCGTCGGTGGAGCGATAGACGCCGTCGCCCAGCGCAGTCATCGATCGAATAAAGAACGTCTCGCCCGTGCCCGCCCACAGCACGTTGTGCGCCGAGGGTGCCATGGCGAGCGCGCCGATCGCTTGCACCGGCTCGCTATCGAACACCGCGCGCCAATGCACGCCGCCGTCCTCGGTCTTCCAGACCCCGCCGGATGCGGCGCCGACATACGCCACGAGGGGGTTTCCGGGCTCGCCGATGATCGCGATCGCGCGGTTGCCTTCGGGTCCAACGAAACGGTAGTGCAGCCGCGTCCACAGCGTCGTATCGACTTGCTGGGCGGCGCCTGCCATCGGAGCAAAGACGAGCGCGATGCTAAGCGCGCGCTGCCACGACGCGTGTGCGGAAACGCTCATAGATCTCCTCGTAGGTTCGCTGGACCTGCGGATTCGGGGACGCTGCCGGGCGGCGCGTCAGTGTCCGCTGCACGGCGGACTTGAGATCGGGAAAGGCTTCTGCTCCCACCGCCGCGAGAAGCGCGGCGCCGTAGGCCCCACCCTCCTCACGGTTCACCGTCGCCACGGGAACGCCGAAAATGTCCGCCTGCAGCTGACGAATGAAAGCGCTCTTCGCGCCGCCACCCGTTAACAGCAGCTGCGGCGGCGCTAAACCGACCTCGCGGAGGATTTCCAGGGAGTCACGCAGCGCAAAGCACACCCCTTCGAGCACGGCGCGAGTCATGTGGCCGCGGCGATGCAAGAGGCTGAGTCCCGTGAATGCCCCGCGCAGTGAGGCATCGCGATGCGGCGTCCGCTCGCCTTGCAGGTACGGGAGGAACGTGACCCCTTCGGCTCCGGGCGGCGTTCCCGCTGCCTCATCCACCAGGACTTCATCTCGCGCGCGCTCGGGCAGCTCGCGCGCGCACTGATCGCGATACCACGCGAACGCGCCGCCCGCGGAGAGCACGACGCCCATCATGTACCAGGTATTCGGGGCGACATGACAAAAGGTGTGCGCCCGCAGCTTCGGATCGACGCGCGGCTCTTGCATTGGTGCCAACACTGTTCCCGACGTGCCCCAGCTCGACACCGCCTCGCCGGGAGTGATCACGCCGACGCCGGCCGCGCCGCATGCGTTGTCCGCGCCGCCACCCACCACCGGCGTCCCGGGCGC
>WNGO01002179.1_pt1 | contig 14147 bp, 13 predicted proteins | sample 5400511 | NCBI WGS metagenome assembly WNGO01 (sample SAMN13153380, study PRJNA577476) | soil metagenome | isolation source: 20 cm soil or saprolite under Garry oak tree replicate 2 | place: USA:California | collected 2016-06-15
TCCGGCGTCGCCGCGGCGTTGGACACGCTCACGAGATACGTGCCGCCGGTCTGGGCCAGCTCCATGCAGCTGCCTTCTGCGGCCGACAGCGTCCGCGCATCGCCGGGCGCCAGCTGCATCTGGCTCGCGCTCTCGAGCGGCAGCGAGTCCCGCACGACGCGCCCGTTCGCATTCACCAGGATCGTGGCCCAGTGCGTGGGGCGGCAGGGGAAGACCCCGGCCGCGGGGAGCGCCACCGTGAGGGTCGATTCCTGCGCGGCGAGCACCGTCGTCGGAACGCCGTCCACGGTCACGGTGTCGTGCGCCGGGTCGGGGTCGAAGCCCGAGCCGAGCAGCGTGACGTCAGCGCCGGGCACGAGGATGTGCGGCGTCGCGCTGTCGACAACGGGCCGCAGCAGGGATTCGACCGTGAGCGCCAGCGCCGTGTGCAGCGAACCGCTTGTGGCGGTTACCTGCGTGATGCCGCCCCGCCGAGCCGCCACGACGCCCGAATCGGTCACGGTGGCGACGGCCGTGTCCGAGGACGCCCAAGCCACGGGGTATGGCCGCGCCACGCTGTCCGCACCCCGCAGCACGACTGCGATGCGAAGTGTGTCCCCTTCTCGTAGCACCGCGGGAGGCCGCGGCGTCATCGCGATGGATCGAACGGGGACCAGTGTCACCGTGACCAATTCACTGGAGACAGCCGAGTCGGTCGTGGCCCAGATACTCGTGGTGCCGTTCCGCATTCCCCTGATCGTCACCAACGCGCCGCCCCGAAGCCCCACGATCTGCGTTGGTGAGACGACTGCCACTGTCGTGTCGCTCGATCGGATGGTCACGTCGTGGCCGGTTGGCGTGGGTTGGCCGGTGCTGTCCACCACCGAAGCGAGAGCCTGAGCCGGAACGTAAGCGGTCGTCACGATCCCTGGGCCTGCCCACGTGAGACGATAGGAAGCCGGGCGGACAACGATCGGCATCGTGTCGACGAAGCCGTTGTTCGATCCGATCAGGAAGGTGCGCCCCGGCCCGCGCGCGGTGATGAGACTTTGGGTGATGTTGATCTGCGCGATGGTTGTATCCACGATCGAATAGGTCGGGGACAGGTAAAACCCGTACTCGTGCGATTCCGAGTCCTGCATGAACGCGACAACGTTGAGCTGCTCCCCGACTCGCAACACGGCGCTGTCGGGTACGAGCTCGAGGTGTCGTGCCGCCAACGTCACGTCGATCCCCACTCTCAGGATCTTCGACCCGGCCGCCACTGAGATGATCGCGGTCCCGAACGCCAGGCCTGTCACGTGCGCCACGGCACTATTGGCGGAGTCAGGGCGCACGCGCACGATCCCCGTGTCGTTTGCGGACCAACTCACCCGCACCTGGGGGACGACGCGACCGTCGGCATCGAATCCAGTTGCGAGGATCGTAATGGTGCTATCGCGATAGAGTGGGCCGAGCGATGTGGGCAGCCCGAGTGAGGCTATGGGTTCCGGATCGACGACGACTAACGAACTATCGACGCCGGTCTCGACGGCGGCCGTCAGTCGTCCGGCGCCGTACCCGCGGGGCGTCACGACACCGGAGTCTGAAACGGTGAATACCGTTGTGTCCAGGCTAGTCCACGCAACGGCGCGGTCGCCCAGCTCGCCGCCCGACATGCTTTCCAGGGCCGGGAACACCCGCACCGAGTGATATCGGGGGACGGTGATCGTGTCGGGGAGGTACAGCGCGAGCAGTGACAGACGCCTTCGCCGTGTCGGAGACGGACCAGAGGATTGTGCGACCCGTTTCGATGGGACCGTCGACGTCGCGTACGACAACTGACAATTGGATGCTATCGCCGACGAACGCCGAATCTCGCGGCGGCGTCACGATGACCTGCGAGATCGGGGGCAAGATTACCGCAAGAATTGCTGCGCCCTTTACGCCGTCTATTGTCGCGGAGACCGTCGCCACACCCACGGCGTGACTTGCGACCAACCCCGCCGTGTCGATGCTCGCTACTGATGGACTGTCACTGGCCCATGTGACTGCGTGCCCGGTGATGAGGTTCCCGGCGTGATCGTGCGCGAGTGCTTGGAACTGACTGGAACGACCGAGATACATCAGCCCCGGCCCCAAGAGGGATACGGAGGTCACAGGTGTGGGTGGCGCCGTTGGGGGCTCGGAGCAAGTGCTCAGCGCCACGACCAGTACAACAAACCACAGGACCGCGACGGCGCGATGACGGCTCATCGCCTGCCTCCACAAAGCATGTCGTTTCGATGATGATGTTTGCTTCTTGGGACATCCGCTAGGGGCCGCCCCTAGTCTCTGTTGCGTCAGTGCAACGCTTTCTGTGCGGCCGACATGCCGTCATACGTGTGCACGCCCACACCCGTCGCCTCGCTCAGGGCCGCCCGGATCATCGCCCGCGCTACCGTCTCCGCCGCGATCGCGCGATGCGGCCGCAGTGGGCCGACGAGCAGCGGCGTTAGGGCCTTGAACAGCGGGAACGCCAGCCGCTCGAACGGCCGGGACTCGGCGCGCTCACCCAGGAGCAACGACGGCCGGAAGATGTGCACCGCCGTGAACGGCACGGCGCTCACGTCCCGCTCGACTTCACCCTTCACGCGACTGTAGAAGATCCGCGACCGCGGGTTGGCGCCGAGGGCGCTGACGAGCAGGAAGCGGCGCGCGCCGGCCTGCTTCGCCGCCTGCGCCAGCGCCACGACGTAGTCGTGATCTACCTTGCGAAACGTCGCTTGCGATCCGGCCTTCTTGATTGTCGTGCCGAGGCAGCAGTAGACGTCGTCGGCGCGCGGCACCAGATCCGCGATGTGGGCGAAGTCCACCAGCTTCTGCTCGAGCTTGGGGTGTTGCAGCGGCAGAGCGCGGCGGCCCAGCGCGATCACTCGCCCGTAGGTGGGCTCGGCCAACAGGAGGCGCAGGCAATGGCCGCCTACCAGACCGGAGGCGCCGGCGAGCAGGGCGATGCGGGGAGCGGGCATAATCAACAATACGGCTCGCGCAACCATTTCGCCGCTGGGCCCGTCGAACGCATGTGCACCGTCCTTCTCAGGAGACCCCTGCCATGCCGCGTATCACCGTTGCTGCCCTCTTCGCGATTTGCGCCGCCGCGCCCCTCGCCGCTCAGTTCGACCCTGATGCCTGGCTGGCCCAATGCCGCCGCAACCGCTGGAACGACGATCAGCCCAAATACTGTGAGATCCGCGAAACGGGGATGCGCCCGGCCCGCGGCGCGCTCACGGTCGATCCCGGGCAGAACGGCGGCGTCGCGATCCTCGGCTGGGACAAGGACAGCATCGCCGTCACCGCCAAAATCGAAGTGCAGGGATACTCGGACGCCGAGGCGGCCGACCTGGCGCGGCAAATCCGCATCGACGCATCGGGCTCGACCATTCGCGCCTCGGGCCCCAGTCCGTCGGGCCGGCGGCAGCATTGGTCGGTGAGCTTCGATGTGTACGTGCCGCGGCACACCGACCTCACTCTCGCCACCGAGAACGGGCCGCTGTCGATCGAAGACGTGATCGGCACGATGGACCTGTCTACGGAGAACGGGCCGCTCGCGCTGACCGCCGTCGGCGGTGCGGTGAAGGCGCGCGTGCAGAACGGTCCGCTGGCCGTGCGCCTCGAAGGCGCGAAATGGGAGGGCACGGGACTCGACGCCGAGACCATCAACGGGCCCGTGGACCTCGAGATCCCCGAGGGCTACTCGGCGCGGCTCGAGACGGGCACGGTCAACGGGCCCATGAGCGTCGGCTTCCCCATGACGGTCACCGTACAAGGGCGCATCACCCAGCATCTGAGCACCGTCCTGGGACAGGGCGGCGCGCTGGTGCACGTGGCGACGACCAACGGACCGCTGACGATTCGCAGACGCTGAGCCGCTGGCGCGGGTCCCCGGCTCCGGCGAGTTTGTCCGACATGACGATTCGCGGGGGCCGAGGCCCCAACGCCCCGTTGTTCGACGACCAGGCCCGCCACTATGACGCGGTCCTGGTCGTGTCGTTCGGGGGCCCCGAAGGTCCCGGCGACGTGCTGCCGTTTCTCGAGAACGTCACACGCGGGCGTAACGTGCCGCGCGCCCGGCTCGAGGAAGTGGCACGCCACTACGCGCGCTTCGGCGGTGTGAGCCCGCTCAACTCACAGAACCGCGCTCTGATCACTGCACTCGGCGCGGAGCTCGCGGCCCACGGTCTCGATCTCCCCATCTACTTCGGTAACCGCAACTGGCGGCCGTATCTGACCGACACCATCCGCGACATGGGCGCGGCCGGCGTCCGCCGCGCCATCGCGTTCGTCACGTCGGCGTTCTCGAGCTACTCGGGCTGCCGGCAGTATCGCGAGGACGTGATCAAGGCACTCGACGCCGCGGGCGCCGGCGCGCCCGACGTCGACAAGGTGCGTGTGTTCTACAATCATCCGCGCTTCATCGCGGCCAATGCCGGGCAGCTGCGGCAGGCCGTGAGGACGCTGGCGCCCGAGCAGCGGGCCGGCGCGCACGTGGTGTTCACGGCGCACAGCATTCCCTGCACGATGGCGCGCACCGCCGGCTACGAGCGGCAGCTCGCGGAGGCGGCGCGGCTCGTGGCGCGGGCGACGGACACCGCGACGTACAGCCTCGCCTACCAGAGCCGCAGCGGGCCGCCGCAGGCTCCCTGGCTCGGCCCCGACATCGTCGCGCACCTGCCGGTGGTCGCGGCCAGCGGGGCGACCGCCGTCGTCGTGCACCCGCTGGGATTCATCTCCGATCACATGGAGGTGCTGTACGACCTCGATGTCGAGGCCAAGGCGAAAGCGGCCGAGCTGGGTCTGCCGTTCGCGCGCGTCGCGACGGTGGGGACGGCACCGGAGTTCCCCGCCATGATCCGCGAGCTGATCGTCGAGCGGATGACCGGCGGAACGGCGCGCGCGGCCGTGGGCGAGCAGGGTGCATGGCACGAGATCTGTCCCGTGGATTGTTGCCTGCCATAGATTCCTGCCATGCTCACCCAGGCCCTCCAACACAACCCACTGCTCGCGTTGGTGACGCTGTTCGCGGCGGGCGTGCTCACGAGTCTCACGCCGTGCATTTATCCAATGATTCCGATCACGGCGGGCGTCATCGCGGGAACGGCGGGCAGGGACGCGCCGCGCGGCCGCACCGTGGGGCTGACGCTCGCTTACGTGGGTGGCCTGGCCCTGCTGTACGCGCTGCTGGGGCTCGTGGCGGGCTTGTCCGGCCAGCTGTTCGGCACGGTCGCTTCGAACCCGTGGGTGCGCTTCGCGGTCGGGAACCTCCTGCTGGTGTTCGGCCTTGCGATGTTGGACGTCTTTCCGGTGACGGCGCCGCAGCGGCTGGTGCAATGGGCCGGTGGCTTGGGCGGCGGGTCGTACCCGGCGGTGTTCCTGCTCGGCGCCACGTCGGGCATCGTGGCGGCGCCGTGCGGCGCGCCGGCGTTCGCGGCGGTGCTGACGTTCGTCGCGACGACCCGCAGCGGCCTGCTCGGCTTCATCTATCTGTTCGTATTCTCGTTGGGTATGACGGCGGTGCTCGTCGCGGTGGGTGTATCGTCCGGCCTCGTGGGCACGCTGCCGCGCTCGGGGCAGTGGATGGTGTGGGTCAAGCGCGCCGCCGGCGTGATCCTGCTGGCGATGGCGGAGTACTACTTCATACAGGTGGGCAAAGGGCTCTGATGCCAAACCCGGTGCGTGGTAAGTGGTGCGTGGTTGCTGTCGGTGCGGCGCTGGCATTCGGCGCGCCGAGACTGCTATTTGCGCAGGACGACGAGGTCGGGATCGCGGTGGGGATGACGCCGCCTGCTACGACCATCGAGGACCTGAACGGCGCGCCGGTGGATCTGTCGCGTTGGGTGGGGAAAAAGCCGGTGCTGCTCGAGTTCTGGGCCACGTGGTGCCCGATCTGCGCCGAGCTGTTGCCCAAGATGAAGGCCGTGCACGCGCGCTACGGCGACCGGGTGGACTTCGTGGTGGTGGCGGTGGCGGTGAACGAGAGCCGGGCGAGCGTGAAGCGCCATCTCGAGTCGCACGACCTGCCGTTCACCTTCCTGTGGGACTCGGGCGGCAACGCCACGCGCGCGTTCCAGGCGCCCGCGACCAGCTTCGTGGTGGTGCTCGATGGCAGGGGAAAAGTCGCCTACACGGGTGTGGGGGCGGACCAGGACCTCGAGGCGGCGCTGCGGCGGGTTACGAAATAAGGAGTTTGCAGTGCGCGTTGCGTTGTCACATGCGGTGCTCCGAGGAGGGCGGCTCGCCGCACACAACTCCGCACCGCGCACTGCCGAATCCCTAGTTGCCCTGCGTCGAATCCGGCGGCACCAACTTGCCGATCGCCTGGCTCAATTCCGTATACGCCGTCGGGTCGATTTCGCGGAACGGCGCCGCCACGAACGCGATCTTACCGTCCGGCCCCACCACGAACAAATTACGGTTGTCGAGCTTGTACTTGCCGAGGTAGGCGCCGTACTGCTTGCCCACCACGGAGCCGGTGTCGCTCGCGAACAGGAACGGAAACTCGGCGTCACGCGCCCACGACTGCTGCGCCGTATCGACGTCGGAGCTGATCGCGATCAGCACCACGTTGCGGCCACCCTTGAACAGCTGCGCGTACTGATCACGGTACGCGTTCATTTGGATCGTTCAGCCACGTGTTCGGGCTTTAAAGAAGAAGGCGAGGACGACCGTCTTCCCTTTGAAGTCCGAGAGGTGGATGAGGTTCTTGACCGTGCCGAACCGGGTCGAGCCCGGCAGCGCGAAATCGGGCGCTACGGCACCCACTGCGAGCGGCCTGGGATCGGGTTGTTGCGCTGCGAGGGGCAGCGCGAGGGCCGCGCCTGCCACGAGCGACAGCGGAGTGAAGCGCATCGCCAGAATCCTCCGTACGAAAGTCCGGGAGAATATACGACCGCGCCCGCGCCTCCGTGCGCCGGCGGAACCGCCTGACCCAATTCTGACACTGAGGCCACGATGAAGATCCCCGCCACCGTCACCCTCTTTTGCACCGTCGCCACGTGGGCGGCCGCCCAGGCGCCAGGCGACTGGCCGGCCTACGGCCGCGACGCCGGCGGCTCGCGCTTCTCGCCGCTCGCGAGCATCACGCCGGCAAACGTCGCAAGTCTGCAGCCGGCCTGGGTCTATCGCACGGGCGAGTTCATGTGGAATCGCGGGCGCTTCGAGGCGACCCCGCTGCTCGTGGACGGCACGCTCTACCTCGCGACGCCGCTGGGCCGCGTGATGGCGCTCGATCCGGCCAGCGGCGCCGAGCGCTGGGTGTATGACGCGCGCGTCGATTTCGACCGCGACTACGGCGATTTCGCCAACCGCGGCGTGGCCACGTGGCTCGACCCGGCGGCCCACACGGGCGCGGTCTGCCGCCGCCGCGTCTTTCTGGCGACGGTGGATAGCCGCTTGATTGCGCTCGATGCCGCCAATGGTCAGCCGTGCCAGGACTTCGGGGCCAACGGCACCGTGGATTTGCAGCACGACCTCTTGCACCAGCCCGACTATCCCGGCGAGTACGAAGTGACGTCCCCGCCCGCGATCGCCGGCGACCTGGTGATCGTGGGCTCGGCCATCGCCGACAACCACCGCGCCGCTGCGCCCAGCGGCATCGTGCGCGCCTATGACGCGCGCAGCGGGCGGCAGCGCTGGAGCTTCGACCCGATCCCCCGGACCGCGAGTGCGCCCGGCCGGGAGACGTGGAGCGGCACAGGGGCCGACGCCGCCGGCGCGGCGAACGTGTGGTCGGTCATCTCGGTGGATGCCGCCCGCGACCTCGTCTTCCTTCCCGTGGGGAGCGCGAGCCCCGACTTCTTCGGCGGCCAACGCCTGGGGGAGGATCGCTGGGCGGACGCGGTCGTCGCCCTGCGCGCTTCCACCGGGAAGTTCGTCTGGGGTTTCCAGGTGGTGCACCACGACCTCTGGGATGACGATGTCCCGGCGCAGCCGGTGCTCTTCACCCTGCACCGCAATGGCAGAGACATTCCGGCGCTCGCGCAAGTGACCAAGATGGGCCACGTGTTCGTGCTCGATCGGCTCACCGGCGCGCCGCTGTTTCCCGTGGCAGAAGTTCCGGTCCCCAAGAGCGACATCGCAGGCGAGCAAGCGTGGCCCACACAACCGTTCCCACCGGCCGCGTTCCGCCTCGTCCCGGAGAGCCTGCCCGCGAGCGACGCTTTCGGGACAAGTCCCGAGTTTGCGACCGGATGCCGCGACGTGATCGCGCGCTCGCGCTCCGAGGGGATCTTCACGCCGCCGTCGCTGCAGGGGACGGTCGTGTATCCCGGCAACCTCGGTGGATCGAACTGGTCGGCCGCCGCGGTGGACGAGCGGCGTGGGCTCTTGATCACGCCGGTGAACCGCCTGCCGTTCCTGATCACGCTGATCCCGCGCGACCAGCTGCACTCGGCCTACATGGCGAAGCCCGAGTCCGAATACGGCCGCGAAACCGGGACGCCGTTCGCGATGCGGCGCGACCCCTTCCTGGCGCCGAACCACGTGCCCTGCGCGCCGCCGCCCTGGGGCTCGCTGATCGCGCTCGATCTGAACGCTGGCGTAGTCAAGTGGAGCGTGCCCCTGGGGACCGCGCCGTGGCTGACGGATTCCGCGGCCCAGAGCTGGGGGTCGCTCAACATCGGCGGTGCGATGGCGACGGCCGGCGGCCTCGTGTTCATCGCGGGGACGTGGGACCATCACTTGCGGGCGTTCGACGTCGCATCGGGCCGCGAGTTGTGGAGCGCGCCGCTGCCGGTCGGCGGGCACGCGCTGCCGATGACGTACGAGGTCGGTGGCCGGCAGTTCGTGGTGGTGGTGGCCGGCGGGCACGACCGGCTGGATCCCGGCATGGGAGACTATGTGCTGGCGTTCTCGCTGTCTGGCCCTGGCGCGCCGCGGCCCGACACGGCGACCTACAGCGCCGCCGGCGACTACGCGGGCGACATCCGCTCGGGCGACCTGCACGTGACGACGATGTCGTTGCGCGCGGTGGGCGACTCGCTCGTGGGCTCCTACGAGTTCACGAACCCCAAGGGCTCAGGGGCAGTGATCGCGCACCAAGTGGGAAACACCGTCACCTTCACGGCGCCGTTCCGCGCACCGGAGAAGTCGTGCGACGGCACGATGACCGGGCGGGGAGAGCTGGCCGACGGCGGCCGCCTGTTCGTGGGGCGGATATTGATCACGGGCGCGTGCAGCGGTACGCCGCCGGACTCGGCGACGTTCGGGTTGTGGCGGCGCGGGGCGCGGTGAGCGCTACTTCCCGGGCGGGAAGAGTTTCCCGGCGCGTTCGGGACTCATCGGCATACCTAGCCGCGCCAGCGCACGCGCCAGTACCGGGTCGCGGTGCGCGGCGAGATCCGCGCCGGTCGGCAGCACCAACTCGTCCGGGATGATCCCTGCGCCCTCGGGGCGCGTTCCGTCCGACGCGACGTAGTCCGAGATGCTGACAGTCACGCCGTAGAACACGGTAGTCTGGTCGCTGCCGGTCTCGTGCGGGTAGTAGCGGCTCGTCATCAGCGCGCCCCATGTAGTGTCGCCGAGCACGACGCCGCGGCCCGCCAGTTGACTGGTCTTCGCCAGTGCCTCGGATGCCGAGGCCGAGCGATGATCCACCAGGAGGATCACCTTGCCGGTGTAAGGGTGATCCACGGGCTTGCTCACCTCGGGCGCGCGCCGGTCGCGCTGTTGCCCGAACGCGATCGTGTCGACGCGATCGATCAGCGAGCCGGTCAGGCGCATCATGGCGCTCACCGCCCCGCCGCGATTGCCGCGCAGGTCGATGATCAGCCCCGCGAAATCCTTCGCCTTGCGCATCGCCGCGTCGATCTGGTGCGGATCGTCGAACTCGCGCATCCGCCAGATCATCACATCCTTACTGAAAGACACAAACCGGTCGCGGTAGTCTTGGTCGATGTCCTGGCGGCGGCGGATCAAATTCCAGATGTCCGTGCCGCCGTCCGAACCGGTGAGGTCGATCGTGCTCTTTCCGGGAATGACTTTCGCGTGTGCGATCACGCGACGCGGCTGCCCGCCCGGCGCGCGCGCTACGAACTGCACCACGGGGCTCGGCCGCAGCGCGCGGTAGATATACTCGAGTTTCCAGAACGCGCGGCGAGTAGGGAGGAAGTTGTCTATCGCGAGGATCGCATCACCCACAGCAAGGCCGCCCAGCGCGGCGGTGTCAGCGCCGGGGCGCAAGCCGATTACGAAGCACGTGTCGCCCACCATCGACAGCTCCCAGGGATACTCGACTTCGTCGCGCCAGGCCGGCGGGACGAACATCGTATGCGAGTCGTTGAGCGGCAGCAGGGAGCCCGCGATGATGCCCAGGATATCGGAGACGCTGCTCGCCTGGTTGATGGCGTTGATGGTGCCCTCGAACAGCGTATCCAGGGCGATGCCGTGGTAGGTCGAATCGTAGTAGTACTTCTCGAGATCGCGCCGGATCGCGCGCACCATCGTGACGCCGCGCTCGCGTTCCCAGGAGGTGGGGCGCTGGGCGTGGGCCGCGGCGAGGGGCAGCAGCAGTGGAAGCACGCCGGCGGCGGCGTATCGCAGGTTCATGCCGGCCGAAAATGCATCCGCGCCTCCCACTCGTCCAGCGAGCGCGGCCAATCTTCCTTGAGCAAGCGCGACAGCGCGCGGTCGGCGAGCACCCGGCCGCCCGTCTGGCAGGTCGCACAGTAATTGGCCTCATTGTCGGCGTAGCGAATGCGCTGTACCGGCGAGCCGCACACCGGGCAGGGCTGCTTGTAACGGCCGTGCACCGCCATGCCGTCCTTGAACGCCGTGACCTTCTCGGGAAACCCGTCGCCGACCTCGTCGCGCAACCGCTCGATCCACATCGTGAGCGTGTGGCGCGTCGCATCGTACAGGCGGGCGGTTTCTTCGTCGCTGATCCGGCTCGTTAGGAGGAACGGCGACAGACGGGCGGCATGCAGGATCTCATCCGAGAACGCGTTGCCGATACCGTCGAACGTCCGCGGATCGGTGAGGGCGCGCTTCAACGTGTGCGACTCCGCCGTGAGCGCCGCGCGGAATGCCCGTAGGTCCGCCGTGAGCACATCGAGCCCGCCGGGATCGTGCGCGGCGAGCGCCGCGGCGCCGTGGACCAGATGCAATGACGCGCGCTGTTTCTTGCTGGCTTCGGTGAAGAGCAGGGTGCCGGTGGGGAACTCGAAGGCGGCGAGGCCGAGCTTGCCGGGGATTTTGGCTCCGGTGGTGCGCCACTTGAGGCGGCCCGCGATCATCAAGTGAATGACGGCGAAATACTCATCGCCCATGTCCCATACGATGCGCTTGCCGAGGCGCCGCAGACCGTGCACCGTCCGGCCCTCCAGGGCGGCGACCGGGGGATCGGTCGAGCGCAGCAGCAAAGGACTTTTGATGCGGATGCGCTCGAGGCGCTCGCCCACGATGCGGGGGCGGAGCGCCTCGATGTAGGTGACGATGTCGGGCAGCTCGGGCATGGCTACCCAAACACCTGCAGCGCAATCTCTACTTTACCGAACGGCGCGCTGACTTGCACCCCCTGCACGGCGCCCTTGACCCGGGCGAACATGTCGCGCGCGATCGCCACGCCTTCGGCCAACGCCGCCTCCTTGCCTTTCTCCTGGGCCTTGCGCATCCGCGCCAACACTTCCTCGGGTACGTTCACGCCCGGCACTTCATTGGCGAGAAACTCGGCGTTGCGCAGGCTGACGAGCGGCCAGATCCCGGCGACGATGGGCGTCTTGAAGCGCTCCACCCGGTTGAGAAACGTCTCGAGCTGCTGCGCGTCGAACACCGGCTGGGTGACCGCGAACTCGGCGCCCGCGTCCACCTTCCACGCGAACCGCGACAGCTCGCGATCGAGATCGATGGCGCCGGGATTCACACCCACGCCGATCACCCACTTGGTGGGCGCGCCGATCGGGTTGTTGCCGGGATCGAGCCCGTGATTCAGCCGGTACACGAGATTGGCGAGCCCGATCGAGTCGATGTCGAAGACCGCCGTGGACTCAGGGTACGGCCCCATCTTGGGCGGGTCGCCCGTGATGATGAGAATGTTGCGCAGGCCCCCGGCCGCAGCACCCAGAATGTCCGACAGCATGCCGAGCAGGTTGCGGTCGCGGCAGCAATAATGAATGACCGTCTCGATTCCCACCTCGCGCTCGATCAGCAGCGCCGACGGCAGCACACCCATGCGGCTCTGGGCGCGCGGTCCGTCGGGCACGTTGACGGCGTCCACGCCCGCCGCCTTGAGGGCGCGGCACTGCGCCAGCATCGGCGCGGGATCGACGCCCTTGGGCGGTACGATTTCGACCGACGTCACCAGCTCGCCGCGCGCCAGTTTGGCGCCCCAGCGCGAGCGCTCGGCGAGCGGGACGGGCTGCACGCCGGGCGCCGGTTGCACCCGCTCGCGCGACACCACCGCGCTGGGCCGCCGCGGGGCCACGCTCGACACGTAGTCGCGGATTTTCTTGATATGTTCCGGCGTGGTGCCGCAGCAGCCGCCCACGAAGCGCGCGCCGGCCTCGACCATCCGCCGCGCGTAACTCGCCATGTGCTCCGGTGACGCGAGGTAGATCTTGCGGTCGCCCACGTCTTTGGGCAGGCCGGCGTTGGGCTGCGCCGAAATGGGCCGGTCGGTTGCCTTGACAAGTTTCTCCACCGCCTCGAGCACGCCGGCCGGCCCCACCGAGCAATTCACGCCGATCACGTCGGCGCCCCATTCGGTGAGCAGCTTGGCGAAGGTGTCGGGATCAGTGCCGTAATGTGTGAGGCCGTCGGTGCCGACGGTCATCTGCGCCACCACGGGCAGGTCGCAAGCGCCGCGCACGGCCTCGAGCGCCGCGCGGATTTCGTCGGTGTCGCTGAAGGTCTCGAGAATGAAGCCGTCCACGCCGCCCGCCAGCAGGCCCGCCACTTGGCGCGCGAACAACGCGCGCGCGTCGGCGCGCGACGTGGGACCGAACGGCTCGATGCGGATGCCCAGGGGTCCGATCGCGCCCACGACGCTGGCCCGCCCACCCGACGCCTCGCGCGCCAGCGCCGCCGCCGCGCGGTTGATGGTCTCGGTCTCGTCGGCCAGCCCATACGTCGCGAGCTTGATGGGATTGGCGCCGAAGGTGTTGGTCTCGAGCAGCTCGGCGCCGGCGCGCACATACGCCTCGTGCACCTCGCGCACCAGCTCGGGGTGCTTCACGCACAGCTCGTCATAGCAGACGTTGAGGAAGAAGCCCTTGCCGTACAGCATCGTCCCCATCGCGCCGTCGAAGACGTGCACGCCATGGTCGGCGATGAGATCGTGGAGCGTTGGCAGGGTGGTCTCCGGCTTTTTAGCGGTTGTTTTACGTGGCCGCAATACGCCGCAAATCGCCACGAAAGAGCCTGGAAAATAATCGCCAGCGTGCTGCGTATTCTAATATACCATGCCCCATGCCATGCCCGAAATCGCGACTGACGCCGTGTTCGCCGAGTACGCTCCGGCGCTGCGGGCGTTCCTGGCCGCGCGCTGCCGCGATGCCGAGCTGGCGGGCGAGCTGACTCAGGAGGTGGCGTTCCGGCTGGTCGCGGCGGCGCCGCGGCTGCGCGCCAATGGCAATCTGCGCGCCTACCTGTTCCAGGTCGCGGCCAACGTGTGGCACGATCACGTGCGACGCGAGGTGGTACGGCGTGCCGCCCACGAGCGCCTCGGCGCGGAAGAACGCACGGCGCACGCCGCGGACGAGATGGTGCTGGAGCGCGATCTGCGCGCCGCGGTACGCCGTACCCTGGCGACGCTGCCGCCGGCCCAGCAGGACGTTGTTCGGCTGCGCCACGAGGGGCTGCGGTTTCGAGAAATCGCCGAGCGGCTGGGACGGCCGCTCGGCACCGTGTTGACGCAAATGCGCGCGGCGCTCGAACGCCTGGCGGCCGCGCTGGAGGAGTACCGATGACGCATCCGCACGACGATCAACTGCTGTTGTTGGCTTACGGCGACCTCGAGGAGCCCGCCACGGTCGAGCTGGAGCGCCACCTCGCCGGTTGCGCGCCGTGTCGCGACCGCCTGCTGACGTTGGAGCGCGGCCGAGTGGCCCTGCAGTTGGCGACGCAGCCACGCCGGCTGCCCAACGTACGGTGGGCCGCCCTTGCCGTGCTCGCCGCGGCGGCCGCGCTCGCGGGCGTCCTGCTGGCGGGCCGCCCGT
>WNGO01004213.1_pt1 | contig 14125 bp, 15 predicted proteins | sample 5400511 | NCBI WGS metagenome assembly WNGO01 (sample SAMN13153380, study PRJNA577476) | soil metagenome | isolation source: 20 cm soil or saprolite under Garry oak tree replicate 2 | place: USA:California | collected 2016-06-15
TCACGACGATCTCCATCGTGCGCCCGTCGCGCAGCACGGTGAGGCGGAGCGGGCGGCCGGCGGCAGACCAGATCTTGTGGAGCATGTCGCTCCACGACCGGATGCTATCCTGGTCCACTCGCACGATCACGTCGCCGGGGCGGAGGCCCGCGCGGGCGGCGGGCTGGCCCGGAACCACGAACCCGATCCTCGCCGGCACGAGGGGCACCAGCGCCTGGACCGCTTTGGCCCGCGCCACGGAGTCCGCAGGCGGCAGGTGCACCTCGATCGGCGCCTCCCGGCCCGCCACATGCACGCGCAGGTCGGCCGGACCCGTCAGGAAATGTTCCACGATGTCGTCCCAGGCGCGGACGCTGTCGCCGTTGATCGCCGTGATGCGGTCGCCGAACTTGAGCGTGGCGAGAGCCGCCGCCCCGGGCGGGAGCCCGGCGGTCCGGACGGAATCCACCTGGGTCACCGCCAGCCGTGGCGCCCCGAGCACCGCCGCGATCCCGCTGTACACGATGAACGCGAGCACCACGTTGATCGTGACGCCGGCGAGGACGACAATCATGCGCTTCCAGACGGGCTGGCGGTCGAACGCACGGGCCGGGTCGACGGGGACGTCGGACTTCCCGCCCTCCAGATTCCCCGAGACTCCCTCATCCTCGAGCCCCGCCATCTTCACGTAGCCGCCGAGCGGAAGCCACGAGATCCAGTACTCGGTCTCGCCGCGCCGCCAGCTGAGCACCGGCCGGCCGAACCCGAGCGAGAACCGCAGCACCTGAATCCCCACGGCCTTGGCCGCGACGAAGTGCCCCATCTCGTGCACGAAGATGAGGACGCCGAGCACCACGGCCACGGCGGCGAGCGTCAGGAGCACGCGACCTCCCGCGCCAGGCGCCGCGCGTCGGCGTCGGCGGCGAGCACCGCCGCGAGCGACCCCGCGTCGGTTGCGTGGTGCGCCTCGAGCACACGCGCGATGGTGTCCGCGATCCGACCGAACCGGATCTTTCCTTCGAGGAACAGGGTCACGGCCACCTCGTTCGCCGCATTGAAGGCGGTAGCGGCCGTCCCGCCGACGGCGGCTGCGGCGCGCCCGAGCCCGTACGCCGGGTACAGCGCGCCGTCCACCGGCTCGAACGTGAGCGTCCCCGCCGCCACCGGATCGAAGCGGCGCACCCCCGCGTCCGGCACCCGATCGGGATGGGTGAGGGCGTACAGGATCGGCAGCTCCATCGTCGGAAAGCCGACCTGGGCGAGGACGGACCGGTCCACGAACTCGACGAACGCGTGCACCACCGACTGGGGGTGGACCACGACATCCACGCTCTCGTAGGGCAGACCAAACAGGAAATGTGCTTCGATGACCTCGAGGGCTTTGTTCACGAGAGTGGCGGAATCAACCGTGATCTTCTTCCCCATTTTCCACGTCGGATGGCGCAGTGCCTCGTCCACGGTAGCACCGGCTACGCGCTCCGGGGTCCAGGTGCGAAACGGTCCGCCCGACGCGGTGAGAATGAGCCGCGCCAGCTCGCCGGGACGACGCCCCGTGATGCATTGCAGCACGGCGCTGTGCTCCGAATCGATCGGCACGATCTCGCCGCCCCCCTCGCGCGCCGTCCGGGTGACCAGCTCGCCCGCCATCACGAGCGTCTCCTTGTTGGCCAGCGCCACCCGCTTCCCCGCCGAAAGGGCGGCGAGCGTGGCCTCCAAGCCCGCCGCGCCGACTATGGCGTTCACCACGATCTGCACGTCGGGATGCGTGGCCGCCTCGACCAGACACGCCGTCCCTTTCCCCTTTCCCCTTTCCCCTTTCCCGCCGTTCACGAGCCCCACGTACTCCGGTTTCCACTCGGCAACCTGCCGCTCGAGCAGGTCCACATTCGAGTACGCCGTCAACGCCGCGACCCGGAACCGATCACGCTGGCGCGCCAGGACCTGGAGCGCCGAGCACCCGATCGATCCGGTGGACCCGAGGATCGCGACGCCGACAGTCATGCGAGACCGAACAGCCGAAGCAGCCCCGCCGCGACCGGGGCGACGAAGTACAGCGAATCGAGGCGATCGAGCACGCCGCCGTGCCCGGGGATGAGCGACGAGGAATCCTTGAGCCCGACCTCGCGCTTGAGCAGCGACTCCGTCACGTCGCCCACCTGGGCTGCCAGCGCCACGACCAACCCCACCGTCACCAGTTGCAGGACGTCAAGCCGCAAGGCCACGCGGTCGAGCACCAGCGGACCGTAGGCCAGCGCCGCGATGAGCCCGCCGATGGCCCCTCCGACGGCACCGGCCCATGTCTTCCGAGGTGAGAGCACCGGGGCGAGCTGCGGACCGCCGATCAGCGTCCCGGCTGCCATCGCGCAAGTGTCGCACACCCACGTGATCGCCAGCGGCATGACGGCGAGGGCGACCGAGCCGCGCGGGTGGGCGTCGGCGTGGGGTCCGTGCCGGATCGCGACCAGGAACGCGAGGAGCGCCGAGGCGTACAGCGGTCCGAACGTCGTCACCGCGAGCGCGGTGAGGGGACGGCGCTCCGGTCCGCGGGCGGCGGCCACCACCAGCGCCACCAGCAGCCACACCGCGCCGCTGTACAGCACCGGCTCCCAATCGGCGGTGTCTTTGACCCAGTACGTCGCGAGCGGGAAGGCTGCAGCGGCGACGAATCCGACCCACCCGAGCGGCTCGACGCCCTGCTTCCTGGCGAAGGCGTATACCTCCCCGGTGCCGAGCACGCCGAGCACCGCCAGCAGCCCGGCCAGCACCCACCCGCCCACCCAGAGCGCGCCCACCGCCCCGGCGATGGCCGGGACCGCGACCGCGATACGCACCAGCAGGTTGCGGGACATGTCAGGCCGTGATCCGGCCGAATCTCCGCTCCCGCCCCTGATACTCGAGGATAGCCTGGAACAGGTCGCGTCGGGTGACGTCGGGCCACAGGACCGGGGTGATGTAGAGCTCGGTGTAGGCGAGCTGCCACAGCAGAAAGTTCGAGAGCCGGCACTCACCGGAGGTGCGAATCAGCAGGTCCGGGTCGCTCCAGGGCGCGGTGTAGAGCTTGGCACGGATGGCGTCTTCGTCGATGTCCTCGAGACGTTTCACGCCCTTGAGCACTTCCTCCGCGAGGAGACGCGCCGCCTGCGCCAGCTCGCCGCGTGATGAGTAGGAGATGCACAGATTCAGCGCGAGCCGCGCGCCGTCGTGGGTCTCCCGCTCGATGCGCTCCACCGCCCCACGGGCGCCGGGCGCGAGCCGGGTGCGGTCGCCCAGAACGTGGACTGCCACCCCCTGGCCCTTCAGCTCCGCCACTTCCCGCGCGATGTATTCCTCCAGCAGCTGCATCAGGGCGGAGATCTCGGTCGCCGGGCGCTGCCAGTTCTCTTCGGAGAAGGCGAACAGCGTGAGTACCTCGACCCCGGCTTCGAGCGCCCCTTCGACCGCCTCCCGCACCGCCTTCATGCCGGCCCGGTGACCCAGCGGGCGGGGCAGGCTGCGCTCCCGCGCCCAGCGACCGTTGCCGTCCATGATGACGGCCACGTGGCGTGGCACGGCCCCGTTGAGGCGGATCTGAGACAGCAGGTCGTCCGCCATCTCAGATCTCCATGATCTCCGCTTCCTTGGCCTTCACCGCATCGTCCACCTGCCGCAGGTGATCGTCGTGCTGCTTCTGAATGTCCTTCTCGGTGTGCTTCTTTTCATCTTCGGAGACGTGCTCGGTCTTCTTGATCCGGCTGATCGCCTCGGTGCGTGCGTGCCGAACCGCCACCCGGCCCTCTTCGGCGAACTTGTGCACCACCTTCACCAGCTCCCGCCGCCGCTCTTCCGTGAGCGGGGGGAGCGGGATGCGGATGACGTTACCGTCGTTGGACGGGGTGAGTCCCAGGTCGGATGCGAGGATCGCCTTTTCGACGGCCTTGAGGAGGGCTTTATCCCAGGGCTGGATGGTGAGGAGCTTCGGCTCCGGCGCCGCCACGCTCGCGACCTGGTTGAGCGGCATCTCGCTGCCGTAGGCGTCCACGCGCACCAGGTCCAGCAGCGAGGTGGTCGCCTTGCCCGTCCGGACGGTGGAGAACTCGCGCTTCACCGCTTCCACGGCCTTGTCCATCGCATGCTTCGCCTGTTTGACGTGATCCGCGAGCGCCGGGGTGGAGGGGGTCATTGGACGATGGTGCCGACGCGCTCTCCGGCCAGGACCCTGGCCGTCGCGCCGGGCTGGTTGATGTTGAATACGACGATGGGAAGCTTGTTTTCCTTACAGAGGCCGAAGGCGTTCGCGTCCATCACGGCATAGCCGTTCACCAGCGCGTCCCGGAACGACAGCTCCGCGAGGAACTTCGCCTTCGGGTCGTGTTTCGGGTCGGCGGTATAGACGCCGTCCACATTCGTCGCCTTGAGGAGCACCTTCGCCTCGATCTCGAGCGCGCGCAGCACCGCCGCCGTATCGGTCGAAAAGTACGGGTTTCCCGTCCCGCCCGCGAAGATGACCATGCGGCCTTTCTCGAGGTGCCGCACCGCGCGACGCCGGATGTAGGGCTCGGCGAGCTCCTCCATGCGGATCGCCGTCATCACCCGGGTATCGACGCCCTTCTTCTCCAGGATGTCCTGCAGGGCGAGGGCGTTGATCACGGTCGCGAGCATGCCCATGTAGTCGGCGGATACGCGATCCATTCCCTGCTCGCTCGCCGCCGTGCCGCGCAGGATGTTGCCCCCGCCCACGACCAGACCCAGCTGGACGCCGACCCCGGCGACGCGCTTGAGCTCGTCCCCGAGATGATCGATGAAGGAAAAGTCGATGCCCCCACCGGCGCCCCGCGGGCCCGCAAACGCCTCGCCCGAGATCTTGAGCAGGGCGCGCGGATACGCGAGCGCCACTCAGCCTTCCCCGACGCGCAACCGGGCGAACCGTCGCACGTCGATCTTTTCGCCGGTCTTGGCGGCCAGCTCCTTGACCAGCTCGCCCACCGTCCGCTTGTCGTCCTTCACGAACTTCTGCTCGAGCAGGACGTTCTCCTCGTAGAACTTCTTGATCATCCCGTCCACGATCTTGGCGCGGATGTCGCCGCGATGTGCACGGCGAGATCGCGCGCGAGCGCCTTGAACTCCTCGGTGCGCGCCACGAAGTCCGTCTCGCAGTTGAGCTCCACCAGCACGCCGATCTTGCCGTCGTGGTGCACGTAGTGGCCGATCAGTCCCTCGGACGCCTCGCGCCCCGCCCGTTTATCGGCTTTCGCCGCGCCCTTCGTGCGCAGCACGTCGACGGCCTTCTCGACGTCGCCGGCCGTCTCCTCCAGGGCCTTCTTGCAGTCCATCATGCCGGCGCCGGTGCGGGCGCGCAGCGCCGCCACCAGCTTGGCCGGGATCTCTTTCACGATCGACACGCCTCCTCCTCCTCATGAAAACGCCGCCCTCGCGCCGTTGGGCTCGGAGGGCGGCGGTCGGATGTGCACCGGAACGAGAAGCGTCCCGGCGTGCTCAGCCTTCGCCTCCGCCTCCGCCGCTCGATTCCGCCGGGGCGGGGGCCGGGGCCTCGTCCGTCTTGAGCCGCGCGGCGATCGCTTCCGGCTTGGGGCGACGCTTACGCCGCGCCGGCTTCTTCTTCTTGTCCCCCTCCGCCTCCGCCTCGACCCCGGTCTCGGTCGAGTACGTCACGCCTTCGCCTTCTTCGGCCGGCTCGCGCAGCGGCATCTGGTGCCGCGCTTCCGAGATCAGGTCGGAGATGGAGGCCGTGATCAGCGACACCGCCCGGATCGCGTCGTCGTTGCCGGGGATCGGGACGGTGATCAGCTCCGGGTCCGCGTTCGTGTCTACGATCGCGACCACGGGAATTCCGAGCTTGTTCGCCTCGGCGACGGCGATGCGCTCCTTCTTCGAATCCACCACGAACAGCGCCCCCGGCAGCCGGCTCATGTTCTTGATGCCCGACAGGTACTTCTCGAGCTTCACGCGCTCGCGGTCGAATAGCAGCTGCTCCTTCTTGGTGTAGTTCTCGAACTCACCTTCGGCGGTGCCCTGCTCCAGCTCCTTCAGTCGCTTGATCTGCTTCTTGATGGTCTGGAAGTTGGTGAGCGTGCCGCCCAGCCAGCGCTCGGTCACGTAGAACGCGCCGCAGCGCTGCGCCTCCGCCTGGAGAATGTTCTTGAGCTGCTTCTTGGTGCAGACGAAGAGGACGTTTTCACCCTTGAGCACGACGCTGCGGAGCAGCTCCTGCGCGGCCTCGATCTGCCGGAGCGTCTTCTGGAGGTCGATGATGTAGATCCCCGACCGTTCGGCGAAAATGAACCGCCGCATCTTGGGATTCCAGCGACGCGTCTGGTGGCCGAAATGGACGCCCGCTTCCAGCAGATCCTGCAACTGAGGCTGCGCCATGCACTCCCTTTCGTGGGTTTTGATCCGCCGCCGCCGTCATCTCCGATGCCACCCCGCAGGGACCCGACATCGGATCGGGCGACGTGTGTTGTCGGTGAGCGGTCCGCGGTGGACCCGCTCACCGCTTACCCCTTACCGCTTACTGAATTGGAACCGCTTGCGTGCGCCGGCGCGGCCCGGCTTCTTGCGCTCGACCACCCGCGGATCCCGCGTCAGCAGTCCCTGCTCCCGCAGCTTCTTGCGATGCCGCTCGTCCGCCAGGCACAGCGCCCGCGCGATCGCGAGACGCATCGCCCCCGCCTGCCCCGTCACCCCGCCGCCCCGGCACAGCGCCCGCACGTCGAAGGCGCCGAGCGTGTCGGTCGCCGTGAACGGCTGCTGGATGTGCGACACGAGCGACGGCCGGGGAAAGTAGTCGCCCAGCGTGCGCCCGTTGACGTTCCACTTCCCCGAGCCCGGCGTGAGATACACCCGCGCCACCCCGACCTTGCGGCGCCCCACCGCGTGCCAGCGCAGCTCCGGCGTTACGCCCGAGCTCATCGAGCCTCTGCCAGGCTGAGCGGCTCGGGCTGCTGGGCCGCGTGCGGATGCTCGGGACCGGCGTAAACTTTCAGCATCTGCTTCACCTTCTGACGCGAGAGCGTCGTCTTCGGCAGCATGCCCCACACCGCCTTCTCGATCACGCGCTCGGGACGCTTCTCGATCACGTTCTTGACCGGCGTGAAGCGCTCGTGGCCCATGTAACCGGTGTGCCGGAAGTAGCGCTTTTGCTCGAGCTTGCGTCCGGTGAGCTTCACCCGGGCGGCGTTCACCACCACCACGCAGTCGCCGCCGTTCAGGTGCGGGGTGAAGGTGGGCTTATGCTTCCCGCGCAGGATCTGCGCCACCCGGCTCGCCAGCCGGCCGAGCGGCTGGCCTGCCGCGTCCACCACGAACCAGTGGCGCGTCACGTCTTCTTTTCGGAGACTGAACGTCTTCATTCCCGCCCTTCCAAAGGAAGCCCGGTCGGTGACAGCCGCGAACTATACCCGGGCCGTAAGGGCCTGTCAACCCGAGGGTTCCGGGCTCGCGAGGGTCACGAGCGAAGCCCCCTTTTCGACCGCTTGCCCGACCGCGACGTGCACCGTCCGCACCGTCCCCGACCGCGGCGCGCGCAGTTCATTTTCCATTTTCATCGCCTCGACCACGACCAGTCCGGTCCCGGCGTCCACTTGCTGACCTTCGGCGACCTCGATCCGCACCACCAGGCCGGGCATGGGCGCGCGCACGGTGCCGTCGCCACCGCGCTGGTCCTTCCCGCTCGCAGCCGCGGTCCCGCGAGCTCGCTCGTCCTGCACCGCGACTTCCACCCGCTCCCCCACCAGCCCTAATGCCCACCGGCCGGGACCCTCGAGTGGCTCGGCCGCCACGGTCCAGGACTCACCACCGAGCAGCAGGTGATAGAGCGGCGTCCCCGAAACGGGGGCGAGATCGGTCTCGAGCGGCACCCCCCCGACAACCACTCGGATGCCTTCCACCTCCACTTCATGGGTCTGCGAACCAATCGTCACAAAATACTTCATTCCCCCACCCCTCCCGGTGCGGAATGCGGAGTGCGGAGTGCGGAGTTGACGTGGAAGGTCGTTCGCGCTACGGGACTCCCATTGATACTCCGCATTCCGCACCCCGCACTCCGCACTTTTTCGGTCATGCCGCCTCCATCACGGCCACGGTCTCGACATGCGCCGTTTGAGGGAACAGGTCGAACGCCCGCACCGCCGTCACGCGATAGTTCGCGCTCAGCCGGTGTAGATCCCGGGCCAGGGTCGCCGGGTCGCTGGACGCGTAGATCAACCGGTTGACCGGCTGTCCCGTGAGCCGCAACGTGACGTTCCAATGCAGCCCTGCCCGGGGCGGGTTCACGACCACGGCGCTGGGCTCGGGCAGCGTGGGCAACACGTCTTCGGCCTTCCCGGCGATGAACCGCACCGGCCGCGGCGCAGCGCGCCGCCGCGCCCAGTCGATGGCTTTCTCATCCGCATCGACGCTCACCACCTGTGCACCGCGCTCCGCCAACAGGACGGCGGTGTCCCCGATTCCTCCATACAGGTCCCACACCACCGCACCCCGGACGTCGCCCAGCTGCTCGACTACCCAGCCGCGCGCGATGGTGCCCATTTCGGGATTGACCGGCTCGAACGCCGTCGCGGGAAATCCCGTGACGGGACCCCCCCCGACCACGCGCGCCGCGCCATCCACCGGCTGCCACCAGCAGATCACGTTGTCGCCGTCGGGGAGTGCGCCGCGCAGGGCTTCCGGGTTACGCCAGGGCTCGCCCATCGATTCCGCGATGACGTGGCGCCGCCCCTCCCGGTCGAGCCGCAGCGTGAGTCGCTCGAGCCGCGGCGGCAGGAGGTCGAGACGCGGCCGCAGCTCCCGCCACAAGGCCATCAGGCGAAAATCGGCGATGTGACAATCCATCAGTTGGAACACCGACGCGGGCCGGTCGTAGGGGTGCAGTCCCACCGTCCGGCCGCGACCGACAGGGAGTCCTTTAGGGTCCGACCGTCCCGCGGATTTCACCGCCAGGCTGATCTTGGCCCGGTACCGCCACTCCTCCACGGCCTCGACGATTTCGGGGTCGCTGATGTCGAGCTTGGCAATCCGCCGCAGCGCGTCCCCCACGATCGCCCGCTTGGCGGCGAGCTGCGCCTCGTAGGTGACGTGCTGCAGCTGGCACCCGCCGCAGTGATCTTGCACGTAATGCGGGCACGACGCCGTGACGCGCACCGCGCCGGGGGCCACGACCTCGGCGAGCTCCCCGCGCGCGAAGCTCTTGTGCAGCTTCACACCCTCGCGCAGGCGGACTCGCTCGCCCGGGGCGGTGCGCGCGACGAACACGGCGCGCCCGTCTGCGAGCCGACCCACGCCCTCGCCACCGGCAGCGATCGCGGTGATCGCCACGACGTCGCTCATCCGCCCAGGGCCTCCCGGCGCGCCGCAAAGACCCAGGCGGACGGGCGCTCGGGCGGTCGCACGGACGGTGCCGCTGGGGGGGCGACCGCGCGCTGCTCCTGCGCCAACAGCGCCGCCACGACCGCGAGGGGTCGGGTCAGGGCGGGTGGCAGCTCGCCGACCAGGAGGCGCTCACCGGCGCGCTCGAGGTAGGTGACGTCGATGTCGCCCCGCTGGAACTCGGGGTCATTCATCACCCGCAGGTGAAACGCCTGGGACGACGGGATGCCGACGATCGCCAGCTCGCGCAGCGCGCGTCGCATCCGCTCGAGGGCGACGCCGCGCGTCTCTCCCCACACGATCAGCTTCGCGATCAGCGGGTCGTAATACAGCGTGACCTCGTTGCCCGCTTCGATCCCGCCGTCCCACCGAACTCCGGGGCCACCGGGAATCCCCAGGTAGCGCACGACGCCCGTCGCCGGAAGGAAGTCGTTGAACGGGTCCTCTGCCGTGATGCGACACTCGATGGCATGGCCCCGCGGCTGCAGCGTGCCCGCGTGCACGCGCAACGGCTGGCCCATGGCCACGCGCAGCTGCTCGCGCACGATGTCGACCCCGTAGACGAGCTCGGTCACCGGGTGCTCGACCTGGAGTCGCGTGTTCATCTCCAGGAAGTAGAACTCTCCGCTCGGCACGAGCAGAAATTCGATCGTGCCCGCCCCCAGGTATCCCACGGCGCCCGCGGCGGCGGTGGCCGCATCGCTCATGCGGCGGCGCAGCGCCGGCGTGACGGCCACGGAGGGGGCTTCCTCGATGAGCTTCTGGTGGCGGCGCTGGATGCTGCATTCGCGCTCGCCCAACGCCACCACCCGCCCGAAGGAATCCGCCAGGATCTGGATCTCGATGTGGCGCGGGCGCTCGAGACACTTTTCGAGGTACACCTCGCCGGCCCCGAACGCTTTGAGCGCTTCGCTCGCCGCCGCCTCGAATCCCGCCTCGAGCTCGGCCTCTTCCCGTACCAGGCGCATGCCCTTGCCGCCGCCCCCCGCCGCCGCCTTGAGGAGCACCGGGTAGCCGAGCCGGGCCGCCTCGGGTCGGGCCTGCACGTGGTCGGCGAGCGGACGCGTGGTGCCGGGGACGATCGGCACGCCCGCTTGCTGCATGCGGCGCCGCGCTTCGGTCTTGTCGCCCATGGCCCGGATGGCGGCCGCCGGCGGTCCGATGAACTCGAGCGACGCCGCCGCCACCGCCTCCGCGAACGGCGCGCGTTCCGAGAGAAACCCATACCCGGGGTGCACCGCCTGGCACGCCGTGCCCTGCGCTGCGGCGATGAGCTTTGTGATGTCGAGATAGGACTGGGCCGCGGCCGGGGGCCCGAGCGGCACGGCGAGGTCGGCTGCGCGCACATGAGGCGACAGGCGATCGGCCTCGGAGTAGACGGCCACCGCCTCGAGGCCCTCTTCGTGACAGGCGCGGATGATCCGCAGCGCGATCTCGCCGCGGTTGGCGACCAACACTCGCTTGATGGTCGTCATGACTTTGGGCTCACCGCCGGCACGTGCCGACCTCGCTCGACACGCGGAACGTCGCCATCGCCTCGCACAGCGCCGGCGTGGCGCGCGCGGCCCGGGTGTAGGCCGCGAGCGCGGGCTCGGCCCAGGGGTCGGTTGCGTCGAGGGCCACGCGCAGCGCCCCGAACACGAAGTCGCGCGGCGGGACCCGCGGGCTCTTCCCTTCTGGTCCGGCCACCCACACGAGCGGCCGCGTCTCCCAGCGGATGCGGGGACGCGTTTCGGGCGGCCGCTCGAACGCCATGCTCACGCACACCGGGCGCCGCCGCACCAGCTCGCCGAGCCAGGCGTCGGCGCCCGTGCGGGCCCGTAGCTTCAGGTCGGCCGCCAGTCGCGCACGGAGGACTGCATCGGATCGCCACGCGGCGAGGGGGATGACGAGCAGATCGGGCCGCAAGCCACGCGCGAACCGCATGTACCACGCCGCGTAGAAATCCGCGTCGCCCGCCGTCAGCAGGACGCCCCCGGCGGGACAGGCCCGCAGCAGGTTCTCACCCAGCTCGTCCAGCACCGGCGGGACGCGCAGGTCCATCGGCAGCGGTCCCCACGTCTCCACGCCGGCGCCCACACCGCCGGTCTCCCACCCGAGCCAGGAGCGCGCGGCCCAGGCGCCGACCCGCAGCACGCGGGCGCTGTCGCCCACGGCGCTCGAGCCCAGCGGCCCGGCGAGCGCCGCCGCCCGGCCCAAGGCCGCCTCCGCGGTGTCGAGCACGGCACGGGTCCAGACGCTGTCCTCGCTCGAGCGGTGGGTCGCGCCGTGCGCCTCCACGCCCAGCCCCAGGTACGCGCGTCCCATCAGCAGCCAGAGCTGCGCGTCGCTCGAGTCCCGCTCAGTCTGGCCGCGCAGCGTGGCGAGCGAATCCGCCGCGGGCGGGGGTGGCGCCTGCAGCAGCGTCACCAGCACCAGCGCGCTACAGAGGGATGTTGCCATGCTTCTTCGGCGGATTCCGGTCGCGCTTGGTGGCGAGGGTCGCGAGCGCGTCGATCAGCCGCGGCCGGGTGTCGCGCGGATCGATGATGTCGTCGACGTAGCCGCGCGCGGCGGCGAGATACGGATGGGCGAACTTCTCGCGGTACTCCGTTTCACGCGCCTCGCTCGCTGCGTCCTTGTAGAGGATTTCCACGGCCCCCTTCGGGCCCATCACGGCGATCTCCGCCGTCGGCCACGCGACGTTGTAGTCCCCTCGGACGTGCTTCGAGTTCATCACGTCGTAGGCGCCACCGTACGCCTTGCGGGTGATCACCGTGAGCTTGGGGACGGTCGCCTCGCAATAGGCGAACAACAGCTTGGCGCCGTGCTTGATGATCCCGCCGTGCTCCTGCGCGACCCCGGGGAGGAAGCCCGGCACGTCCTCGAAGGTGACGAGCGGGATATTGAACGCGTCGCAGAACCGGATGAACCGTGCGCCTTTGAGCGAGGCATTGATATCGAGCACGCCGGCGAGTGCCGCGGGCTGGTTCGCGACCACGCCCACGGGCCGTCCCCCGAGGCGCGCGAAGCCGACCAGCAGATTTCCCGCGAAGTCTCCGTGCACCTCCAGGAGCTCTCCGTCGTCCACCACGCGCCGGATCACGTCGCGCATGTCGTACGCTTTGGTCGGCTCATCGGGGACCACGCCGAGCAGCTCCTCGTCACGCCGGTTCGCTGGGTCGGTGCTCGGGCGGATCGGCGGGTCGTCCAGGTTGTTCGACGGAATGAAGGTGATCAGCCGGCGGATGGCCGCGAGCGACTCGAGCTCCGAATCGTGGACGAAGTGCGCCACTCCCGATGTGCCGCCGTGCACGTCGGCGCCTCCCAGCCCCTCGAAGTCCACCTCCTCGTGGGTCACGGTCTTCACGACGCTCGGCCCGGTGACGAACATGTAGGAGATGCCGCGCACCATGAACACGAAGTCGGTGATCGCCGGGCTGTACACCGCGCCGCCGGCACACGGACCCAGGATGGCGCTGATCTGGGGGACCACGCCCGAGGCGAGCGTGTTGCGCAGGAAGATGTCGGCGTAGCCGCCGAGCGACGCGACGCCCTCCTGAATGCGCGCACCACCCGAGTCGTTGAGGCCGATCATGGGCGCGCCGTTCTTGAGCGCCAGGTCCATCACCTTACAGATCTTCTCGGCGTGCGCCTCGGAGAGCGAGCCACCGAAGACGGTGAAGTCCTGTGAGAACACGTACACCAGCCGCCCCTCGATCCGCCCGTAGCCCGTCACGACCCCGTCGCCCAGGTACTTCTCGTCCGCCAGGCCGAAGTCGGTCGAGCGATGCGTGACGAACCGGTCCAGCTCCACGAACGTCCCGGCGTCGAGCAGCGCGTCGAGCCGCTCTCGGGCGGTCATCTTGCCCTTGTCGTGTTGCGCCGCGATACGGTCAGCGCCGCCGCCCAGCTCGGCCTCGGCGCGCTTCTGCTGGAGCAACTCCAATTTCTCACGCATAGTCATGGCGACAATCTAGACGCACAGACGCACAGACGCAGCAGGGGAAAACAGCGAGAGGGAGCAGGAATTCCCACCCCCTCACATCTGTTCTCCCCTGTGCGTCTACGCGTCTGTGCGTCTAGCCTTTTCGCGTCTAGTCTTGATTTTCCTGCTTCACGGGCTCTGGCGCCCCTTCTTCCTTGGGCCAGCCGGTCGCCGCCAGCACGATCCGATGATGGATCGGGTCGACTTCCAGCACCTTGAGCTCCACCGCCTGCCCCTCTTTCACCGCGTCGGCCGGATTCTGGATGTCGGCGATGCCGAGCTGCGACATGGGGACGAACCCTTCGATATCGCTTCCCAGGTCCACCACCACGCCCTTGTCCATGAGGCGCAGCACGCGGCCCCGCAGCTCGGTGCCCACGGGATACGTTTCGCCGATCCTGAGCCACGGGTCTTCCTGCGCCTGCTTCAGGCCGAGGGAGATCCGCTTGTTCTCGGCGTCCACGTTCAGGATCAGGACCTCCACCTCGTCGCCCTTCTTGACGACTTCGGAGGGATGCTGGACGCGCTTGGTCCACGACATGTCGGAGATGTGGATCAGCCCGTCGATGCCGGGCTCGATCTCCACGAATGCGCCGAACGAGGTGAGGTTGCGCACCTTGCCCTTGATCCGCATGCCGACGGGGTACTTCTGCGGCAGCGCCATCCAAGGGTCTTCCTCGGTCTGCTTCATCCCGAGCGAGACCTTCTCTTCCGTTTCGTCCACCTTCAGGACCACGGCTTCGATCGTCTCGCCGATCGACACGATCTTCGAGGGGTGCCGCACGTTGCGCGTCCAGCTCATCTCGGAGATATGGACCA
>WNGO01002318.1_pt1 | contig 14121 bp, 15 predicted proteins | sample 5400511 | NCBI WGS metagenome assembly WNGO01 (sample SAMN13153380, study PRJNA577476) | soil metagenome | isolation source: 20 cm soil or saprolite under Garry oak tree replicate 2 | place: USA:California | collected 2016-06-15
GAAACAGGTCGCGGCCCTTCCGCTCGACCATGCGGCGTACGTGCTCCTCCTCCGGTGCGAGGACCTCGAGATTCAGGCCCGGGTAGCGGTCGCGTAGCTGGTCGATGAGCTCGTGCGTCTCTGCGGGCAGCCGGCCGGTGTCGACGGAGAAGACGTGAATCCCTTGATCGAGCCGATAGGCCATGTCGATGATCGCGACCCCGTCGATCTGGAACGCGGTCGAGACGCCGATGCGCGGGGTGAAGCGCTCGATCGCCCATTCGAGAACGGTCTCGGGCTCTTCGCCCTCGAACTCGACGGACAGCTCTCCCGCTTCCAGTTCGTCGATGAGCTCGACGGTGCTCACGCGGCGGCCTCTTCTGCGTCGCGCCTGCTGCGCGCGGGCTCGAGGCACGCGATCGCGCCGAGCTCGTCGTCGGTCAGCCGTCGTTGGAACTCCGTGAAGCTTTCGCCGTCCAGGCGGCCGTCGAGCCAGCCTTGAATCAGCCCCTTGACCGCCGTCTCGAGCCCGTCACTCGGGACGCGCCGGAAGACGGGCCGTGCGATTGCAGGATCGGGCCCGAGCGAGCCGCGCACGAAGATGTCGTAGGCGGACAGCCGGCGTCCGTCGGCGTCCTTTCCGGTCGTGCCCTGGAAGCCGAGGTCTCCCACCCAGTGCTGCGCGCAGGCGTGCGGGCAGCCGTCGAGGTGCAGGCGCAGATCCGCGATCTGGTCGTCGAAGACGCCCTCGAGGTGAGAGACGAGGCGCGCGAGCCGCTGCTTCGTCTCGCCGACCGAGAAGTTGCAATGCGGTTCGCCGGTGCAGCCGATCGAATTCGCCCAGACGTTGTTCGTCGAAAGCGGAAAGCCGATCTCCTCCAACTGTGCGACGACCTCGTCGATACGCTCGTTCGGCACGCCCGTGACGACGAAGTTCTGCTGTCGCGTGATGCGAAAGTCACCGCCGAACGACTCGACCAGGTCGGCGACCGCGATCAGCTGGTCGCCCGATGCGAGCCCGACACGTACGGGAACGCCGATGTACGAGAGACCATCTTGCCTCTGGGCGTGAACGCCGATGTGATTGGAGGGCTGGACGTCGATCGCGGGCAGCTCGAAGTCCTCGAGCGTCCGGCCCAACCTGGCCTCGACCCGCTCGCGCATCCCTTCAGCGCCGATGTCGTCGACCATGAACTTCAGGCGCGCCTTCACGCGTGAGACGCGATAGCGCAGGTCCTCGCTCCACACGTTCGTGATCGCCGAGAGGATCTCGATCGCGTCTTCAACCGGCACGAACACACCAAGGTCGCGCGCGATCCGCGGCACCGAGGAGAGGCCGCCGCCGACCTTGACCGCAAAACCTTCGCGACCGTCCTTGACGACGCCGATCAACGACACACAGTTGATCTCGGGAGCGTTGCAGCGGTCCGCGCAACTCGCGATCGTGTACTTGTGCTTGCGAGGCAAGTTCGTGAAGTCGGGATTGCCGTAGAAGAAGTCGGCCACTTCCGCCACGAGCCCAGTGCAGTCGAAGAGCTCGTGCGCATCGAGCCCGGCGACGGGGCAGCCGGTGATGTTCCTGACGGTGTCGCCGCAGCCGCCGGCGGTCGTGATCCCTGCCGCGTCGAGATCGGAGAACACGTTCGGCAGCTCGTCGAGGCGGAGCCAATGCAACTGGATGCACTGGCGAGTCGACAGCTCGGCGTCGCCGCGGCCGTAGCGGTTCGAGACCTCGCCGATCGCCCGCAGCTTCGCCGGCGGGAGGATTCCGCTCGGAATCTTCAGCCGGAGCATGAACGTCCCGACCTTCGGCTTGTCGTGGTAGAGACCCCACCATTGCAGGCGGACGACGTCTTCCTCGGGAACGCTCTCGTAGCCCATGGCGATCAGGGCCGGCAATTCGTCGCGGATCCCGAGCGGCGCCTTCTCCTGCTTCAGTCGCTCGACTGGGTTGCGTTTCAGCACGAGCTCCCAGGTCGCTGGCTCGCGTGGGCGGCTGGACGCGGCTGGCATCTGCCGTTTCTATCAAAAATGAAGTCGCTTTACATCTGCAACGATTACCGGCCCCCGGTCCGGGGCTCTACCTCGCGTCGCTTGACACGAGCAGGCGACCTGTTCTATCGTCGCCGAACGGTGTTCGATCATGTCGAATGTCGTTCCCAGGCAATGCCGCCTCGGGAAGACCCGCGGAACGGCCTGCGGCTCCCCTGCCCTGGGCCGGGAGGAGGTTAAGGGCTAATGGCGGAACACCACGTTTCGCAGCGGCTGTTCGCCGAGTTCATCGGCACGGCGTTGCTCGTCTTCATCGGCGCCGGCTCCGTGCCGGCGATCCTGCTGCTCGAGAGCGGCTCGAAGGCTCCGTTCTCAGGAGCCGATCTCGGCTTCATCTCGGTGGCCTTCGGTCTCATCATCGTCGCGCTCGTGTACACGATCGGGAAGGTGTCGGGCTGTCACATCAACCCGGCCGTGACGTTCGCCCTGGCGGCGACGAAGCGCTTCCCTTGGCGTGAGGTGCCGTCGTACTGGGCGGCGCAGGTCGCGGGCGGCATCGCCGGAGCGTTGGCGATGTGGGGCTCGTTCGGAACCAGGGCGGTCGATCTCGGCTACGGCTTCGGCGTCGTCCACTTCGACCATTCCACGACGAGTTGGGGCTCCGCGATGCTGATCGAAGCGATCGGCACGGGAATCCTGCTGTTCACAATCCTCGGCATCGTCGACACGCGCTCGCCCGAGGGCTGGGCCGGGCTCGTGATCGGCCTCGTCGTGGTCGCGATCATCATCACCGTCGGCCCGGTCACGAACGCGTCGCTCAATCCGGCGCGTGCGATCGGCCCGCTCTTCGTCACGACCATTCACGGCGGAGTGCACAACTGGACGCAGCAGTTCCTTGCGTACATCCCGGCAAACCTGATCGGCGCAGCGCTCGCAGTCTTCGCCTACGACTGGATGGCGACACCCCGCAAGGTCGTTCGCCCGATCCAGGAAGCCGTCACCGAGCCCGACCGCGCGGGCGTCGGCGATCCCATCCCGAATTAAGGAGCAGAGAGATGGCAGCAGTTGCCACGCAAGTCATGAAGAAGTTCATCAACGACCCGGCCGACGTCGTCAAGGAATCGCTCGCCGGCCTGGCCGCGGCGCACCCGGATCTCGTGCGCGTCGACTTCGAGAATCAGATCGTCGTGCGCAAGGACGCCCCGACGGGCAAGGTGGCGATCATCTCGGGCGGCGGCTCCGGTCACGAGCCGATGCACGGTGGCTTCGTTGGCGCCGGCATGCTCGACGCGGCATGTCCTGGCGAGGTCTTCACCTCGCCGGTCCCCGACCAGATGCTCGCCGCCACGAAGGCAGTCGACGGCGGCGCCGGTGTCGTCCACATCGTCAAGAACTACACGGGCGACGTGATGAACTTCAAGCTCGCCGCAGAGATGGCGGAGGACGAGGACATCAAGGTCGAGTCCGTCCTCACGAACGACGACGTCGCCGTGGAGGACAGCCTCTACACGGCAGGTCGCCGCGGCGTCGGCATTACGGTGCTGGCCGAGAAGATCGCCGGCGCGAAGGCGGAGGCAGGCGGCTCGCTCGCCGAAGTGGCAGCGATAGCCCGCAAGGTGAACGACAACGGCCGCAGCTTCGGCGTCGCGTTCACGTCCGCCTGGACTCCTTCGTCGCCAACCCCGACGTTCGAGATCGGTGCCGACGAGATGGAGTTCGGCGTGGGCATCCACGGCGAGCCGGGACGCCGGCGGGAGAAGGTCAAGCCCGCCGCGGAAATCGTGGCCGAGATGGCCGACGCGATCCTCGGCGACCTCGACGCTCCCAGCGGCTCGAACGTCCTCGCGTTCGTCAACGGTCTCGGCGGCACGCCGACGATCGAGCTCTACGTCATCTACAACGAGCTCGCGAAGCAGCTCGCCGAGCGGGGTCTCACGGCCACCCGTAGTCTCGTGGGCGACTACATCACGAGCCTGGAGATGGCAGGCGCGTCGATCACGCTCCTGAGGCTGGACGACGAGCTGACCGGGCTCTGGGATGCTCCGGTTCACACACCGGCGCTCCGCTGGGGGCGCTGAGCACGTGCAAGGAGGGACGAGCGTGAACGCCGCCACAGTCCAAAGTTGGCTCGAGCAGGCAGCCGCGTCGCTCCGCGAGCAGCGCGACTATCTGACGCAGCTGGATGCCGCGATCGGCGATGCCGACCACGGCACGAACATGGACCGTGGCTTCACCGCTGTGGTGGCCAAGTTGGGCGAAACCGACGGTGCCTCGTTGGGGCCGGGCAAGCTCCTCACCACCGCCGGCGGCACGCTCGTCTCGACAATTGGAGGCGCAAGCGGCCCGCTGTGGGGCACCGCCCTGCGGCGGGCCGGGCGCGCACTCGGTGACGCGGAGGAGTTCGGAAGCGAGGAGCTCGCAACGGCGCTCGACGCGGCGCTCGAAGGCGTCGTCGAGCTCGGGGCGGCACGCGAAGGAGAGAAGACGATGGTCGACGCACTCGCGCCGGCCGTGCGAACCCTGCGTGAACGTCTCGCCGCCGGCGCGTCGCTGGCCGACGCCGTGCAGGCTGCGTTCCAGGCAAGCGAGGAAGGCATGCGGGCGACCGTGCCGCTGCAGGCCTCGAAGGGCCGCGCCTCCTATCTCGGCGAGCGCAGCATCGGTCACCAGGATCCCGGCGCCACGTCGACGACCCTCATCCTCGGCGCCCTCGCGAGCACGGTCTCCGCGGAGAGATGAGCGAGCGCGACCTCCGTGGGCTCGCCGCCTCAGGCGGGGTCGCGATCGGGCGCGCCCTCGTGTGGCACGACGAAGAACCGGCGACGGCGGCCACGGGTGACCCGCTGGTCGCGCTCGACGCGGTCGCCGCCGATCTCGCGAGAGGTGCCGAACGCTTCCGTGCCGCCGGTCTCGAGGACGAGGCCGAGATCCTGGAGGCGAACAGGCTGATGGTCGAAGATCCGGCGCTCCGGCTGGAGGTCGAGAGACTCGTTGCCGAAATCGGGCCCGCCGGCGCCCTGCGGCAGGCAACAGAACGTCACGCAGACCTGCTGGCGGCGATCCCGGATCCGATGCTGGCCGCACGCGCGACCGATATCCGCCAACTGGGCGTCCGGGCAGTGCGCACACTCGCCGGAGCCGCGATCCCTCCGGCGACCGAAGCCTCGATTCTCGTCGCGCGCGACCTGGGGCCCGCAGACGTGGCCGACCTTCGGCTCGAGGAAGGCCTGGTGCTCGGCATCGCCCTGGCCGAGGGGGCTGCGACCTCCCACGCTGCGATCATGGCGCGCGCGTTCGGCGTCCCGATGGCAGTCGGCCTCGGTGAAGACCTATTTGCGGTCCGAGCCGGAGAGACGGTGATCGTCGAGGGAGACGACGGGGCTGTCGTGGTCGATCCGACCACGAGCAATCTTCTCTTTGCCGAAGGCGAAGTGCGGCGTCGCAGGCAGGTGCGCGAGGCGCGAGTTGCAGCACGCGGGCTCCCTGCGGTGACCCGCGACGGTCGAATCGTGTCGCTGCTCTGCAACGCCTCGACTGCGGTCGAGGTGACGAGCGGTCTCGAGGCCGGCGCCGAAGGCGTCGGGCTTTTGCGCACGGAGCTCGCGTTCCTCGAAGCGAGCGCCTGGCCGACCGAAGACGAACACTTCGCCGTTCTTGCGCCGGCACTCGCGCGGCTGCGTGGTCTCGTCGCCACCGTGCGGACGCTCGACTTCGGCGCCGACAAGACGCCGCCGTTCCTCGTCGGAATCAAGAACCGCGGGCTGACTCTGATGCTGTCCCATCCCGTGGAGCTCGAGCAGCAATTGCGCGCGATCGTCCGTGCAGGCAAGGGAACTCGGCTACGCATTCTGCTCCCGCTCGTCGAGTCGGCAGAGCAGGTGCGCGCGGTGCGCGCGCTCGTCGCCGACCGGACCGTTCCGATCGGCGCGATGATCGAGACCCCGGCAGCGGCGCGCAGCGCCCCGGAGATCGCCGCGGCGGCGGACTTTCTCTCGATCGGGACGAACGACCTCGTGCAGTACACGCTCGGCCTCGACCGCGAAAGACCGGTCGCCTCCGCGACGACCGCAGCCGAACCAATCGTCCTCGGCCTGATCGCCCGGGTTGTCGAGGCTGCGCACGCTGCGCGAAAGACCGTCGAGGTGTGCGGCGAGGCAGCGAGCGAGGCGGAGGTTGCAACGCTCCTGATCGGTCTCGGCGTCGACGAGCTCAGCGTCGCGCCGGCGATGCTCGACGAGCTCCGCGAGACGGTGCGGCGTCTCTCGTTCGCCGACGCCGCCGACGCGGCGCGAGAGGCCGTCGCGGCGTCCTCCGCGCGCGAGGCACTCGCTCTGGCCGGCGGGCTCCTCTCAGCCGAGCTGGGGCACGAGACCGGCCAGGTGCTCGGCAGCCTCGGCGGCGCGGTCACCTGAGGCGGCGATGACGAGCTCGGTTCCTCCGAGCGCCCCCAGCGCCAGGATCTCGAGGATGCTCTTGGCGTTGGCCTGCTTCCCGTTGGCCGCCACGGAGATCTCCGCAGGGAATTGCGCCGCCGCGCGCACGAAATCGCCGGCCGGCCGCGCGTGCAGCGGAACCTCGTCTGGCAGAGTCGCCCGCCGCTCGGTCTCAGAACTTGGCAACGGTGCGCGCCTCCTGAGCCGCCGCAAGGACCTCGTCGACAGATCCGCCGGTCGAGGCCGTGACCCCCGCGGCGATCGCGCCCTCCACCAACGGCGCATCGGCGACCCGCAGCAACGCGACGGTCTCCGCGGGCAGCTCACCGAGCGCGGCGCGAACCGAGAGCACGGAGCTACCGAGGTCCATCAGGACGACGGCCCCGGCGGACCCGGAAGCTTCCTGCAGCGCGGCGAGCACGCGACCGCCGTCGGTCCCGAATGTCCCGTCGGGGCCGCCGCCAGCCGCCACGATTGGCACGCTTGGCCCGGCAACCTGGCCAACGAGCTGTGCAAGCCCGTCCGCGATCGCCGCACTATGAGACACGAGTACGAGGCCAACGAAACGCCCATTTCGGGACTCCCCGTCCATCGGCTTGCCATTCTACAATGTCGAACGCCTTTCGACAATACCCACCAATGATCCAATCCGTCGACCGAGCCGTTCGCATCCTCAAGGCGCTTGCCGGCGGCCCCGGGCGGCTCGGAGTGAGCGAGCTCTCGGAGCGCCTCGGGCTCGCCAAAGGCACGGTCCATGGGCTGTTGCGGACGCTCCAGGCCCACGGGCTCGTCGAGCAGCATCCCGACAGCGACAAGTACCAGCTGGGTCCCCAGCTCCTGCAGCTGTCGAACCGCTACCTCGATCTGAGCGAGCTCCGTTCCCGTTCACTCGCCTACTCGGAAGCGCTCGCCGGGCGCGCCGACGAGGCCGTTCGGGTCGGAGCCTTCCACGGCGACGGGATGCTCGTCGTCCACCACGTCTTCCGGCCCGATACGAGCCTCCAGATTCTCGAGGTCGGGTCGCTGCTGCCTCTGCACGCGACCGCACTCGGGAAAGCCGTCCTCGCATACCTCGACCAGGACGTGCGCGAGGACCTCGTCGGGGCCGATCCCACGAAGCTGACCGGCCAGACACTCGTCACCACCGCGGCGCTCGGGCGAGACCTCGACGCAGTCCGGGAGCGCGGCTACGCGCTCGAAAAGGAGGAGGCCGTGCTCGGCGAGGGCGGCGTCGCCGCGCCGATCTTCGACCGCCGCTCGGAAGCGGTCGGCGCGATCGGCGTCGTCGGCCCGCGCGAGCGGGTGTTCGGCCGCGGCCGTGACAAGAAGCTCGGCGCCGCGGTGATCGAGGCCGCGCGGGGGATCTCCCGCGACCTCGGCGCGACGCGCTGGCCCGCGATCTGAACCTCTGGCGTTGAGCGGCCGCGCAGATCCGATGAGTTCTGCGGTGTGACACGGTCTTCGCTGAAGACACCGAACGAGGAGCTGATCACGATGGCAAAAGTCAGGTGCGAGATCTCGATGTCACTCGACGGATTCGTCGCCGGGCCGAACCCGAGCCTCGAGGAGCCTCTGGGCGCTGGAGGCGACCTGCTGCACGAGTGGGCCTTTGCCGCCGCGAGTTGGCGCGACAGCCACGGCCTGGAGGGCGGCGAGAAGAACGCCGACTCCGATGTCATCGAAGAATCGCTGCGCGCCACCGGCGCCGTCGTGATGGGCAGAAAGATGTTCAGCGGCGGTGAGGGCTCCTGGGAGAACGATCCGCGGGCAGACGGTTGGTGGGGCGACGACCCTCCATTCCATGTCTCGGTGTTCGTGCTCACGCATCAGGCGCGCGGGACCAAGGTCATGGAGGGCGGCACGTCGTTCGAGTTCGTCACCGACGGCATCGAGGCCGCGCTCGAGCGGGCCAAAGCGGCGGCAGGCGACAAGGACGTCTTGCTCGCGGGCGGCGCGAGCATCGTCCAGCAGTACCTGAAGGCCGGCTTGCTGGACGAACTACAGGTTCACGTCGCCCCGGTGCTGCTCGGCGAGGGGACGTCCCTCTTCGGCCGGCTCGGAATCGAGCCACTCGGGCTCGAAGCGACGAGGGTGATCGCGTCGCCGTCCGTCACCCACCTGCAGTTCAGGGTGCCGGGACGAGTGACGTAGATCAGCTCGGCTGCTGCACGATCCGGATGTAGGGCCGCGGCGACTCCCAGCCGTCCGGGTACGTCGCTTTCGCTTCGTCGTCCGAGACCGACCCCGCGATGATCACGTTGTCGCCCTGCTGCCAGTTGACCGGCGTCGCGACCTTGTGCTTCGCGGTCAGCTGGAGCGAGTCGATCACCCGCAGCACCTCGTCGAAGTTCCGGCCGGTCGTCATCGGATAGACGAGGATCAGCTTGATCTTCTTGTCCGGGCCGACGACGAAGACGTTGCGGACGGTCTGGTTGTCGGCCGGCGTCCGCTGCGTGGGGTCACCTTCGACCGAGGCCGGGAGCATCCCGTAGAGCTTCGAGACGTTGAAGTCGGCGTCGCCGATGATCGGATAGTTGGGTGCCTGCCCCTGCGTCTCCTCGATGTCGGCCGCCCACTTGGAGTGGTTGTCCACTGGATCCACCGACAACCCGATCACCTTCACATTGCGACGGTCGAACTCCGGCTTGATCTTCGCCATGTAGCCGAGCTCGGTGGTGCAGACAGGCGTGAAGTCCCGTGGGTGCGAGAAGAGCACGGCCCACGAATCGCCGATCCAGTCGTGGAAGTCGATCGGTCCCTCCGTGGTCTCCGCCGTGAAATCAGGTGCCGTGTCGCCGATCTGCAAAGCCATGTGTCCTCCTCAACGCAGGTATCCCTTCAGAAAGTAAAGCTAGCAGCGGGGATCGAGTCTAGTCCGGACGGCGCCTTCGCACTCCGACCCCAACGAGGACCCGACCCGGATTGACCCGCGAACCTCAGAGCAGGCAGGATCGGGCTCTGATCGTTCTCACGAGGAGGCATTGATGGCGCCCATCACCGAGACCATCGAGATCAACAGAAGGCCCGAAGACGTATTCGCGTACCTCGACGACGTCGAGCGACACGGCGAGTGGCAGGATCAGATCGTCGACGTGGAGCCCCAGGGCGACCAACCGATGGGGGTCGGCAAGCGCGTCCGCGAGACACGCCGTGTGCCGGGGGGCAATCGCTCGATGACGTACGAGATCACCGAGCACGACGCGCCGAGGCAATCCTCGTTCCGCGTCCTCGACGGGCCGATCCGTGCGGTCGGCACCGTGTCGCTCGAGCCCATCGGCGACGGGTCGCGGACGAAGCTGACGATCACGATCGACTTCGAAGGCCATGGGATCGCCGGCAAGGTTCTGCTGCCGGTGGCAAAGACGCAGGCGCGCAAGCAGATCCCGAAGGACCAGGCTCGTATGAAGGAGTTGCTCGAGTCGCATCAATAGGCTGGGGAAATGCGAGAGATTCAGCTTCGGGCTCGGGCAGGGCTGCGCGCCGGACGGGGTCGCTGGCTCGTGCCGCCGTGGATCGCCCCGGCCTTCGGCTTCAGTGCTCTTGTCCTGGTCCCCTGGGTTGCGTTCCTCATCTTCACCCTCCCCGGGAACTACACAGCCAACCACTGGAAGGTGGCGTGGGCCGGTTTCGACCTCGGCCTCGCCACGGCGATGGTCGCGACCGCGATCGCCGTAGGCCGTCGCTCGCCTTTCGCCGAGGTCGCCGCGGCCGTCACCGGAACGCTGCTGGTCTGCGACGCCTGGTTCGACGTGCTCACGGCACGCACGACCGGTGAGGTGATGCAGGCCGCACTCGAGGCGCTCCTGATCGAGCTGCCCCTCGCGGCCGTGTGCTTCTGGATTGCGACCAACCTCGCGCGCGCCGTCGAGGTCGCACGGCCGTTCCTGCAGGCGGCCGGCTTCAGGATCGAGGGCCATCGCCTCGTGCCGCCGGAGGACGCAGGTGTCTCTGCCCCCTCTGACTAGGGTGGGCGGCTTGACTGAGATCTCGAACCTGATTCGATCGCGCCGGACGCACAAGTCCTTCGGACCCGATCCCGTGCCGCCCGACGTGGTCGACGAGCTGCTCGAGCTCGCGCGCTGGGCACCGAACCATCACCGGACGAACCCCTGGCGCTTTCGCGTTCTCGGCCCCGAGACCATGAAGCAGCTGAAAGAGGCGGCCGGTCCCGCCGAAGCACCGAAGCTCGAGCGTGCGCCGACGCTCGTGGTCGCCTCCGCTGCGCTCAGTGGAGACCTCGAGCAGGACGAGGAAGACGTCTGCGCGACCGCGAGCGCCATCTACGCCGTCCTACTCGCAGCACATGCACGCGGGCTCGCGGGTTACTGGCGGACACCGCATGTGCTCCGCACGAAGGCCGGGCGCGACGTGGTCGGCTTGCCGGACGGAGAGAGGTTCCTCGGCCTCATCCACCTCGGCACGCCCCGCAGCGATCCTCCGCCACCGGAGCGGGCACCGCTCGAGAGCTACCGCCTGTTCCTGCCCTAGTGAGCTGACGCAGGTAGCGTGGCAACGTGACCGAGGTCCCCGCCCAGGAACCGACGCACCAGATCGTCTGCCCCCATTGCAAGAAGACGTTCACGGCCGAACTGATCGCCGGCCAGACCGAACGCCATCGCGGCTTCAAGTGCCCTCACTGCCGCCTCTTCGTACCGGCAGACCGCGCCTCTTAGCCCGAGCGAAAGCTGCGCTTTCGCTCGGGAATTAGGAACGGCGCTTCGCGCTGAACGTGCGCGGGCAAAGCCCGCGCACTCCTGCCGCGGTTAACGTCGGCGATTGCGCTCAACCGTGCGGGCACGGGCGCTCCGCGGCCGCGCCCACATCAGTACGCCTCCGGCTAAGCCCGGCTCCGCCTGGTCTTACCCTCCGGCCCTTCAAGGGAACGCCGGACAAGGGTTTAAGGCTCACAACCACCATTGATCTCACAGGCCTGCGCTTAGAGCAGGCGCAGCCGCGCTAAGCGCAGGCCAAACTGACGGGGATGGCGACGCTTCAGCGCCGCCGTCCCCGCGGTTGACATCGATCGCCCACCAGACCCCAAACTGGAGTGCGCGGGCTTCGCCCGCGCACGTTTCCCGCGAAGCGGCGTCCCTATTGCCGGAGCGAAAGCGAAGCTTTCGCGTAGGAGCGGAGCGGGTATCCCTCGTTCAAGGGATGCCAGGGGCTTGCCGATAGGGATTTCGTGGCAACTGACCTCGCTGTTACACCCGCGCGCCCCGAGGTCTCGGCACCGCGGGCCTTCGCGCGCGTGGCTGCCGTCCCGGCCTGGGTCTGGGTCGCCGGAATCGTGGTGGCCAGTTTCGGTGGACGCCTGTTCGCGGCCGTCGCACGCCTGACGCCGTACTACCTGCCCGACGAGTACATCTACCCATCGCTCGCGCGCAGCCTCGCCGAGCACGGACGTCCCCTCATTCGCGGTGTCGGCGTGCATTTCCCCGCGCTGCTCGATCCGATCGTGACGGCGCCGGTCTGGCTCGTGACAGACGATCCCGTCAAAGCGTTCCACCTGACCCAGGGCATTCATGCCGTGTTCTTCTCGCTGGCTGCGATTCCGGCCTACCTGCTCTGTCGTCGGCTCGGTCTCGCTCGCTGGCTCGGCATCGCGGTGGCCGCGCTGACCGTTGCCGTCCCCGACGGCGTCTACTCCTCCACGATGCTCGCGGACCCACTCGCCTATCCGCTCGTCCTCGGCGCGGTCTACGCCGGTGTGTGCGTCGTGACGGAACCGACTCTGCGGGCACAGGGATCTTTGCGCGGATCCAGTACGTCATCGTCCCACTCGCGGTCATCGCCGCAGAGCTCGTCGCCGACCGTTTCCACCTCCTCCGCGCCGTGCGCCACCTCTGGCTCGCGCTGGTGCTGTTGGTCGTCTCGCCCGCGTTGCTGCTGGCAACAGTCGGGTCCGAGCGGGTGTTCGGCGTCTACGCGAACGGCAAACACGCCGTGCATCCCGGCTCGATCCTTCATTGGGTGGGTCTCGAGGCGATGCTGCTCACATACTCCGCCGGCTGGGCGATCGTCCCGGGCGCGCTGGCCGGGCTCGCGCTCGTGCTCTTCCGGCCCCGGGGCCGGACAGAGATCGCGTTTGCGGTGACGAGCCTGGTGCTGGCGGCCGGTCTGCTGCTCGAAGCGGCACAGATCGCCGATACCGATTCGCAGCGTTTCCAGGAGCGTTATCTGTTCACGCTCGTCCCGCTCCTTGCGGTTGCGTTCGGTCTCTACGTCAAGCGCGGCTTGCCGGGACGGATTCCCGTCGGCCTGCTCTCCGCCGGCCTTCTCCTGCTTGCTGCACGCGTGCCGCTCTCCGGTTACGCGGCCGCCCACAACAAGGACGACTCGCCGACGCTGTGGGCAGTGCTGCGATTCGAGGGCTTGACCTCCGTGGGCAACGGCTCACTGGCGATCGCGCTCGTCGCCGCCGTGTTGTCCGTGTTGGTGGCGCTCGTCGCCTTCCGGAAGGTCCCCACGGCTGTCGCAGTCTTCGCTGCGATCTTCGCCTGCTGCGCGATGTCGGCGGGCGCGTCCGCGTTCGACGCCCGCACGAGTCGAAGCCTGCGCAGTACCCTCCCTCACGACATCCGCTGGGTCGACCACGCGCGGCTCGGCAACGTCGACTTGGTTGCGCCACCGGGTGCGCGCAAGGAGCAATCGTGGCAACAACTTTTCTGGAACACATCGCTCAAGCGCCTCCTGCTGCTCGGCAGCGCACCGATCGACCAGTTCGACACGAAGCAGCTGAAGGTCGCGGACGACGGGAGGCTCCTCGTGAACGGCTGGACGGATCGCCGGCCCCTGCTCGTACAGACGTACGCATCGACAGTGCAGCTCACTGGGGTCGAGCGAGTCCAGCACCAGCTGATCTTCGACCTGTACAGACCCGCGGGAACGCCGCGCCTACGACTGCTCGCCGCCGGACGGTTCGCCGACAACTGGCTCGCGCCGCACGGCGCGATCACCGTCTGGACGAAGACCGGCGGCATGCTCGACCTGGTGCTGGCGCTTCCGGCGCATACGCAGGTCACTCCCGTCGCGTTCACCGGCAAGGGAATCAAGCGCACCGTGCGCGTCCATCCTGGACAGCGGATACCGCTCCACTTCCGAGTCCCCGCCGGAGGCGCGTGGAGTCTGCACTTCAACTCGGCGCGGCCGGGCTACTTCGGCGACCGCGCCGTCAGCGTTCGCGCCGAACACGTCCGATTCCGTTAGTGCCTAGACGCAGTCCTTGAGGCCCTGGGCCTCGGGCAGCGACTCGAGCTTCTTGAGCGTGTTGTTCTCGATCTGACGGATTCGCTCTCGCGTCACGCCGAATGCTCGCCCGACTTCCTCGAGCGTGCAGGGCTGGGAGCCCGAAAGACCGAAGCGGAGCTCGATCACCTGGCGCTCGCGCTCGGGCAATGCCGACAGCGCATGCTCGACATCCTCGCGGCGCAGCGAGAGCGTGGCGGTGTCGAAAGGCGACTCCGCCGACTCGTCCTGGACGAAGTCGCCGAGCTCCGACTCCTCCTCCTCGCCGATCGGCTTCTCCAGCGAGACCGGCAGCTGCGACATCCGCAGGATCTCCCGGACTTCGTCGGTAGTCATCTCGAGCTCTTCCGCGATCTCGTCCGGACGCGGCTCGCGCCCGAGGCGCTGGACGAGCTGCCGTTCGATGTGCACGACCTTGTTGAGCTTCTCGACCATGTGCACCGGAATGCGAATGGTGCGCGCCTTGTCTGCA
>WNGO01001717.1_pt1 | contig 14119 bp, 9 predicted proteins | sample 5400511 | NCBI WGS metagenome assembly WNGO01 (sample SAMN13153380, study PRJNA577476) | soil metagenome | isolation source: 20 cm soil or saprolite under Garry oak tree replicate 2 | place: USA:California | collected 2016-06-15
TTCGCAGGGCGTGGTTGGGGTGATCTGCCGCAATACACCGCGCTGAACTGGGCGGTGCCGTATCAGGAGATGGACACGCGCAGCGAGCCGTTCTATGGCGTTGGCGGACAGGGCGGGCGCGACGCCGCCGGCCCCGGAAACTACGGTCTGTTCGCGGGGGGTGTGTACTAGCCATGCGATCGCCACGGCTCCGTTGGTGGGGCTCGGCGCTGCTGCCCGCGCTGGTTGCGGGGTGCTACACGTACGCACCCCTCCCCACACTGGAGCCGGTGCCCGAGACCCAGGTCGCCCTCGTCCTCTCCGATGCCGGTCGCGTGGGGGCCGGTACCAGCATGGGGCCCGGAATCGCCCGGGTCGAAGGGGCGCTCATTGGGTCCACCGACAGCGAGTACACGCTGCGGATCGCCGGGGTGACCGACATTCGAGGTCGGGAGAGTCGTTGGAGCGGAGAGCAGATATCGCTGCGACGGACCTGGGTGGGCAACGCGTACGAGCGGCGTTTTTCGAAGCCGCGTACGTATGCGCTCGTGGGCATCCTCGCCGCTGGCTTTGGGACGTTCGTTGTGACCCGGCATCTCTTCGGGATCGGCTCCGTAGCCGCGTCGTCGGGCGGAGGCGGGGGGAGCGGTCAACAGTGAGGTTGCTCCGCCGTGAGCCTGTGCTGTCAACCATTTTCCCATGAGGGCGAGCGCACCATGAGTTCATTCCGGTGTTCGGCAGCGTCCCTGTCCCTGCTCGCGCTCCTGGGCGTCGCGTGCAAACGCGACGCGACCTTCACCGAGCCCATCCCGCCATACGCGGCGATCAACTTCGTCAACGCCATCCCAGACACCAATAAGCTGGCCTTCCGCGTGGTGGACAGAGTATCAAACGCGGGGCTGTATGAAGCGCCCTTCCGGACGAGCAGCACCTTCCCCGTCGGGATCGAGGCTGGTACGAGGCACATCAGGGTCTTCTTCGACACGAGCGACGTGGTCCTCGCCCAGACGGTGATGTTCGATACCACCGTCACGTTCGCCGCGAACGAGCACTACGGCTTCCTGCTCACCGGCTTCTCACGCGCCGGTGAGACTCCCACTATTCACGGAGCCATCCGGACGGACGGGATTCTCGCGCCCCCAGGGGCCGGAAAGTTCGCTCTCCGGATCGTCAACCTCGCCCCGACGCTGGCGGGGGCCGTGCCGGTGATCGCGGATACGACGGTGAACGTAGACGCATTTGTGCGCCCGATTGGCGACCTGCCCGGAGGAACTGCGGAGGTGGTCAATCTGGCGTACGGCGGCGCGTCACCGTACATGGTGCTCGACACGGGTCGGTACCGCGTGACGCTCACGGCGACCGGCACGGTGGCTCCGGCCATCCTTGAGGCTGCGGTGCCTCCCGGCTCGCCGGCCACGTCGAGTCAGGATGTGATTGCAGGATCGTCGATCTCCGGGTCGATGCTGACGGCAGTGATCGGTCCTCGCTCGGTTGTCGGCAGCAAGGCGCCGCAGGGCGGCCGGCCGGCGGCCCGATCAACGGACACCACGGTGGCGGAAGCCGCCCGTCGGGTCTTCCGGAGCAACGACACGGTCACGGTGCAGAGTGGCTCTGTCTCGCTCTTGATGAACCGCTCCGGGGCGGCTGCGGACTCGGTTGTCGGGCGTACCGGTACCGGTGCGAGCACGGGCGCCAATGCGGGAGATGTCGTATTCGTGTCAGGGGCTACCCAACCGGAGTACAACGATTGGCACGTCGTCATCGGAGCTGCCGATTCGCTGTCGTGCAATCCGGTCGACGCCGGGGATAAGTCGACCAAGTGCGCTGCCGCGAATGTGGTTGCCACGACGCGGTTCCGGTTCAAATACCGCATCACCGGTACGCCGGCCTCCCCTGCCACGGGAACGCCCGTGTACCGACTGTATCCGTCGTCGTACACCGCGTCGGATTTCACCATCCCGTACATCCTGTACGTGGTCGACAAGCGACCGTAGAAGCCACGTCGAACTGACGGAAGGCGTAACCTTCACCCCGCTCCAGACGCGTTGGTCACTTGTCGAAGGGAATTGTTAGCAACGTGGGTGCGTTAATCGCTCATTCGGGAGGTCTAGCCCAGGCTCGCCGCGCGACCACGCGGGCGAGGGGTTTTTCCTCGTGCGGTGTCTGTCTTAACCACCTCGAAGGAGGAATCGGTATGCGCCTTGCCATTCGCTCCGCGCTGCGCGCGTTCCTGGTGCTCGGCGGGCTCGTGGCCGGCGTCGGCGCCGTCGCGCGGGCCCAGCAGGGCACCGTCGCGGGCCGCGTCACCGACCAGGCCAATGGGCAACCGCTCGCGGGCGCGCGCGTCGTGCTCGTCGGCACGTCCCTGATCGCGAGGACCAATGCCGATGGGCGGTACACCGTCCCGGGCGCCCCTCAAGGCCGCGTCACGGTCCGGGCCAGCGCCGTCGGCTACGGGGCGGCGTCGCGGGTGGCCGCGGTCGCTCCCGGCGACACGGCAGTGGTCGACCTGGCGCTAGGCCTGGCCCCGTATTCGCTCGACGAGGTGGTCGTCACCTCCACGGGCGACGAAGCCAAGAAACAGGTGGGAACCTCGATCGCGCGGATCGATGCGGCCAAGCTGGTCGAAACGGCACCCATTACGAACGTGACCGACCTCTTGATTGCCAAGGCGGCCGGCGTCGACGTCCTACCGGGCACGGTCACGGGCGCCCCGTCGCGTGTCCGTATCCGGGGCACCAACAGCTTGTCCCTGACCAATGAGCCGGTCTACTTCGTTGACGGGATCCGCGTCACGAGCCAGAACCGCTCGTCGGGGATCTGCGACGTCGGCTGCGCACCGCCCAGCCGGATCAACGACCTCAACCCGGAGGACTTCGAGTCGGTCGAGGTGGCGAAAGGACCGGCGGCGTCCGCGTTGTATGGCACGGATGCGGCGAACGGCGTCGTGGTGATCAAGACCAAGCACGGGCAGCCCGGCAAGGCGCGCTGGAACGTCTACGCCGAGCAGGGCGTGATCAAGGACAACAACGATTATCCGGATGCGTACCGCGGTTGGTACACCAATCCGAGGACGGCGACTGCGGACTCGAGTTCGCAGCCCCGCAACGGCGTGCAATGCTTCTTGTCGAACACGGCGCGCTTGTCGTCGGACGCGGCGTATTGCTTACAGGACAGCGTCAGCCGGTTCAACCTGTTCACCGACCCCCAGACGACGCCTCTGGGGACCGGTCACCGTCAGCAGTATGGGGTGCAGGTCTCGGGGGGATCGGCCGCGGTGCGGTACTACATGTCAGGGGAGTGGGAAGACGAGCTGGGTCAGACCAAGATGCCGTCGTTCGCCGTGGACTCGCTGCTCGAGCTGCGCCAGATCAGCGCGGTGCCCGACAACCAGCTGCGACCCAACGGCCTGCGGCGGACGAGCATTCGGGCCAACGTCGCGGCGAGCCCGACCTCCCGCATCGACCTCGAGGGCTCCACGACGTTCATCACGAGCAAGCTGCGCGTGCTCCCGACGGACAACAACACCACGGGCCTGTTGTCGAACGCGTTGGGGGGGCCGGGGAACAAGACCAACGGGCGTTACGGCTACCGGGTGTTCACACCGAACGAAATGTTCTCCGAGGCGCTCGGCCAGGACGTCAACCGGTTCATCGGGAGCGGGACGGGCCGTTGGCGCCCCACGAGCTGGCTCGCCTTCCGCGCCGTCGGCGGCGTGGACTACGCGAGCCGGATGGACACCGATCTCTGTATGCGCGACGACTGCGTGAACTTCGCGACCGTCAAGACCGGCTTCAAGCAGGACGATCGCACGACGTTTTTCCAGTACACACTCGATGTCAACGGGACGGCGTCGTTCACGCTGAGCCCGACCCTCACGTCGCGCACCACGGTGGGCGCCCAGTACTTCAAGACCAAGAACGATCTGAGCGTGGCACTAGCGGAGAACCTGGCCGGGGGCGCGACGACCGTGACCGGCGGAGCGATTCCCACCGTGCGGGAGAGTACTACGGTGTCTGCGACCGTGGGTGCGTTCGTGGAGCAGCAATTCGGATATAAGGATCGGCTGTTCCTCAACGGAGGTCTGCGCGCGGATGACAACAGCGCATTCGGCAGGGACTTCAAGACGGTCTATTACCCGAAGCTGAGCGTGTCGTACGTGATCTCCGATGAGCCGTTCTTTCCCAAGCTGAGCTGGATCAACAGCGTGCGCCTGCGCGCCGCGATCGGTGCCTCGGGCGTCCAGCCCGGTACAACCGATGCGGCCCGGTTCTTCCTGTCGCAAACGGCGAGCGTCAACGCCGTCGATATCCCCTCGCTCGTCTACAGCGCCGTCGGGAACACCGCCTTGAAGCCGGAGCGGGCGCGGGAATACGAGGTCGGGGGGGAGGCGACCATGTTCAACAGCCGCGCCTACCTCGAGCTCACCTATTACAACAAGCGCACCAAGGACGCGCTCATCGCCCGACAGGTGCCGCCGTCCGCGGGCGGGCCGATCACGCGGTTCGAGAACCTGGGCGCGGTGGTGAATCGGGGCCTCGAGGCGCTGGCCAATCTGCGCATCCTCGACAAGCCGAGCTTCGGCTTTGATGTGACGGTTAACGCCGCCTACAACACCAACTTCATCGCGGATATGGGCGGCTTGCCGCCGATCGTCGGTACCACCACACGGCAGACGCAGGGGTATCCGATCAACGGTTGGTGGCAGCGACCGTACACGTACCGGGACGTCGACGGCAACGGCGTCATCACGGCCTGCAACATTCCCGATCCGCCGGGCTGCGGGTTCCCGAACGAGGTCTTCGTCGCCGACAGCGCCGTATTCGTGGGATACGCCAATCCGCGTTGGGAAGTGGTCTATGTCCCAGGATTCGACTTATTCAACAAACGGCTGCGCATCCAGGGGTTGTTCGACCACAAGAGCGGGTACTACCAGCTCAACGGCACCGAGCGGATCCGCTGCGAGTCGCGGCTCAACTGCGATGGCCTCCTGGATCCGAACGCGCCCTTATGGAAGCAGGCGCGTGTGGTCGCGCTGCGCGAGACGCCGTCCCGCACTCAGTGGGGGTTCATCGAGAAGGCGACCTTTGTCCGGCTGCGGGAGGCCTCGGCGACCTACGAGCTCCCCCCGGCCTGGGCCCAGTCGTTCCGGGCCACGCGGGCGAGCTTCACGCTCGCGGTCCGTAATCTCTGGAAGGCCACTGGGTTCAGCGGTATCGACCCCGAGGCCAACTACTTCGAGGGCGCGACGGGGATCGTGAGCAACTTCCAGACATCGCCCCCGCCGACCTATTGGACGTTCCGCTTGAACGTGGGCTTCTGAGGGTCGGTCAACACACGTGACCATCAACGAACGTGAGGGGGTTCTTCACCATGACTAGCTACCTGACGCTCCGGCACCTGTGGAAGCCGAAGGTCCTCGCGTGCCTGGTGGTGCTGCCTGCGCTGGCATGCACCGATACGCTGTTGAACGTGACAGATCCTGACATCATCTTGGGCGCCAATTCGGCGTCGTCGGCGATCGGCCTGTCGAACGGAGCGGTATTGCGGCTCGCCCAGGCGGTGAGCGGTACCCAGGGGCCGGACGCGCTGTTCGTGTTCGGCGGGCTGCTCACCGATGAATGGCGCTCGGGGGACACGTTCATCCAGCGCAATACGATGGACCAGCGCATCTGGGATCCCACCAACACCTTCAACGCCGGGCCGTTCCGTAACTTGAACCGCGTCCGAACTCAAGCGCTGCTGGCGATCGACGGGCTGCGGGCGTACCTGCCGGATTCCGTCGCGGCCCTCGCCCGCATGTTCGACTTCCTCGCCTACACCCAAGTCCTCTTGGGGGAGCATTACTGCAACGGGGTTCCGCTGAGCGGCATCTCGGGCACCGAGGTGATCTTCGGGGAGCCCATCAGCAATGACTCCCTATTCAGGCTCGCGATCGCGAACGCCGATTCCGCGCTGGCCATCGCGGGCAGTGACACCGCGAGCCCTCGGGTGAAGGCCGCGAGGTTCGCGACGGTGATCAAGGGGCGGGCGCTGGTCGACCGGACGGACTTTGCCGCCGCCGCCGCCGTCGTGGCGGCGGTTCCGGACACGTTCCGCTACGACGTGACCCACTCGCTCAACGTCAACGACAACCAGATGTGGGCGCTCAACACGAGCTCGCGCCGATACACCATGGGCGACCTGGAGGGTCGGAACGGCCTACCGTACGTGACCGCGAACGATCCTCGGATTCCGAGACGAATTGGGACGAGTCCTAAAGACGACGGGATCTTCGATAGCGCCTTCCCCATCCTGGTCATCAGGCAGGGCATTTGGGGTCGCACGAGCGCCGTGACGATTGCCAGCGGGATCGAAGCGCGCCTGATCCAGGCCGAGGAGCGGCTGCGCGCGGGCGACATTACCAGCTGGCTCTCAATCATCAACAGCTTGCGTACGACCACGACACTCTATCCGCCGATCCAGTCGGGGTTCACACGGGGTCCCGCGCTGACGGCACTCACCGACCCGGGCGCCACGCCGGATACCGCTGCACGCACGAATGTCATGTTCTACGAACGCGCGTTCTGGCTGTTCAGCACCGGACACCGCCTGGGCGACATGCGGCGGCTGCTCCGCCAGTATCAACACCCGGACAGCACCGTGTACCCGACCGGCGTCTGGTTCAAGGGCGGAGACTACGGCGACGCGATTCAGATGGCGCTGCCGGTGGAGGAGCTGAACAACTCGAATTTCCACGGATGCGCCGACCGCGATCCGTGACGCTTGTAGGGAAGGGATGTGATGGCGGGGGCGGCCTGAACGGCGCCCCCGCGCCGCTTCAGGGACGGCCGGTGTTCGTACTGATGAGGATGACGCCGGTCGTCGACGCGCCGCCGTAGCGCGTCGTCGCGTCCAACCCCGTGAGCACCTCGATGGTGAGGATGTCGGAGGCGGCCACCTGCTTCAGGACCTGGAGCTCCTCGACCGGTACGTGGTCGAGAATCACGCGCACCTGATCTTCTTGATAGATGCTCGCGCGGCCGCGCCGCTGGATGCGGGCCGGTTGACCGCGGACCTCACGGAGCTGCACGTTCGGCACCGTCAGCCTGAGCGCGTCCCAGGCCGTCTTGGCACCGGACTTGGCGATCGCTTCGGCGGTGATCACCCGCCCGGCGCTCGGTGCATTCGACTGCGCGATCCCCGCCCTCGCCCCGCCGCCCGCGGCCGCCACGCACAGGAGCAGAGGTCCGCCCCGCCAAAAACGCGAGGGGCGCAGCACCCTGCGCCCCCCGTCATTCACGTCTGTTCGCCGCCGCTCAGTCCACGATCGCATCGGGCAGGACGTACTTCATCGGATCCACCGGCTTACGGTTCACCCACACCTCGTAGTGCAGGTGCGGTCCTGTGGAGAGTCCCGTCGACCCGACCTTCGCGATCACCTGCCCCCGCTTCACCCGCTGCCCGCGCACGACGAGGATCTTCGAGCAGTGCGCGAAGCGCGTCACCAGCCCGAAGCCGTGATCCATCGTGACGATGTTGCCGTAGCCCTCTTCCCACTTGACTTCCGTCACGATGCCGGCGGCCGGCGCCTCGATCTCCGCGCCCATCGGCGCCGTCACGTCGATCCCTTCGTGCGGGCGCGCGAGGTGCAGGATCGGATGCACCCGCATCGCCATGAACGCGCTCGTGAGCCACCCCTTGGTCGGCATGATCGAAGGCGTCGCGGCGAGACGCTCGCGCTGATGCGACAGCGAGTCGTATGCCTGGTCGAGCGATCGCACCAGGACGTTGGCGCGCCGGGCGAGGGCATCGACGTCGAGCCGCGCGGCGAGCGCCTGCTGTCCCTGCGGGCCGAGCGCCTTGAGGCTGTCACGCTCCGACCAGGCGCCGGCCGGCCCGCCGATCCCCGCTTGCTGGACCATCGTGTCGGTGGGTGTGAGGCCGGCGAGCAGCCGCAACTCCTGCTCGCGTTTTCCGAACCGTTGCAGCGTGTCGCGCAGCCCCGTCATGCGCTCACGCATCCGCTGGATCTCGTCGGCGAGGAGCCGGTTCTCGTTCTCGAGCACGCGGCTATGCGTGATGTTCACGCCGCGCGAAATGGCGGCGACGCCCAGCACCAGGAAGGTCAGCGCTACCACGCTGCCGATCCCGACCAGCGCCTTGACGAACGTCTGCGAGACCTCCACGGCGCGGGACGAGCCCGAGCCGTGTGGCACGACCATCAGGGTCCAGCGGCGCTCCGCCTTCTTGCGCATCGCTTCGCGACGACCTCACCTGAAGACAATTCGACTCCGGCGCAACCGTGCGCCGGTCCTGTATGGACCTGCCGTATGGAGAACCCGGACAGGGCGTGGGGTCCGGTCCCCGGTGTGGACGTCTAAAGTACGGCTTGACTGGAAAGCCGTCAACACGGCGGCAGGTGAGCCAAATCACCATCCTGAGGGGCTTTAGGCGCGGCCTACCGGGGCTTGGGGAAGAGGATGGGTGGCTTTTGCACCCGCCACCCGGCCGGGTCCAGGGCCTCCAGGTCGCCCAGCCGGACCCGCGCCAGGGGCGAGGAGGGGGGGGGTCCCAGCGTGGCCCACACCGCTTCGGCGGTCGCGGGAATGAACGGCTGCGCCAGCACCGCGATCCGGGCGACGGTGCGGGCCAGGTTCGCGAGCACGGAGTCGAGCTCGGTCGCCTTCTCCGGTTGCTTCGCGAGTTTGTAGGGCGCCGTCTCCTCGACGTAGCGGTTCGCGGCGCTCGCGAGCGCGACGAGCTGGGCGGCGCCCTCCTGCAGGCGGTTCGCATCCATGGCGCGGGCGTAGGCGGCGAGCGCGCCCCGGGCGCCGGCCTCGAGCGGCGTATCGTAGCTGCACGGGTCGCGCGGCACGCTACCGCTGCGGTAATTCACGATCATGGTGAGCGCGCGCGACACGAGGTTACCGACCGTGTCGGCGAGCTCCGAGGTGTAGCGCGCGTCGAAGCGCTCCCATGTGAAGTCGCCGTCGTTGTCGAAGCCGACTTCGCGCAGCAGGAAGTAGCGCAGCGCATCGGCGCCGTGCCGATCGATCGCCTCGCCCAGCGTAACGGCCGTGCCGGCGGTCTTGCTCATCTTGGTGCCCGACCACTGCACGTAGCCATGGGCCCACACGGCGCGCGGCGGCGGGAGCTCAGCCGCGAGCAGCATCGCCGGCCAGATGACGCAATGGAAGCGCGTGATCCCCTTGCCCACGACGTGCAAGTCGGCGGGCCACAGGCGGTCGTAGCCGGGCTCCGGAAAGCCGGTCGCCGAGAGGTAGTTGATCAGTGCGTCGAACCAGACGTATACGGTCTGCTGCGGGTCGCCGGGAAACGGGATGCCCCAGGGCTGGCGCTGCCGCGAGATCGAGATGTCCTGGAGGCCGGCCTCGACGAGGCGCAGCACCTCGTTGCGGCGGATCTCGGGCTGCACGCTCAGCGCGCCCGAGCGGATGCGATCGAGCACGGCGTCGCGGTACGCGCTCAGCCGGAAGAAGTGGTTCCGCTCCTTGGTCGGGATCAGCTCGAGGGTGGGATGCTCGACGCAGTGCCCGTCGACGATCTGCGCGCCGGTCTTGAACTCCTCGCACCCGGTGCAGTACAGCCCCGCGTACTCCGCCTCGAACAGATCCGCGGGGTGGCGCTGCCGGATGCGCTCGAGCAGGGCCGCCACCGCGCGGGCGTGTCGCGCCTCGGTGGTGCGGATCCAGTCGTCGTGCGAGCAGTGGAGGCGGCGCCAATAGTCGGCGAAGCTGGCCGCCATGCGATCGACCCACGCCTGCGGCGTCATGCCGGCGCGGGCGGCGGCCTGGATCACGGACTGGCTGTGCTCGTCCATCCCCATCAGGAAGTGGACGTCGTCGCCGCGCAGCCGGTGATAGCGCGCGATACAGTCGGCACCGATCTTCTCGAGGGCGTGCCCCAGATGCGGCTCGCCGTTCGAGTAGTCGATGGCCGTCGTCAGGTAGAACTTAGGCATCCGCTCCGGAGACTTCGCCTTTCAGCTTCTCGAGCGACACCACCCGCGTGTCGCCTGCATCGGTGCGGAGCGTGACGGTCTCGCGGAAGACATCCACCGCCAGCACGCGCTCGTCGCCCACGGCGGTGCGCAGCACGCGGCCCTCTTTCGGGAACCGCTTGCGCGTCTGCACGTAGAAGTCATGCTCGTAGCGAAGACAGCACAGCAGCCGACCGCATCCTCCCGAGATCTGCGACGGATTGAGCGACAGATGTTGATCCTTGGCGAGCGAGAGGCTCACCGGTCGCAGCTCCGGCAGCCAGCTCGAGCAACAATACTGGCGGCCGCAGCGGCCGACGCCGTCGAGCCGCTTCGCCTCGTCGCGCGCGCCGATCTGCCGCAGCTCGATGCGGGTGTGGAACAAGCCCGCGAGGTCGCGCACCAGGGTGCGGAAGTCCACGCGCTGCTCGGCGGTGAAGTACACGGTCAGCTTCTTCCTGTCCCACTGCCACTCGGCGTCGGAGACCTTCATGGGGAGGGTGTGACTCCTGACCCGCTCCATCACCCGGCGTCGCACATCCTCCTCTTCGCGCTGCAGCTGCTCGGCGACGGCGGCGTCGGCGGGCGTGGCGCGGCGCACGATGCGGTGCAGGGGGGCGGCCTCTCGTTCCCCCTCTCCGCTTTGCGGAGAGGGGGCCAGGGGGTGAGGATTCGCGAGGCTGCAGCCGCTGCAACTGCCGGCGCACTTCTTCGCGGCGACCGGGCCCACGGCGGATACCCGGCCGAAATCCTGCCCCCGCTCGACCTCCACGATCACGGACTCGTGCAGGACGAGCGGCTCGGCGGACGGCCAGGAGAAATATTCTTTGCGGTTCCCCTTGAACCGGACCTCGACGACGTCGGTCAACTCACTTCTCGCTCAGCGCACCCATCGACAGGTACTTCTCCTCCCGGCGTTTGAGGAGTTTCTCGATCCGGATCTTGCGGAGATGGCGCACATGGCGCCGCAGGGTTTCGCCGAGCGCCGCGGCCGCCGCTTCGGGGTCGGCGTGCGCCCCGCCCGGCGGCTCGGCGATGATCTCGTCGATGACGCCGAGCTCCAGCAGATCATCGGCGGTGATCTTGAGGGCCTCGGCGGCCCGCTCCCGCTGGCTCGCGTCCTTCCACAAGATGGCCGCGCAGCCCTCGGGGGAGATGACGGAGTACACCGAATTCTCGAGCATCAGCACGCGGTCGGCGAGCCCGACGGCGAGCGCGCCGCCCGACCCGCCCTCACCGATCACGGCGGTGAGGATCGGCGTGCGGAGCGTCGCCATCTCCACCAGGTTGCGCGCGATCGCCTCGGCCTGCCCGCGCTCCTCGGCCCCGAGCCCGGGGTAGGCGCCCGGCGTGTCCACCAGGGTGATCACCGGAGCACGGAACTGCTCGGCCAGATGCATCAGGCGCAGCGCCTTGCGGTAGCCCTCAGGATGGGCCATGCCGAAGTTGCGGTACAGGTTCTCCTTGGTATCGCGGCCCTTCTGGTGCCCGATCACCATGACGCTCATCCCGTCGAGCCGCGCCCAGCCGCCCACGATGGCGGGATCGTCGCGGAACAGCCGGTCCCCGTGCAGCTCGACGAAGTCGGTGAACACCGTGCTCAGGTAGTCCAGCGTGTACGGCCGCTTCGGGTGGCGGGCCACCTGGACGCGCTGCATCGGCGTCAGGTTCTTGTAGATCTCGGTCCGCATCTCGGCCAGCCGCTTCTCGAGCGGCGCGAGGTCCTTGGCGACGTCCACCGCCGTCTCGCCCGCCACGCGTTTCAGCTCCTCGATCTGGCGCTCCAGCTCGAGCAAGGGACGCTCGAACTCCAGCGTATGGGTCGCCATCGTCAGGTCGTCCGAACCAGGTGCACGTGGTCGGGCCCGAGCAGCGCTCGCAGCGCCACGACGAGGTCGTCGGCCGGGTCGACGCGGAGCGAGCGGCTGCGCAGGCGGGTGACCTCACCGCCTCGCTCCCCCTCGCCGCTCCGCGGAGAGGGGGCTGGGGGGTGAGGCTCCCACTCGACCAGCACCGGGGCCGGGCCGGGGTGGGCGGCGCACAGGGCGACGACGGCGCGCGTCGCGTCCACCGGCGGCGGTGCCCCGGGCGACCAGCGCAGCGCGACGCCGATCGCACCGCTCGCCTTCAGCTCGTCGAGCGCTTGAGCGGTCTCCACGATGAACGGCGCCTGCTCCTCGCCCCGGTCGCGCGCGCTGTAGCTGCCCGCGAGCAGCAGCGCGCGGTCGGCACGAATCACCTCGTTCAGTTTGGCCCAGGCCTCTGGGAACACCAGCGCCTCCGCGGTGCCGTGGAAGTCTTCCAGCGTGAGGCGCGCGTATTCGGCGCCGGTCTTCTTCGAGATCTGCCGCTTGACCAGCGTCACGACCGCGGCGACGCGGACCCGTTGCTCGCTCCACTGGCCGAGGGTCGCGGTGGTGCGCGTCCCGAAAAGCTCCACCTCGACGCGGTAACGCGCGAGGGGGTGGCCGGAGATGAAGAAGCCCAGCACCGCCTTTTCGCGTGCCAGACGGTCGTGCTCGGACCAGGGAGGCACATCCGGGGTGCGGGATACGGGATGCGGGATGGATGCCTGCTCGCCGAACAGGGCTACCTGACCGGCGCTGCGCTCGTCCTGCCGCGCCTGGGCTTCCCCGAACGCGTCGTCGAGCGCCGCCACGAGCTGGGCGCGGTGCCCCCCGAGGGAGTCGCAGGCGCCGGCATCGATCAACGCTTCCAGGACGCGCTTGTTGCAGAGGCGCAGGTCGATCCGGTCGCACAGGTCCACCAGGGCGCGGTACGGCCCGCCGGCGGTCCGTCCCGCGAGGATGGACTCGATCGCGCCCGCGCCGACGTTCTTGATCGCGCCGAGGCCGAACCGGAGGCGACGCTCACCGACCACGGTGAACTTGAAGCCGGACTCGTTGACGTCCGGCGGCAGCACCTCGAGGCCGAGCTCGCGCGCCTCGTTGATGTAGCGCACGACGTTGTCGGTGTTGCCGATCTCGGACGACAACAGAGCCGACAGGAACTCGGGCGCGTAGTGCGCCTTGAGCCAGGCCGTCTGGTAGGACAGCACCGAGTACGCGACGGCGTGCGACTTGTTGAATCCGTAGCGGCCGAAGGTCTCGATCTGGGCCGCGATGTCCTCGATGCCCCGGCGCTCGTGCCCCAGGGCGATCGCCCGCTCGACGAAGCGGCCCAGCTCATGCTGGATCAGCTCCTTGTCCTTCTTCCCCACCGCCTTGCGCAGCATGTCGGCTTCGGCGAGCGAGAAGCCGGCGAGCACGTTGGCGATACGCATCACCTGCTCCTGATAGGTGATCACACCGTACGTGGGCTGGAGGATCTGCGCCAGCGCGGGGTGCGGGTAGCGCACGGGCTCCCGGCCGAGCTTGCGGTTGATGAACACGAGGTGCATCCCGGTGTCGAGCGGGCCGGGGCGGAGCAACGCGTTGGTGGCGACCAGGTCGTCGAACCGATCGCACCGCATGCTGCGCAGGCAGTCGGTGGCGAGCGGGGACTCGAACTGGAACACGCCCGCCGTCCGGCCCGAGCCGAGCAGCTGGTAAACCTGCGGATCCTCGAGGTCCAGGGCGTTCATGTCGAGCGTGACCCCGTGACGGTCCGCGACCATCCGCACGGCGTCGTGGATCACCGTCAGCGTGCGCAGGCCGAGCACGTCGATCTTCAGCATCCCGACCTGCTCGAGCGCCACCATGTCGTACTGCGTGATGATCGCCTCGGGCTCCTGCGGCGCGAGGCACACGGGGACGTAGTCGGTGAGCGGGCCGGGGGCGATCACCAGGCCCGCGGCGTGCACCGAGGCGTGGCGCGCGAGCCCTTCGATCCGGGTCCCGAGCTCGAGGATCTTGCGGACCCGCTCGTCCTGGCGGGCGAGCTGTCGCAGCTCGGGGGACTTCTCCTGGGCCTCCGCGAGCGTCACCGAGATGCCGGGCCCAGCGGGGATCATCTTGGTAAAGCGATCGACTTCGCCCGGCTCGACCCGCAGCGTCCGGGCGACGTCGCGGAACGCGGCGCGTGCCTTCAGCGTCCCGAACGTGATGATCTGTCCGACCGAGTCCCGCCCGTACCGCTCGCGGATGTACTGGATCACCTCGCCGCGCCGCTCGAAACAGAAGTCGAGGTCGATGTCCGGCATGGAGATGCGCTCGGGAT
>WNGO01010382.1_pt1 | contig 14116 bp, 13 predicted proteins | sample 5400511 | NCBI WGS metagenome assembly WNGO01 (sample SAMN13153380, study PRJNA577476) | soil metagenome | isolation source: 20 cm soil or saprolite under Garry oak tree replicate 2 | place: USA:California | collected 2016-06-15
GTTTCCCTCCGAAAGACCATATATTTCGAAACCACATCGTGGGCAGCAGATCGAGCTGCGCTTCCTCCGGACCGCGATTCCAGACCGTGATCTTGATCAGGATGTCTTCCGGCGCCGCCTTGGCATATTCCATAAACACATCGAAATAGCGGTTATCATTGAACACGCCCGTGTCCAGCAACTCGTATTCCGGGTCGCGTCTTTTTCGCCTCCGATTTTCCTCGACGAGCTGCGCGTACGGGTAGGCCGCCTGAGGATATTTATACAAGTACTTCATGTAGGAATGCGTAGGCGTCGAATCGAGGTAGAAGTAGTACTCCTTTACATCTTCGCCATGGTTGCCTTCATTTCCTGTGAGGCCGAACAAACGCTCTTTAAGGATGGGATCGCGCCCGTTCCAAAGCGCCAGAGCGAAGCATACCCGCTGGTGACGGTCGCTGATCCCCCCAATCCCATCTTCCCCCCAGCGATACGCGCGCGAACGTGCATGTTCGTGCGGAAAATATTCCCAGGCCGTGCCATGCGGACTGTAATCTTCCCTGACCGTACCCCACTGCCGCTCGGCAACGTAGGGTCCCCAGCGCTTCCAGTGCCGGGTGCGCTGATGCGATTCGTCCAGACGCTTCTCTTCGGGTGTCATCGCAATCTCCACTCCGGTCCTGTGTGGGGGAGTTCGGCCGAAAGGCCCGGAAAACGATAAGTATAGTCAGAACGGGCCCCGGGAGTGAAGATTAGTTGCAGAAATTGCTCGTGAAAAGCAGAACTGGCTTTCGTCTCAACTTGAACACATTGACCGATGGCGAAAACCCATCCGAATGCGACGACGCGGGTTACGACACAATCTTGGGTGCCGCATCCTTGCGGTTTTTGCAAGGGTGCGGTTTTTTCTAGATTTTCAATCCGCGAGCTTTGAAACGACTGACTTCAAGGGTCCGAGCACGTAGACAAAAACCCCACCCTTGCTGAAAACCGCAAGGATGGGGCACCCGTCTTGAATGCAGGTTTTAGTGGCACAGGCACTCCTGCCTGTGCAGGTTCTCGCCGTCGCAGATGCAGTCGGAGAAAAGCGCACAGCCTAAAGTGGCATTGCTACAAAAACCGCCCGAAGACTACCGTTCTCCAGTTGGTCATGTTAATATGACTATGGACGTGAAGAGGACACCATGAAGCGGATGCAAGCGAGCGCATTCAAAGCCAAATGCCTGACCGTCATGAACGATGTTCAGGCAACGGGTGAGCCGGTGATTGTGACCAAGCGCGGAAAGCCGGTCGTTAAGGTGATTCCGGCTGAGCCCGAAAAGGGCGACATCTTGGGCTTTATGGCCGGTGAATTCGAGATCGTCGGCGATATCGAGTCGCCGGTAGTTCCACCCAGCCACTGGAAGATCATGAAAAAATGATCCGTCTCCGCAGCACAACCCGCTGCTTCGGCGGACCTGTCGGCCATAGCCGGTTCACAGGCGGCGGCCGATGATCCTCCTGGACACGCATGCGTTGATCTGGGCGGCAAGAGAGCCCGCCAAATTGTCAAAAACTGCGGCCGATGCGATCCGAACGGCCGGCGCGAATGGCGGGCTCGCCATTTCAGCTATCACACTTTGGGAGTTAGCCTGGCTGGCGACTCACGGTCGTCTCAACTTCACCGGAACAGTAGACGATTTTCTCGAAAAGCTCTCGTCACGAACTGCGATCCGCCCGATCACCCCAAGAATCGCGGTTCTAGCAAGTCAGCTTCCCGCGACTTATTCAAGAGACCCCAGTGACCGGCTGATCGGGGCCACAGCGTTGGCCGAAGGCATCGCTCTAATCACCAAGGATAGAACGATCCGAGATTGCAAACAGATCAAGACTATTTGGTAGGATTGCGCCACCAACCCGCGAAGAACTTAAGACACACTCCTGCACAAACCGCTTGGATGGGGCACCCGGCGAAAACGGTCATTTCTGCCACATGCAAAGCGCATCCTCAAAAATGTCGTAAGGTATATCGAGCGCCTTCGCAGTTGCGTCGGCAAGTAGAGACAGCTCACGTGGAGGCCTCCTACCCCATAGTTTTAGTGCACCCTTCATGGGACCCGTCGACCCGCGTAGGTAACACGAATCGGCTCGAACTGGCAGGAGCCCCATACCACCCATGAGGGAGAGCAGGTCGAAGGTTCCCGTCCGGCGGAACCTGAAAATCGATCCAACTGACTTAAATAAAAGCCTGAATTTGGATTCGGGACTTTCTTCCACCTCCAATCGGAACGCCACCGTGGGAGGGCCACCATTTTCTGCTACCCAGTCAAGAAAACTGCGGAATACGCGATACAAGATTTCGGGTTTTTGCGACTCATACTTCCTGTGGTTCCCGTAGGAAAGAGATCGGAGTTCCACGTGATGCTCAAGCAGCCATATTCTAAGAGATTCAGGATTCGAGGAAATGCGTCCCCAAGTCCAGTATGGCTGTTGTCCGAACCCCATGAGGAATTTGGCGCTACTAACGACGACACCCGGGTCTTCAGTCGATGCTCGTCCGAAGTGACCGGCCAGGAATCCTCTCCAAACTGCTTCGTCCAGGTCCCCACGCCTAGCAGCTTCCTGAATCCAAAACAGAATGTCCGTCCTCGGTAGTCTACTGGCAACCTTCAGGAGTTTCTTCCATCGCTTTGCCCAGCTTTCACAGTGAGCCAACTGGTTTGCAAAATCGGCGATCCTTGGGTCGTTCGATATGATGCCTTGCAACTGAAACGACTCGCGAAGGCACCGCTCTAGGTCGCGGATTCTTTCAATTATTTCCGCGTGTTTGCTTGCTTTGGGCGGACATCCGCCTCGTACACGCGATACGCAGTTATTCAGACGCATTGTCCTTCCACTGTGGGCTGGGCCTGACCGCCCATGTCGCTATGACCTTTCAATTGTTCGGTCGACGGAACGCTCTCCTCTGGCTTACCGGGTGCCGCATCCTTGCGGTTTTTGCAAGGGTGCGATGCTTCAACTTAATTTCCTCGCACGCCACTCCGTTTAGCGAATTTCGATGACACGTGCCTGGCGGACGGCTTGCAGCGCGCGAAGTTCGCTCAGCACTTCCGGCGGAACTTTCTGGTCCACGTTGACGATGCCCATCGCTTCGTTTGAATCCTGCAGGCGGCCGAGGGCGAAATTGGCGATGTTGATTTTGTGCTGGCCGAGCAGCGTACCGACGCGGCCGATGACGCCGGGAACGTCCTGATTGCGGATCAGGAGCAGGAAACCCTTGAGCGGCGCTTCGATGTCGATGTTGTTCACGCCGAGGATGCGCAGCGCATTGTTCAGGCCGATCATGCCCAGAACGGAGGCGGGTTCCCCGGCAGTCCGCAGCGCCACACCTAGCGAATTGGAGTACGCGGCGCGGCGCCCGCTGCGCACCTCGACCACTTCGATCCCGCGCGCCTTGGCAAAATTTCCCGCATTGATCAGGTTAATCTGGTCGGCCAGGATTTGGCTGAGGACGCCCTTCAGGACGGCGTTCTTCACGAGATGCGTGTTCATGTCCGCGAGGCCGCCGTCGTAGCTGATGGAGACTTCCGAAATTGGTTTGTCGGTGAGTTGCGCGACGAAAGTTCCAAGCTTTTCGCCCAACTCCAGATACGGCTTGAGCTTCTTGTACTCCTCGGGCGAAACGGCTGGCATGTTGACGGCATTCCGGACCGCGCCGGTCAGCAGATAGTCGCGCAACTGTTCCGCAATGCGCGTGCCCACAACTTTCTGCGCCTCTTCCGTCGAACCAGCGATGTGCGGCGTAGCGATCACGTTCGGGTGCTTCGTCAAACGCGGGTCCGCCGGCGGCTCGGCTTCGAATACGTCGAGCCCGGCGCCTGCCACATGCTCACTATCGAGCGCCGCAAGCAACGCCGCTTCGTCCACCAGCTCGCCGCGCGCGCAATTCACGATCCGAACGCCGGGCTTGGTAAGCGCCAGCGTCTTGGCATTGATCACGTGTTCGGTTTCGGGCGTCAGCGAGCAGTGCAGGCTGATGAAATCGCCAGCGCGCAACACGTCTTCGAGAGGCAGCAAGCGAATATTCTGTTCCGTGGCCAGGACGGTGGAAACGTAGGGATCGAAAGCGACGACTGTCATCTTAAGCGCTTGCGCCAGGCGCGCCACTTCTGTCCCGATCGTTCCGAGTCCAATCAACCCCAGCGTCTTGTTGCGCAATTCGCTACCGGTAAATTTCTTCTTCTCCCACTTCCCCGTTTTCATTGAGGCGTCGGCTTGCGCTACAGGGTGCGCCATCGCCAGCAGGAGCGTCATCGTGTGCTCGGCGACGCTGATGGCGTTTCCGCCCGGTGTATTCATGACCAGCACGCCTTTGCGGGTGGCGGCGTCGAGGTCGATATTGTCCACACCCACGCCGGCGCGTCCGATCACTACCAGGCGCTTGGCGTTCTCGAGCAGTTGAGCCGTCACCTTCGTCGCGCTGCGCACCAGCAGCGCATCGGCGTCGCGTATTTCCTCGGCGACCTGGCCCTTGGTCTTCGGGAGATTCACGACCTCCCACGACGGGTCGGCCTTCAAAATTCCGATGATGTTGTCGGGAACGCTGTCTGCGACAAGGATTTTCATACTGCTTTCTAACTTCCAAAAAAAGATTTCAACACAGAGTGAACAAAGAACACTGAGAGACAGAAAGAGCGTCGATCAAGAAATCTGACACATTTCCCTTCATCTCTCGACTTCCTTGATATCTCTTCCTCATTCCTCCCCTCTGTGGACTCTGCGCCCTCTGTGTTGAAATCCTTTTTGTCTTCTGACACGGCAAAAAGATTTCAACACAGAGGGCACAGAGAACACAGAGAGGAAAAGTCCGAGAAAATCAAGAACTATGCTTCCCGCCGCAAATAAACATTTTGCGCTGCCTGAACGCCGCTGCCAAGGTCCACTTTGTGCCCGACTTTCAGGAGCGCAATTTCGAGCGCCCCCAGCACGGCCATGAGATCCAGGAAGTCGTAGTAGCCGAGATGAGCCAGACGAAACATGTGGCCTTTCATCGTGCCCTGGCCGTCGGTTAAGATCACCCCAAAACGGCTGCGCATCTCTTTGACGACTTTAGTCGACTCGATCCCCGCAGGGGCGTTGATCGCCGTGACCGCATTCGCCGGGGAACTCACCGCAAAGTGCGTGAGGTCTAATGCGGTGGCGGCCTCGCGTGTCGCCGCAGCCAAAAGCGACGCATTGCCGATCAGATTTTCAAGGCCAAGCTCCTTGATGTAGTTCAGGGCCGCGTGCAGGCTCACCACCAGCGAAGTCGCGGGAGTGTAGCTCGATTCCCCCTTGGACAGACTTTTGCGCTCTTTGGCGTAGTCGAAGTAATATCGCGGCAGCTTCGCTTTTTCGATCGCCTTCCAGGCCTTCTCGCTGACGCTGGCAAACGCAAGACCTGGTGGAATCATCGTCGCCTTTTGCGAGCCGCCGATCATGATGTCGATTCCCCATTCATCGGGATGAAGTTCCGTGGTCCCGAGTCCGGTAATGGCGTCCACCACCAGACAGCATTCCGGCAGCGCGCTCACTATTTTGCCGAGCGCCTCGACGTCATTCCGCACACCCGTGGAACTTTCCGTCGCCTGAATAAACACGGCGCGGAACGGTCCTCCGGTTCCGAGGTGCTTCTTCATCTCGCTAATGGGAACAGCGTGGCCATAGGGAGCTTCGACCACAACGGATTCGATGCCGTACGCTTTCGCCAATTGGACCCAGCGTTCGCCGAATTTTCCCGCCGTCCCGATCAAAACGCGGTCGCCGGGCGAAAGCAGATTCGATATCGCGCCCTCCATTGCGCCCGTCCCGGAACTTGCGAACAAGATGACGTCATTCCGCGTGTTGAAATAGTAGCGAAGGTTATCGAGCGTCTCCCGCATAAGTGTTCGGAAGGCATCCGTGCGGTGGTGCAACGTCATCGTCATAGCGCGGAGTTGCGCTTCCATCAGGAGCGGAGTCGGCCCCGGCGTAAACAGCCTTTCTTTAATGATTCCAGCCATATTGGTATTCTCAGTCCGTTCTAATCGGGTCCAGGCTCCACTTGTTTACCCTGAGTTCCGAAGGGGAGCCCGCCTAAATTTGGTTAGGGAAGCTGCCGTTAGGACGACGCCTACTCGGGTCGGAATGAAAAGATCTCAAGATACCCGCGTCTTATTGCGAGCAGCGATATCAAGGTTAAGGGATGCGGCAGGATTGGTCAACAGCCCCTCGAGGGAACGCATTCCGGTCAATTACTTGCTTTTCTCAGGCAACGCAAAAACAAAGAGCATGGCCGTGGGTTGCGGCAAATGTCCTTTGCTTTCCGGGTACAAAGTCGAAAGGTAACTCTCAATATTCGCTCCGCCACCGGATGAGATCGTTACAAATTGCCGCCCGCCCACAGAAAAACTGACCGGCGCGGCCACGATACGTGCACCCGTGTTAAACGACCAAAGCTTCTCGCCTGTTTTGGCGTCAAGAGCAAATGCGTTCCCTTCCAGATCGCCGCCGAAAACCAGATCGCCCGCCGTCGTGAGCAGGGACGACAGGTTGTAATACTTCGTCTTGAATGCCCACTGCTTCTTTCCCGATGCAGGATCAAAGGCGCTGATTTGTGGCGGAGCGTTGGGGTTCAAAATCGGAGCACCGGCTCCCTCGCCGCCCTTGAGGGTGGAGCAAATTTCGAGATCGGTGGTGTACCACCAGCCGGTGCGCGGACTGTAGGCGGAATGTTGAATGCCGTGCGCGCCCGGCCCCAGGCCCGGACACATCACAAAATCCTTGTGGTCATTCGGAACCATGGGGTCGATGGGCTTGCCATTTTCGTCTATGCCTTTGGCCCAATTCGGCGAGCCATAGGGAAACGAACGAAGATACTTCCCCGTCTCACGGTCAAGGACATATGCAAATCCGCTCTTGTTCGCGTGCAGGACCACTTTGCGCTTGCGCCCCGCAACGTCCAAGTCCAGAAGCACGGGCTCGGCGGCCGCGTCGTAATCATACAGATCGTGCGGCGTCTCCTGAAAATACCACTTCAACTTTCCGGAATCGGCGTCCAGCGCGATCAACGACGCGCTATAAAGGTTTGAGCCAGGGCGGCCGCTCCCCACATACACTTGCGCCGGGTCGCCCGTTCCCCAATAGATCAGATTGAGCTCGGGATCGTACGTGCCGGTGAACCACGTCGCTCCGCCTCCCGACTTCCACGTGTCTCCAGACCAGGTATCGCCGCCCGGTTGGTCGGGCGACGGGATCACATCGAAATGCCAGACGCGCTCGCCTGTCTTGGCATCAAACGCGTTCAAGTAGCCGCGCACCACGCCAAGCCCGCCACCGGCGACGCCCGCGATGACTTTGCCCTTCACGAACAGCGGAGGCGAAGTAATGTTGCAGAGACACTGGGTCATACTCTCCACTTCGATATTCCAATCCTGGTTGCCGGTCTCGGCATCCACAGCCACGAGATGATTGTCTTGCGTCCCCATGTAAATGCGGCCATCGCCCAGTGCGAGTCCTCGAGCGCCTCGCAGACTCTGCATATTCCCCTTCTCCGTCCAGGGGTAAACGTAGGTCCAGAGCAGCTTTCCGGTCGCCGCGTCAGCCGCGTAGATATTGTTTTGCATCCCCTCGAGGTAGACTACGCCATCGGCAACCAGGGGTCCTGCCTGCAATCCGGGCCTCAATGCCAGGTCTGCCGGAGGACCGCCGGCGGATAACGTCCACACCGGCGCAAGCTGCTTCACATTCTCCCGCGTGATCTGGTTCAACGGGCTGTAACTCCACCCTTTGTAATTCCCATAAAAAGTGAGCCAATTCTGAGGCTCCTTTTCGGAGTGTTCGAGCCGCGAAGCCATCGGCGCTTGCTGCGCCACGGCAGAGTGAACGCTCAACAGGACCAGGCACAGGGCCAAGAAGCCGGCTCGGCTCCAAATTTCGAAGTACCGCGCGGCAATGTTTTTCGCGCAATTCATCACGGTTCTCCGGTCATCAAGATCATTCATTGGTGTGGCTCGCGGACTGGTCATTATCGCCGCGTCGATAAGAATGTCAAGGTTCCGCCAGGCCCGTTTGTGGATGGGAGAGGAGGCAGAAACGGCTGAATTCCATACGGATCGGCTGATGATACGGTCCTGGGATACCAAAGTGAAGAGTTGGCTGGGAGGCCTGGACTCGAACCAGGATAGTCAGCTCCAGAGGCTGATGTACTACCGATTGTACGACCTCCCAGTCGTTTATAAAGAAGGGGTTACTGTTTTAGTGCCCGCCGCCTCGACCTAACTTTCACTGAACTCTCACTGATGGGTTTGGAGTCAATCAGACTCTTTGCCTGCACTTTCCGCATTGCTTCCAGTACGTCGGTCTCGTCCACAATATGATAGCGGTCGAACACTGCTCGCGTTTTGTGGCCCGATATTGCCATCGCAACCTTCTCGTTGACGCCCGCCTTCATCAGGTTCTTGATGGCCGAACGTCGGAGATCGTGAACGAGCAAGCCAGTATACCGTCTGTTTCCCTGGGCATCAATCTTTTCAAGTATTCCTAGTCCGGTCTTGTCGCACGCTTTGCACCACGCCTTGCGGAGATTCGCCCCGTCGAACACGGGTCCGGTCTTTGGTTCCACCTGTAGGAGCATCATCACGAGCGCGTCGGGAAGTGGCACTGTCCGGGCCTCACCTGACTTTGCCTGTTCGTCCTCAATCCGGATCACCGCACGGTTCAAATCAACCTGCGGCCATTGTACAGGAACGTGATAAGAGGTTGCAGGTGTACTGGCAAGTGGGCGAGTAGTTCATCAAACTTTTCGCGAGGCAGAAATCCTTTACGGGCGGAATTGGGTTTGAAAAACCGAATCTTCGGCACGACCTGAACTTTACCGTCCTCGTGGGCGATCCGAAGCATCCGGCGAAGGAGCTTGAGGGAATTGTTCACGGTGCTGTTCGTTACTCCGGCTTCCAGCCTCTTTGTTGCAAACGCACGGGCAGAGTCCGTTGTTATCTTTGTCAGCGGCACGCCAGATTCCTCGTCATTCTTGTAGCCGAAGAATTCATCTAGAGGTTCGAGACCGTTTATAAACTCAGTTCCATCGGCGTGCGTCAGAAGACTCCTGTTACCGCGCTCGACATAGTTTTGCAAAAGGCTGGCCCGCAGATGACCATAGGTGATTTTCAGTACGTCACCGACGAAGGCTTTGCCGTTGTCGGCATCGGTGAGTAGGTTGCGGAGGAACCCTTGTGCCTCTTGCTTCACGTCTGTTCCAGTGGTGATACGGCACGGCCGACCATCACGATAGATTTGAGCGTAGTAGTTCTTACTGCCCTTCATCCTGAAAAGCCCACCAGTACCGCGTTCACGTTTCGGCACGAGAGTCTCCTTAGTGAGAGGGTCACAGACTTTTCAGTGAAAGACAATAGGGCCGCCGTACTATCAAGAATTCGGTACCAACGGACCATTGTCAACTTTGAAGTGGTTCGGTAGTCTTACAAAGATTTGTCGCCGTTTGGCAAGTCAAGGCTTGTTGTCCTTTGTGCCGCACCGCGTCGAAGGTAGCCTGGTGATAGATAACGGAAGCTGACTTGGTAGGGTGGAACGGTTCGACCGCACCTGTGCATCAGCGACGTTACAGATTGCCGCAGTGACGAATTCCGGGGTTTGACTTTGCGGAATCATCAAAGCCGCATATAGGAAGAGTCAACCAGGGAAGTGTGGTTCGCCCACAGGCTCGGGAAAACACGGCCCCGAGCGGGATTATCGACGCCGCCAAGAACCCGGCGCCAGCCTCTTCGAGCGATCTTGCCACAGATGTCAAGGTGGCAATACCTTGTGGACGCACTCCGATTCATCTAGGAGTGTGTCTTGTGGCCCCTAAGAAACCCTTTGTAGTTTCCAAGTCAGCGTCCGAAGCAACGATAGTTCCACCTTTACAGTCTGAATTCCTTCTGTTGGATATCAAAGGAGCCGCACGGGTGTTGTCCTCGACACCGTGGACAGTGCGTGCGCTTCTCTGGGGCAAGAAAATCCCTTTCATAAAAATAGGCAGAAAGTTTTTGATTGATCCGGCCGATCTCCGCGCGTTCATCGAGACACAGAAGAAGGCCGCGTGATGGGCGCCAATCAGAACGATAACGTAAACGATCACGCCTTCGATAATGTATGCGAACTGTCAAAAGATAACGCACACGAACGTATTAACGGTCGCGTCCGTGTTAATTCAGACGCCGCCAACCGCCTTCGCATGTGTGGTGCGGCATGAAGACGCCTGCCCAGCAACGTCGAGCGCCAACCAAGCGCGCATTTCACGGACTCAGCGGAAGTCCGCTGGCTGAGATCATTCCATTCCCCGAGCCACAACAACCGCAACAACCCGCACCGGCGCCGAAACGCGGCCGACCGCGCAAACACAAAGACAATGCTGCAAGACAAAAGGCGCATCGAGAGCGGCGGGATTCAGGTGTCGCTGGTGAACGCGCTGCCAAACAACTACAAGTCAGTACGGACAATACTTTGATGATTCCGATCCGCGAAATGTGGTTCATACCGGGAGCGGATCATGGCAAAGGTTTGATGATCACAGGCGGGTATGATCCGAAAAAAGTTAATAGAGTAAGAGCCGCAGCCGATCGCGCTGAAAAAGGCAGGCGTGTTCATCCGAAAGGTTATGGGTCCGATGAGGATGGGAGTCGGCGGGGCGAAAAACAAGACAACGAAAATACTTTCACATGCAAAATTCGGTTCCCGAAGAATGACGCGCTGACCGATTACGAAAAGCAAGAGATCCTCATCGATTTGTCTCGTGAAAACACCACTGAGGAAACGTGCGAAGAACTGGCAGGCATTGATAAAAAAGATCTCGATAAGTTTCACGTTGTTCGCTGTGATTTGTGTGCTGCGATTATTGGCGTGAGTTATTGGGGTCCATCCTGGGAACATTTTCGCGCCGAGCATTTTATGAAAGAGCATCCGAAATTCGTGTGGAAAACATGGCGTGATGCCACCCCCAAACCACCGCTCAAGCCCGTAAAGTGCTCACGGGTATGCCGGGAGGATCACATCGGGGCAGCGGAAAGGTTAGGCGAGGAGGGCGCCCGCGCCCGCATCAATTGCCGGAAGTGCCGGAAGCTAATTTACGACCCGACAGACCCCCGAAGTCCATATTTTCGTAACACACAGACAAAAAACAACAAGCCCAACGAAATCAAAGAATTAACATCGAAAATCAACTCGAACCCTTTTATTGGAGAGATACACACTTCTCCTTCTGCTTCCCAGCAAGAACCTCGGGGAATCGTAAACACCCAAGATATTCAAAACAAGGAGGTCGCATGATCGCGACGATAGATAATCACGCTTTTTTGGTCAAAATTGATAATCAGCGTTTTCTCGTCGGCGTGGACACCGGCCGGGGGGAAGTGGAAATCACAGACGTGTTGAGCTTCGCGAAGCATTTCACTTATCGTTCCGCAGATGAAGTCGCCGTTCGGTTAAGACTCAGGGGATTCCGCCAGACGCACGTCTGCGATGTCCTCGGGCGGCCGGTGACATCGGACATGTTGAGTGCAGCGTCCGTTGCGCCTGTCGAGCCCACCAAGGCTGCGCTTCCGCGAACGTTGGCGGAATTGCGAAACATTTCGGCTGATGAAGAACGACGACGCCTCAAAACGGAGCCTGAGTTTGCTACTCGCGCGGCGGAACTTTATCAGAAGGCGGGATGGCAGTAGGGGCACGGAAAATCACAGTGGTTCGCTCGGGCAGTGGTTCTTTGGATGACTCCCGCAGCAACGGCGATTTGTTTACGGGAGATGTCCAATGTCAATTTTTCTATTCGACACGCACGAGAGCTACTCGGTACCGACTGAATTTGCGCTTGAAAAACTTGAGCGGTTGACAGCGGCCCTGAGCGCGACAACCGAGCCCGAAATTTATGAATGTTTTGGATTGAAGGCGCCGACAATCACCACAGGCGAAGCAACCGGCATTGAACGAAATTGAATTTCGCCGCGCGACTTTTGGTGCGTCGCGAGAATGGAGGGCGCTTGATCGGGACATCCGGCGCCCTCTTGTATTTCATTTCTAGGATGTCCCAAATCAGTAGTGGGTCTCAGACCAAAGGATGTCCCAATGAATGGTGAAAACAACAGAGCCGCGCCGATCCCGCTCAAGGGAACGCACGGCTTTTATCAGGGCAAGCATGTCATCAGCAAAGATGATGTTGCGGACGGCATTGTCACGCTGATGTTTCTTTTTCCGGCAGATGGAGAAGACCGGGAAACCGCTGCTCTTGAAAAAGATGTTCAGTGGGCGTCTGAACTTGCTCCAATTGTGACGGCGACGGCACCGGCTCTAGCGGTATTGACTAGCCCTGCCACGGACTTAGTTTCAGAGAAAGCGCGACCGTTCTTAGTACCGTCAGCACAAAGATACGAGCCCGAGCGTATAGCCCCCGTGTTCGTGCCATCCGAAATTCTGGGATTATCACGTTGGCTCGTTTACAAGTTGAATGTGAAAGACGGGAAAACGAAGGCAGATAAGGTTCCGTTCAATCCACGCACCGGGCGTCCCACGAACGATCCATCAACAGGGTTGAAGTACAACGAAGCCTTAGCTGCATATTTGAATGCGGCGAACGATTATGAAGGCCTTGGCCTTTACGTCGAGTCGCCATTTGTCGGCACAGATTTAGATAGCTGCCGCAACAAAGAAACTGGCGAGATAGCTCCGTGGGCCATGGAAGCCATTCAGTGTTTGAACTCATACACGGAAGTCTCGCCGAGCGGAACCGGCGTCCACATCCTGACCTATGGCGTAAAACCGGGGGAGCGTTGCAAGCGCGGCCAGATGGAAATGTATAGCGATAAGAGATTTCTGACGTTCACGGGAAATCGCGTTCCAAATACGCCTACGAGGATTGAATGCCGCGACATGAAACCGCTCTACGATGAGCTTGTCGCAGGGAAATTCGTCTTCAAATCGGAAGATAGCGCTTCTTGTGCAACGGTTGTTCAAACTGAGGTGAGTACTGACGGCAAACTCGGCGTGAGCGATACAACAGATCAATCCAAATCGGGCGAGGAGTGGCACCTCATTTGCGATTTGATTGACAGGTATCAGCAAAACCCCGATCCCGAGGTTCGCAGCAACGCCGCGATGATCGAAGAAGATTTTCGTTCCCTTCATGAGGGCATGTACCGCCCGAAGTGGGATAGCCTTCGAAACGGCAAAACATATCTTAGCTACACCATCGAACGTGCATTGAAGCAAAAAGCCGAACGGTTTGAAACAAAGGCCACAACAACAGTGGAAGCGACGGAGGCGTCCGCCGAGGTTGAAGATTTCATAGATGAGCCCCTACCTGAGTTTCCGCTAGTCACGGGCTCTCTCTCGGAATTGGCCGATGCTCTGTTTCCAGACATTCCTCGTGAGTTCAAAATCATGGCGGCTGTTACACATTGGGGTTTGCTTCGGAGTGGGCTCGACACACTCGAAAACGAACCTCACATTCAGCCGAGAACTTACACGTGTTTTGTGGCTGACCCGTGGCGGGGTAAAACTGCGGCCATCAACGAAATCCGCAACATCATGTCTGCCGTTAGCAGTCGATATTCTCGCTGTTCGTCGGTGGATTCGGGACCGGCCCTTGTGGACGAGTTTGCCGAACAAGCCGAGAAGATGAATAGCTCACTTTCGGACGACAAGGCTGCACGAGTTCTCATAGATTGTGATGAATTGAAAGATCTGTTTGAGAAGTCGAAGGTATCGCCACAAGGACGGAACTCGCTGTTCACGGAGATGCTTAAGCTATTTGAGGGAAACCGAACAGGCAACCGATCGCGCAAGGCCGGAAAAACGCAATTGGAAAACGCTCATCTCGGTATCCTCGCCGGGGCCACAACCGAGGGATACCCTACCATGTGGACTGGAACGGGAGGAGGTGCATCGGGTCTGCAATCCAGGTTTATTTTGGTTGGCACCAATGCGTCAAAAATATCTGCCGAACAGCGCCCCTCGGACGGGACACGTGTCGCAGCGGCGCTGGAGAGGTTGCAGAACCAAGTCAGCCAGCCGGGCCAAAAAATCAGAATAACAGCCGAGGCTTCCAGTATGTTCCGAACGTGGTGGGATTCATCTCCTCGGGACAAAGGAA
>WNGO01001856.1_pt1 | contig 14114 bp, 11 predicted proteins | sample 5400511 | NCBI WGS metagenome assembly WNGO01 (sample SAMN13153380, study PRJNA577476) | soil metagenome | isolation source: 20 cm soil or saprolite under Garry oak tree replicate 2 | place: USA:California | collected 2016-06-15
GCAGCCGACTCGCTGGACCACGCGCAGCTTTACCGGGCGTCGCGCTACGGCAAGGGCGCAGGCGACGACTATCTCAACGCCCCGCTCACGGCCGAGCAGTACAACGCCTTCGTCGCCGCGCTGCTCGCGGGCGAGCAGTACCAGCCGAACCACGAGTTCGACACGACGCCGTACTTCGAAGGCTGCCTGCCGGTCGAGGAAATGGCGCGGCGCGGGCCCGAGACGCTGCGCTTCGGTCCGATGAAGCCCATCGGCCTCGCGGATCCGCGCACGCACCTGGAGCCGTACGCCGTGGTGCAGCTGCGCCAGGAAGACAAGGCGGGCCAGATGTGGAACCTGGTGGGCTTCCAGACGCGGCTGCGCAGCGCCGAGCAGAAACGCGTGCTGCAGACCATCCCCGGGCTGGAGCGCGCCGAGTTCCTGCGCTACGGCTCGATTCATCGCAATTCGTACGTCAACGCGCCGGCGGCGCTCACGTCGCATCTTTCGGCGAAGGATGATCCGACTCTGTTATTCGCTGGCCAGCTGACCGGCGTCGAGGGCTACACCGAGTCGGCGGCGACCGGCATTCTCGCCGGCATCAACCTGGCGCGGCTCCTCGCGGGCGAGGCGCCGCTGGTGCCGCCCCCCACGACGATGCTGGGGGGCTTGTATCGCTACCTGCGCGAAGCCGACCCGGCACACTTCCAGCCGATGAATGCGAACTTCGGCTTGCTCGAGCCGCTCGATCCACCGCTCAAGGACCGGGCGCAGAAGCGCGAGCGGCTGGCGGCACGGGCAATGGCGGAGTTCGCTCGCTTCGCGGCGGACCTCACCCCTCAAGGGGTGAGATGAATAGCGAGATCACGGCGTTCCAGGACTTCCTGGCGAAAGAGCGCAACGACTCACCCCACACGGTGACGGCCTACACGCGCGACGTGTCGGAATTCGCGGACTTCTGCGGGCGGTTCTACGGCGGCCCCTGGAATTGGGCCGGCGTCGATCGCCTCGCCATCCGCGGGTTCCTCGGCGCGCTGCAACAGCGCGGCCTCGCCAAGCGGTCGATCGCGCGGGCGCTCTCGGCGCTGCGCACGTTCTACCGTTTCTTGAACGTCACGCAGGGCATCGAGGTGAATCCCGCCAAGGCGGCGCGTACTCCCAAGCTCGAGAAGACGCTGCCCACCTTCTTGAACCGCGCCGAAATGGAGCAGCTGTTCGCCGACGCGGAGCGGCGCGCCGCCGCCGGCGGGTTCCGCGACGCGCGCGACCTCGCGATGCTCGAGCTGTTCTACTCGACCGGCATGCGGTTGTCCGAGCTCGCAGGGCTGAACGATCCGGACCTGGACCTCGTGGGCGACCAGGTGAAGGTCCGCGGCAAGGGCAAGAAGGAGCGGCTGCTGCCGGTGGGCGGCCACGCGGGCCGCGCGCTGCGCACCTACTTCCGCCGCCGCGACCTGCTGCTGGGCGCGATCGGCGGCGACCGCCGCGCCGTGTTCCTGAACCAGCGCGGCAAGCGCATCACGACGCGCGGCGTGCAGCTCGCCGTGAAGCAGGCGCTCTCGGGGCTGGCCCGCGGCCGCGACCTGCACGTCCATTCGCTGCGCCATTCCTTCGCCACGCACCTGCTGGACGCCGGCGCCGACCTGCGGGCGGTGCAGGAATTACTGGGCCACTCTTCGCTCAGCACCACGCAGGTGTATACTCATACGTCCGTGGAGCGCCTGAAGCAGGTGTACACGCAGGCGCATCCGCGAGCCTGAGCGGGAACCCAAAGGACAACGGAGTGGTTCTGGTGCCGATGCGCGCAACGACAATTCTTTCCGTCCGCCGCGACGGCCACGTCGCCATGGGCGGCGACGGCCAGGTCACGGTGGGCGAGACCGTTATGAAGGCCAACGCGACCAAAGTGCGCACGCTCAAAGGCGGCAAGATTCTGGCGGGCTTCGCCGGGGCCGCCGCCGACGCGTTCACACTGTTCGAGAAGTTCGAGGAAAAGCTGGAGCGCTATCCCGGCAACCTGCCGCGCGCGGCGGTCGAGCTGGCCAAGGACTGGCGCTCGGACCGCGTGCTGCGGCGGCTCGACGCGCTGCTCGCCGTCGCCGACAAAGAGCACGGCCTGGTGGTGAGCGGCTCGGGCGAGCTGATCGAGCCGGACGACGGCATCCTCGCCATCGGCTCGGGCGGCACCTACGCGCTGGCCGCGTCGCGCGCGCTGCTGGCCGACACCAAACTCGGCCCCAAGGACATCGTGGAGCGCGCGCTCAAGATCACCGCCGACATCTGCATCTATACCAACGACCACCTCACGGTGCTCGAGCTGTGACCAAGCCCGGTCCCACGCGCAAAGATCCGCCGCCCCCCCAGCACACCGCGCCCCAGGCCGTGCCGGAAGAGGCGCTGCCGTGGCTCGAGGAGCTGCCGCCCAAGAAGATCGTGGCGGAGCTGGACCGCTACATCGTGGGCCAGGACGCGGCCAAGAAGGCCGTGGCGATCGCGGTGCGCAACCGCTGGCGCCGCTCGCAGGCGCCCGACGATATCCGCGACGAGATCGTGCCCAACAACATCATCATGATCGGCCCGACGGGGGTGGGGAAGACCGAGATCGCGCGGCGGCTGGCACGGCTCGCCGGTGCGCCGTTCCTGAAGGTCGAGGCGTCGAAGTTCACCGAAGTCGGTTACGTCGGCCGCGACGTCGAGTCGATGATCCGCGAGCTGGTGGACGTCGCGATCAACATGGTGCGCGAGGAGCGCGAGGACGAGGTCTATACGGTGGCGGAGGAGCGGGCGGAGGAGCGCCTGCTTGATATTCTTTTGCCTCCGGTCACGCCCGCCCCGTCCCCGACCACGTCCCCGACCGCGGAGCGGGGGGCGGGGAGCGGCGACCGTCCACTGTTCGTCGTGTCGTCCAAGGGCGACGTCACGCCCAAGGCGATCGAAGCCGACGCCGAGGCGCAGGAGCGCCGCCGCCGCACGCGCGAGAAGCTGCGCCAGCAGTTGAAGGACGGCCAGCTGGAAGAGCGCGACGTCGAGATCGAGATCCAGCAGCAGAACTTCCCGCCGCTCGAGTTCCTGCAGCCGCCGCAGGGAATGGAAGGGACCGACTTCAACGTCAGCGAGTGGATGCAGGAGATGCTGCCGAAGAAGAAAAAGCGGCGCACGGTGCACGTCCACGAGGCGCGCCGCATCCTGATCGACGAGGAGCTGAAAAAGCTGGTCGACATGGACGACGTGGTGAACGAAGCGCTGGACCGCGTGGAGAACCACGGCGTCATATTCATCGACGAGCTGGATAAAATCGCGGGCGAGCGCGGCACGCAGGGGCCGGACGTGTCGCGCGAGGGCGTGCAGCGCGACCTCTTACCGATCGTCGAGGGCTCGACGGTGCAGACGCGCTACGGCTTCGTGCGCACCGACCACATCCTGTTCATCGCGGCCGGCGCGTTCCACGTGGCCAAGCCGTCGGATCTGATTCCCGAGCTGCAGGGCCGCTTCCCGATCCGTGTCGAGCTGCAGCCGCTGACCGAGCAGGACTTCGTGCGCATCATGACGGAGCCCGAGAACGCGCTCACCAAGCAGTACGCGGCGCTGTGCGCGGCCGAGGGTGCCACGCTCGAGTTCACCGCCGACGGCATCGCCGAGATCGCGCGCATCGCCGCCAAGGTCAACGAGCGGCTCGAGAACATCGGCGCGCGGCGGCTGCACACCGTGCTCACCACGCTGCTCGAAGAAGTGTTGTTCGAGCTGCCCGACTATCCGATCAAACGGATCGTGTTCGACGCCAAGGCGGTGCAGGAGCGGTTGCTGCGCATCGTCGAAGACGAAGATCTGCGGAAATACATCCTCTAGACCTTCCTCGTTTTCCACCGTCCCCGCCGGAAGAGCAATACCGCCACGACCGCGAGCGTCGAGTTGGCGACGGTGATCGCGATGAACACCCCTTCCGCCCCGAACGTCCCCGTCCGCGCCAGCACGTAGGCGAGCGGGATCTCCCACAGCCAGTAGCAGCCGAGATTGATCCAGGTGGGGGTCCAGGTGTCGCCCGCGCCGTTGAACGCCTGCGTCAGCACGAAGCCCACCGCGTAGAACAGGAAGCCGTAGCTCATGGTGCGCAGGCCCAGGGCACCCGTCGTCAGGGCCGTGGGCTCCTGCGTGAACACGCCAACGAGCGGATAGGCGAACACGATGAACAGCAGGCCGAGGATGCCGAGGAACGCCAGGTTGTAGCCCGCGGCGAGCCACGCGGCGCGCTCGGCGCGATCGGGTTTACCGGCGCCCAGGGACTGGCCGACCATCGTCGCCGCCGCGTTGGCGAGGCCGAACGACGGCAGCAACGCGAAGATCAGGATGCGGATTGCGATCGTATAGCCCGCCAGGACGCTCGAGCCGAACGTCGAGACGATGCGCGTCAACCCGATGTAGCTCGCCGTGCCCACCAGAAACTGGAACGTGGCCGAGCCCGAGAGCCGCAGCAGCGTGGCCATGACGGCGGGGCGCAGCGCCAGATGGATGCGGCGCACCGCCACGCGGGCGTCACCGCGCGTGAGGCGATAGACCTGGTACAGCACGCCCGTGCCGCGGCCGATGGTGGTGGCGAGCGCGGCGCCGGTGACGCCCATGCGGGGGAACGGGCCCAGGCCGAAAATCAGACAGGGGCCGAGCAGGATGTTGATCGCGTTGGCCTGCCACAGCACGCGCATGGCGATCGCCGGGTCGCCCGCGCCGCGGAAGATCGCGTTGATCAGGAAGAGCAGCATCACGGTGGCGCTGCCGCCGAGCATCAGGCGCGTGTAGCCTGATCCCAGCGCGATCACTTCGGGCGACGCGCCCATCACGCCGAGCAGCCGCGGCGCGAGCGTGATGCCGATCCCTGCGACCACGGCGGCGACGCCCAACCCCAGTGCGATGCCCTGCACGGCGGCTTCGGAGGCGGCGTCGGGATTCTTCTCCCCGATGCGGCGCGCCACGACCGCGATCACGCCCATCGACAGGCCCATCGCCCCGGTGTAGGCCAGGGTCATCATCGACTCGGTGAGGCCGACGGTGGCCACCGCGTTGGGCCCGAGCCGCGACACCCAGAAGACGTCCACGATGGCGAAGATCGATTCCATCGCCATCTCGAGGATCATGGGGACGGCCAGGAGCACGATGCCGCGGCCGAGTGCACCCGCGGTGTAGTCGTGCGGGATGCCGCGGATCGAGTCTTTGACGAGCGTCCACCAATTGCCGACCGAGGTGTCGGTTGCGAGTGCCGGTTGCGTCACTGTTTCCGTCCTTGGGGTTTTCCGGGCAGTCGCGAGTTTACTCAGGCCGGCCGCTTGTGCCACCCCCCCATGCCAGGTAAAATCAGCAGTCCGATACTGTCAGATTGACCTACGCCCCGGAAGCCATGCCCAAGCGTGACTTTCTCGCCATCACCGACTTCACGCGGGAAGAGATCGTCAAGCTGTTCGACCTGGCCCGCCGCATGAAGGCGGGGCAGTACCGCGAGACGCCCCTCTCGGGCAAGACGCTGGCGATGATCTTCGCCAAGTCGAGCACCCGCACCCGCGTCTCCTTCGAGGTCGGCACCTACCAGCTCGGCGGCCACGCGCTGTTCCTGTCCTCGCGCGACATCCAAATCGGCCGCGGCGAGCCGATTCCCGACACCGCCCGCGTGCTGTCGCGCTACGTGTCGGGCATCATGATCCGCACGTTCGACCACCAGGAAGTAGTGGACCTGGCGCGCCACGCCACCATCCCGGTGATCAACGGCCTCACCGACCTGTCGCATCCCTGCCAGGTGCTGGCCGATTTGTTCACCGTGCGCGAGGCGCTGGGCGGCTGGGAGGGCAAACGCATCGCCTGGGTGGGCGACGGCAACAACATGGCCAACAGCTGGCTCGAGGCGGCGGCGGTGCTGGGCTTCGAGCTGCGCCTCGCGTGCCCCGAGGGTTTCGAGCCCAACCGCGCCATTTTCGAACGCGCCGCCGCCAAGACCAAGGTCACGATGACCGCGGTGCCCGAGGAAGCGGTCGCGGGCGTCGACGTCGTGAACACCGATGTGTGGGCGTCGATGGGCCAGGAAACCGAGGCGGAAGCGCGCCGCAACGCCTTCAAGGGCTATACGGTGGACGCCAAATTGATGGCGCTGGCCAACCCGCAGGCGATTTTCCTGCACTGCCTGCCGGCCCACCGCGGCGAGGAAGTGACCGCCGACGTGATCGAAGGATCGCGCTCGCGGGTGTGGGACGAGGCCGAGAACCGGCTGCACGTGCAAAAAGCGCTGTTGGCGACTTTGATGGGAGCCTAGATGACCGAGTCAGATCTCAAGAAAACACCGCTGTACGACATCCACGTCGACCTGGGCGCGAAGATCGTGGGCTTCGGCGGCTACCTGATGCCCGTGAGCTATCCGCCCGGCATCAGCGCCGAGCACGCCGCCGTGCGGACCAACGTCGGCGTGTTCGACGTGTCGCACATGGGCGAGTTCGAGATCACGGGCCCCGACCGCAACGCCTACGTGCAGCGCATCACCTGCAACGACGTCGGCGCCCTGAAGCCCGGCCAAGTGCAGTACTCGGCGCTGCTCACCGAGCAGGGCACGTTCGTGGACGACTGCCTGGTGTATCGCTTCGAGGACCGGGTGATGCTGGTCGTCAACGCGTCCAACATCAAGAAGGACTGGGAGCACATCGTGCCGCAGAAGGGCGGCGCCAACATCCGCATGCGCGACATCTCGGATGAGGTGGCGCTGCTGGCGGTGCAGGGCCCCAAAGCCGAAGCGCTGCTCGCCCCGCTCACCAACATCGCCGTGGCGATGATCCCGTACTACGAGTTCACCGACGGCAAGGTCGCCGGGGCGCAGTGCTTCGTCTCGCGCACCGGCTACACCGGCGAAGACGGCTTCGAGCTCTACTGCCGCGCGCCCGATGCCGAGCGGTTGTGGCACGCGCTGGTGGGCGCGGGGCGCGGCGAGCCGTGCGGCCTGGGCGCGCGCGACACGCTGCGGCTCGAAGCCGGCCTGCCGCTGTACGGCAACGACATCGACGACACGATCACGCCGCTCGAGGCGGGGCTCAACTTCATCGTGCGGCTCGACAAGGGCGCGCCGTTCATGGGCGAGGGCGCGCTCAAGCGCCAGAAGCTCGAGGGCATCAAACGTAAGCTCGTGGGCTTCAAGATCGGCGAGCCCAAGGCCGTGGGGCGGCACGGCTATCCGGTCTTGCTCGACGGCAAGCAGGTGGACGTCGTGCGCTCGGGCACGGTGACGCCCACGGTCAACGCCGCGATCGGCACGACGTATCTGCCGCTGGCCGCCGCCAAGGCGGCGGGCACCAGGTTCGAGGTCGAGATCCGCGACCGCCGCGTGCCGGCCGACGTGGTGAAGATGCCGTTCGTGCCCAATCGCACGAAGCGCAAATAGATATGGCGATCCGGGTCGGCGTGCTCACCGTCTCCGACCTCGCGTCGCAGGGGCGGCGCGCGGACGACTCGGGCGACGCCGTTGCCGCCTGGGCCGCGGAGCGCGGCTTCGAGCTGGTGGTGCGCAGCGTGGTCCCGGATGAAACCGATCGCATCGCCGCCAAACTCACCCGCTGGTCCGATTCCGGTGAAGTGGACCTCGTGCTCACGACCGGCGGCACCGGGCTGGGCGTTCGCGACGTGACGCCGGAAGCGACGCTGGCGGTGCTGGAGCGAGCGGCGCCGGGCATCGCCGAAGCGCTGCGCGCCGCCGCTGCGCCGAAATTCCCCCGCGCCTGGCTGTCGCGCGGGACAGCCGGCACCCGCGGCCAGACGCTGATCGTCAATCTCCCCGGGTCGACCGGCGGGGTGAAGGACGGCCTCGCCGTGCTCGACGATCTGGTGGAGCACGCCGTGGCGTTGGTGCGCGGCGATCCCGTGGACCACTGATGCCCGATCGCGTCTTGATCACCACCGCCGACCTGGAGCAGGCGGTCCGCGGCAATGCCGCGCTCGAGGCCGCGGGCGCCGACACGGCGATGGTGTCGTCGTTCGACGACGTGGTGAAAGAGCTGCGGCGCCGCGAGCCCGATTGCGTCGTCCTGACGGGCGGCCTGCATGAATCGTCCGCCACCCAGCTGGTCGCTGCGGCGCGCGAGCGCTCCATCTCCACCCTGGGACTGCTCGAGGAGACGGAACCAGACGCCAAGACTCTGGCGCGCGACCTGGGGCTGACGGGGTTCCTGGTAAAGCCGGTGCAGGGCGCGGAGGTGGCGGCGACGGTGCGGCGGCTGATCGAGCGGCGGCGCCTGCAGGAGCGCACCGGCATCATCGGTGAGTCGCCCGCCATCCAGGAAGTGCTCGTCAAGATCGAGCAGATGGCGCCCGTTACGTCGACCGTACTGGTCGAAGGCGAGTCGGGCAGCGGTAAGGAGCTGGTGGCGCGCGCCATCCACGATCTGTCGCCGCGGCGCGGCAAGGCGTTCATCACGGTCAACTGCGCCGCCATCCCCGAGACGCTGCTCGAGAGCGAGCTGTTCGGGCACGAGAAGGGGGCTTTCACCGGGGCGGCCGAGCGGCGCCTGGGCCGCTTCGAGCTGGCCGACGGCGGCACCATTTTCCTCGACGAAGTGGGCGAATGCCCGCCCGCCACCCAGGTCAAACTGCTGCGGGTACTGGAAGACCGGTCGTTTTTCCGGGTGGGCGGCGTGCAGCCGATCACGGTGGACGTGCGGGTGATCGCCGCCACCAACCGCTCATTAAAGGAAGCAGTGGGGCTGGGGGACTTCCGCGACGACCTGTTCTACCGCCTCAACGTGCTCGCCATCTACCTGCCGCCGCTGCGCGAGCGCCGCGCCGACATCCCGATGCTGGTGCGGCGGTTCATCGCCGAGTTCGCCGCGGCGCACACGCGACAGTTCCAGGGCATCACGCCCGAAGCCCTGCAGATCCTCGTGGACGCCGACTGGCCGGGCAACATCCGCCAGCTGCGCAATCTCATCGAGTCGATGGTCGTTCTGGCGCCGGAAGGAGAAATCCGCGCCACGGACATCCCCCCGGACATCCGGGACCGCGGCCGCGGCCTGCCGGTGCGGGTGGCCGGGGCGACGCGCGACGCTCCCGGCAAGGAGCTGGAGTTCATCTTCCGGACACTGGTCGAGCTGAAGCTGCAGGTCGAGGAGTTGCGCCGCCGCCTCGAGGACCACCCCCAGCGGGTCGAGGTGATCGAGGTGGGAGCGCACGGCGCGCCGTCGCTCGGCCCCATCACCGCCGACGAAGGCGCCGACCCGATCGTCTACCGCCGTGGCATGACAATGGCAGAAGTGGAACGCGCGGCGATCGAGGCCACGCTGAAGGAGACGCACGGCAACCGCCGCAAAGCGGCCGACGTGTTGGGCATCGGCGAGCGCACGCTGTATCGCAAACTCAAGGAGTATCAGCTCGCCTAACCCGTTGTCGCTATTGACGAAACGTGATGGCGGGCGCATTATGGGCCGGCCCTTCCGAACCCCGATCAAGGCAAGCGACCAACCAGCGTGGAATTCCGCGTAGACCAGGCCCTGTGCGTCACCTGTCTGGCGTGCGTACGGGTGTGTCCGGCGGATGCGGTGGCGGTGGAGGCGGAGGGGGTCCGGATCGTGGACGAAGCGTGCACGCGCTGCGGGCTGTGCCTGCCGGCGTGCCCCCACGAGGCGATCACCGCCGCGGGCGACGCCACGCGCGCCTACGAGCACGCGCTGTCGGGCCGCGCGGCGCTGATCCTGTCGGTCGAGTCGGCGGCGTTCTTTTATCCGGCGACGCCGGAGCAGGTGGTGAACGCCTGCTACGCCGCGGGCTTCCGGTCGGTGCACCGCGGCGTGCTGGGCGATGAGCTGGTGGCGCGCGAGTATCTCAAGCTCTGGGCCGATCATTCCTGGGGCACGGTGATTCGCAGCACCTGCCCGGTGATCGTCGAGACGGTGCGGCACGAGTACCCCGAGCTGATCCCCTATCTCGCGCCGGTGGCGACGCCGATCGCTGCCGAGTCGCGTTACCTCAAGACGATGTACGGCAGCGACACCCCGGTGGTGTACGCCGGCGTGTGCCTCACCGAGGGCGGGCCCGACGTGGACGCGGCGATCACGTTCGCCGAGCTGGCCGAGCTGCTGGAGCGGCGCAAGATCAAGGTGGCGCGCCAGGAGTTGCATTTCAGTCGCATGCCGGAGGAGCGGCGCCGCCACTGGAGCACGGCGGGCGGGCTGCCGCTCGAGGTGCTGGCCGAGGAGCGGCAGTCGAGCCGTCGCTTCCGCAAGATGCGCGGGCTGGGCGCGCTCGACGCGATCGCGCGCGCAGTGAGCGTGGACCGCATCGACCTGGGGTTCGTGGACATCCTGCCGTGCGAGGGCTGTCTCGACCACCCGCTGCTCGGCCCCAAGGAAGAGCTGTTCTGGCGGCGCGAGATTGTCGGTGCGACCGAACCCATTCGCGCGCGCCATCCAGTTATCGACGACGGCGTGGCCGGCCAGATGCAGGTCGAGGCGGCGTTTCCGATCCAGATCCACGGCCGCGAGCCGGCGCCCGACGTGATCGAGGGCGTGCTCGCCGCCATCGGCACGGCGCCCAACGGACGGCCGTGGGACTGCGGGGCGTGCGGCTACGCGACCTGCAATGAATTCGCGGCAGCGGCGGCGCGCGGCCGCACGACGTTGAAGTCGTGCCCGCCGTATCTCGAGAAGCAGACGGCGGCGGCGCAGCAGCAGGCGGCGGTGGACGCACTCACCGGTCTGGCGACGTTCCGCGTGTTGCGCGACCGGCTGGCGACCGACGTGGCGCGCGTGCGGCGCGGCGGCGAGGCGTTCGCGGTGCTGTTCGTGGACCTCGACAATTTCAAGCAGGTGAACGACCGCTTCGGCCACGAGGCGGGCAACGAAGTGCTGCGCCGCACGGCTCAGGAGTTCTCCACATTGATTCGTTCGACCGACTTGGCCGCGCGCTACGGCGGCGATGAATTTGTGGTAGTGTTGGTCGGCACGCAGGTGGAGGGCGCCCGGGGGGTGGGGGAGAAGCTGCGCGGCCGGGTGGAGGCGATCGGCCGGGAGCTGGGCTACCCGGCGGAGCTGGTGACGGCGAGCATCGGCGTGGCGGGCTTCTCGGCCCAGGCCCCCGAGCACGAGGACGTACTGGTGGCGGCGGACCGCGCGTTGTATCGTGCCAAGGCCGCCGGCCGCAACCAAGTCGCCACAGGAGACTGACCGCCGTGACCGCACCGGATTCCGCGGAGCAGAAGCCGATGTCCATAGGCGGCGGCAGTCCCGATCCCTGGGGCGTGAAGCGCGCCGAGAACTTGATCACCAGTCTCACGGGCGTGCTGTCGGCGCGCGTGGTGGTGACGCCGCTGGGCGAGGTGAGCGAGATCCACGTGCTCACCACCAACGACATGGTGGCGAAGCAGGTGGTGCGCAACATCGAGTCGGCGCTGATGGCGCAGCTCGGTCTCAAGATCGACCATCGCCGCATCAGCGTGGCGCAGACCGCCGACGTGCGGCCGATCGAGCAGCTGCAGGAAGACGCGATCAAGACGCGCGCCAACCGCCGCGTGGTGATGTTCCGCGGGTTGGACGTGCGGCCGTCGGAGCGGGCGCAGCGGGTGGTGGTGCGCGTGCGCCTCGCCTTCGGCGAGCGCGAGGCCACGGCCGAGGAGCAGGGTACCGACACGCAGCGCAACCGCGTGGAGGCGGCGGCGCGCGCGGCCGCGAGCTGTCTCGACGAGCTGTTGCCCGACAATTCGGTGGCGCTCGAAGGTGCGGTGATCGTGGACGCGTTCGATCGCAAGTTCGTGATGGTGGCGGTGCACGGGTTGGGTGGCCGCGAGGCCCAACTGCTGACCGGCACGTGCGAAATCCGCGAAAGTGCCGAGCGCTCGGCGGTTTTGGCGGTGCTGGACGCGACCAATCGCTGGAGCGACGCCCGCAGGTAAGTCCTTGAAGCGGGTTGCCTTATCAGGGAATCCCCTAGTTTGAGCCCATCCGGCAAGCTCAACCCTACCCGCCGGGGGGTCTAGCGCTCTTCCGTTATTGGTGGTATTTGGTATTCCGTGACTTCTAGAACGAAGCGCTACTGGGGCACGCAACGTGTTGCGCGGATGTGTCAGGTGACGCCCGCGACGGTCGCAAACTGGATCGACCAGGGCCACCTCAAGGGCACGCGGACACCGACGGGCCACCGGCGCGTGACGTCGCAGGACCTGGTGGCGTTCTTGGAGCGGCATCAGATCCCGGTGCCGCCGGAGCTCGAGCCGGTGGTGGTGCGCGAGCGCGTCGTGTTGGTGGAGGACGACGTGAACTATCGCCGGGCCTTCGCGCGGCTGGTGGAGCGCGCGGGGTTGGACGTGGAGCTGGTGCAGGCCGCGACGGGCGTGGACGGGTTGCTCGAGATCGGCCGGGTGCAGCCGGCGCTGGTGCTGCTGGATTATGCGCTGCCCGATTTGAACGCGGCGCAGGTGATCGAGCGGTTGTTGTCGCCGGCGCACGGCTCGGACGTCGAGGTGATGGTGGTGACGGGCGGTTTGCCGCCGGAGGCGGAGTTGCGGCTGCGGCAGCTCGGTGTGCGGACGATCGTGCAGAAGTCGGACGGCATGCACGTGATCATCGATGCGATGCAGGACGCATTGCGGCGGCGCAAGGGCGCCGCGGCGTAGCGCAGGGCATTTCGCCGGCGTCGCTTTTGGGGACGCGGCGTGAGTGATACAACCGAACTTCAATTGGATAAGGGGCCCCCGGTCATCGCCTAGAGCGAAGAAGAGCGGACAGCGCAGGAGCGGAGCGTCGGGTATGCCGTAGCGATGGCATACCACTCCAGGTCTACGAGGAAACTCGCAGGTCGTTAGAGGGGGGTGACGCTCGATGGTGCACTTGCTCGCCGCACTGTTCACGACTTTGGCGAAGTTGTTTCTGGCCGAAGGGCTGGTGGGTTGGTAAGGCATACCGGGAGGCCCCTCCCAGTTTTCCCTAGAACACAGAGACGCACTCGCGCACATGGCAGATCGTGTCTCGCTGAACCAGGTCAAGCTGTACGTGCTGATCGGCGCTGTGTCCGTCGCAGCGGCCGTTGTAATTTTCTTGCCCGAGCAAGGACAGGGTGTCTTGCTCTCGCGAGAAACCTTCAACGCTGTGGCACTGTTCGCTCTCCTCGGCGTTCTCTCGGATTCGTCGTTCCTCCGCATCTCGTTCGCCAACGTCAACACGTCGGTCGGCTTTGTCCCGTTCATTGCATCCGTAGCATTGTTCGAGCACCCCTGGCCTATGCTGATCGCAGGTGTGACCGCCGTGGTCGTCGACACACTTGTTCGACACAAGCCCGCGATTCGCGTGTGGTTCAACACCGCCCAGTACATGCTTGCGACGGGCGCTGGTGGCTTGGTTTACACTGCGTTGGGTGGCGAGCCTAGTCTTACACAGTTCAAGTTCTCCGCCGTCCCGTTTATCGGTCTAGTGGTGACGTTTTTCGTTATTAACCAGGGCAGTGTCGCTCTCGCGGTGGCGTACAGCAGCGGTGTTTCGGTAAGAGAATCGTGGGATCGTATTGGTGGAGGTGGCGCTCGAGTCTACGACCTGTTCGCAAGTTCTCTCGCCGTGCTCCTGGTATTCCTCTTTACAAAGTTCCAGGGCTGGGGTGAGCTCGAGTTGATGGTAAAGGCAATTGAGGCCCGAGACCCGTATACGTCCGGTCATTCTCGGAGAGTGGCGGAGTACGCCTCGACGATCGCGCGCGAGCTCGGCCTCTCGGCGAAGGACGTGGACAACATCAAGACGGCAGCCCTGCTCCACGACGTTGGCAAAATCTACGAGGAGTTTGCGCCGCTTCTTCGGAAGGAGGATCGCCTCACGCCCGAAGAGCGAATCGTTATGCAGACCCACGTTGTACGTAGCGCAGAATTGGTTGGGACGGTGTCGAAACTAAAGGGTGTGGTCCTTGACACCATCAGGCATCACCACGAACGCTACGACGGCGCTGGGTACCCGGACGGCTTCGCTGGCGAGGCGATCCCGATCGGTGCGCGGATCATCATGATCTCCGATACTATCGATGCGATGACGACGGATCGGCCGTACCGAAAAGCGCTCACGCTCGATCGAGCCCTTGAGGAGTTGGGGAGGCATGCAGGCAGTCAGTTCGACCCAAAACTCGTGAACCTGGTGCGACGGTCTCCTTCCATT
>WNGO01001720.1_pt1 | contig 14111 bp, 16 predicted proteins | sample 5400511 | NCBI WGS metagenome assembly WNGO01 (sample SAMN13153380, study PRJNA577476) | soil metagenome | isolation source: 20 cm soil or saprolite under Garry oak tree replicate 2 | place: USA:California | collected 2016-06-15
CGAGGCCGCACGCGACCGCGCTCTGGCAACCGTCTAGCCACCACCTCCGTACCCAAATGCCTCGGCGAGCTGCGGGTGTTCGGCGAGGGCCGCGCGCAACCGCTCGAGGTCACGCAGCCGCAAGGTGACGGGCCCGCGCCGGACGGCACCGCCCGTCGTGTAAGCGAAGCGCACGTACTGTTCGCCCTTCTCCGTCTCGAGCAGCTGGACGACCGAGGCGAACCGCTTCTCGCCCGCACGCTGTGGAAGAATCAGCTGCTCGACCGTGTGCGCGGGCCCCCACGGCGTGGCGGTCGTCTTCCTGGGCTTCGTTGTTCTTGTCGCCATGCCAGGCAACGTAGCCGGCAACTCGTCGCGTGTGTGTCACGAGAGCGTGCCGAAGGTGTGGCGAAGGTCTCATGCGCAAACCGGGAGGACATGAGACACAATGGCCGGCGGTTCGATGTACGCGACTTCCAGTGCGCCGGCCCCGCAAGTGCAATCGGTGGTCTTGGGCCGCTCTGTGCGAGGGCGCCCGATCCGAGCGTTCGAGGTCGGGGATCCAGCAAGTCCACGCAGGGTCCTCGTCGTCGGCTGCATCCACGGCAACGAGCCCGGAGGAATTGCGGTCGCCGACGCGCTCGCCCGGGGCCCCGCGGCGCGCGGCGTCGTCCTCTGGATCGTTCCCGATCTCAATCCAGACGGAGTCGCCGTGAACGCGCGGCAGAACGCCGACCATGTCGATCTCAACCGCAACTTTCCGTGGCAGTGGCGGCCACTCGGGCCGCCCGGCACGACGTTTTATTCGGGCGCGCGTCCCCTCTCCGAACCCGAGAGCCGGATTGCCGAGCGCCTCGTTCTGCGCGTGCGTCCGCAGATCTCGATCTGGTTCCATCAACATCTCGACGTCGTCGACGAGTCCGGCGGTGACGTGCGCATCGAGCGTCGGTTCGCCTCGCTCGTCCGGCTCCCGCTGCGGCGCCTCACCCGTTATCCCGGCTCTGCGACGGGCTGGGAGAATCACGCGCTCCCAGGTACGACCTCGTTCGTCGTCGAGCTTCCGGCTGGGCACATGCCGCTAAGACGTGTCGGGATCTTCACGCGAGCGATTCGGTCCTTGGTCGCGGCGCGCTGATCTGTCGCTAGGCGCCGCTGCGATCGATCAGTTCGATCCGGTACCCATCCGGATCGCGGACGAAGCAGAGGCGCGAACCGCCCTCGCGCACGCGATAGGGCTCGCGCTCGGGCTCGATTCCCTGTTCCTTCAGCCGCGCAAGCGTCTCGTCGAGATCATCCACCGCGATCGCGATGTGGCCGTACGCGTCGCCCATGTCGTACGTCCGTCCGTCGTGGTTGAGGGTGAGCTCCAGGACGTTCTCGCTGCCGCCCATGGAGTAGAAATAGTTGGTCGCCTCGCGCTCACCGTTGCGGACGATGTCCATGTCCCGGCTGAACTCGAATCCGAGCGCCTCGTAGAAGGAGCGGCTCTTCTCTGGATCGGTGATGCGGTACATCGTGTGGAGGTAGCTCGCCATGACGGTGATCCTAAGCTACGGCTCCGCCACAGCTTCGGGCGCACCACCGGTCGCCAGGATGCTGCCGACGAGCACGAGCGCGAACCCGATCACCATCCCGACGGTCAGCCGCTCGTTCAGAAGTGTCACACCGAGGACCGCTGCAACGGCCGGATTCACATAGGTGATCACGGTCGCGCGGAGGGGGCCCACCTCCCTGATCAGCGCGAAGAAGATCAGGAATGCCGCCGCCGAGCAGACGACCGCGAGGCCCACGACGGACTCGACCACGTGCGCGGACGGGAACGTGGAGGGCCAATTGGTAGCAGCGAGCGGCGCGTAGACGAGTGCGGAAAGCGTCAGCGAGGCGGCGACGATCCCGAGGGCGGGCAGTCCGCCCATCCTGCGCGCGAGGATCAGTGGGCCGACGGCGTAGCAGACCGCAACCACCGCGACCTCGCCGAGCGCGACGAGGTTGATCTGCCCGACGTCGAGACCGACGATCGCACTGACGCCGGCGATGCCGACGAGGAGTCCGAGCCAGCGCCGGCGGCCGAGCCTTGCGCGCTCCCTGCTCAGCGTCACGATCAGCGCACCGACAAGCGGCACCGCCGCGATCAGGAGCCCCGTCAGCGAGCTCGTCAGTCTCGTTTCCGCATGTCCCAGCAATAGCCAGGGCAACGCGACCTCGACCGCCGTATAGGCGACCAGCGGCCGCCAGTGACCGAGCAGCGGTCGCAGCTCCCTCCGTCGCGCGGCCAACGGAACGAGCAGCGCCGCGGCGATCCCCGTCCTGAGAAAGACCATCGTGACGGGCGCAAGCTCTCGCACCGCCACCCGGATCATCAGGTACGGGATCCCCCAGATGACGCACATCGCTGCGAAGAGCAGCGCACCGCGACGGGTCAGGTCGTAACCTCGGGCAGGACGCTCAGTCCTCTTCGAACGTAACGATCAGCTTGTCGATCTTTCCATCTCGCGGCGTCACGAGCATCCTTCCGGCCTGCTTCCCAGGCTCGCGCAACCACCCATATCGCGCGACGACCTCCTCGCCGCGCTCCTCGGTCTCGAAGATCACGACTTCGTCGTCGGGCGGCCGGGCCGCGTAGGCGGCCGCAATCTCGTCTCGGCCGTCGAACGGCCCGACCGGCACGCCCTCGAATGCAAGTTGCGCACCGTCGGTGAACCACGCGACAAGCGGCTGCCAATCGCTGCTACGAACGCATTCGTTGTGCACCATCACGTAGTCGTGAAGCAGTCCGATCGCGGCGGGCACCTCGAGATCATCTCGCACGAGTGCGAAGAGCGCGCCGTCGACCCAGCCCCCGTGGCGCCAGTAGGCCTGACGCCGCACGCCCTCCCGCAGAAAGCCGACGCGCTCGGCGTGCCGCTGTGCCCGTTCGTTGAAACCGTAGATCTCGAGCTGGAGCCGGTGATAGCCGAGATCGCGAACGAGATGGCGCTGCAACTGGCGCGCCGCCTCGTCGGAGACGCGGTGCCCGCGATAGTCCGGATGGACGGCGAGACGTTCGAGGTGAGCGATCCGCGAACGGCGGTTCTCCTCCTCGAAGCCCATCGCACCTGCGCGCTCACCGTCCACCTCGATCACGAAGCGCCCGTACGACGTTGGATTCCCCTGAGATCGTTCGATCTCGGCGGCGATCGCATCGCGGTCGCGGCCCGCCCGCCCGCCGAGGAAGGGCTCCACGTCCTCGTGATTCACGAGCTCGACCAGGAAGTCGAGATCGTCCACACGCGCCCTCCTCACGGAGATCACGGCAGCTGGCCCACAGGTGCGCTCACAGGAGGAGAAACGTAGCCGGGACCCGTCGTCTGCCACGGGTAGACTCCTGCCCTTGACGCAGGTCGCTCCGGAACAGCCGCTCCACCGTGCGCTGGGGTTGACCGACGAGGAGCTCGACCGCATCCACGAGCTGCTCGGCCGCGACCCGAACGACTTCGAGCTCGCGGTCTTCTCTCTGCTCTGGTCGGAGCACTGCGGCTACAAGCATTCGGCTCTCCTGCTGAAGCGGCTTCCTTCAAAGGGGGAACGCGTGTTGCAGGGACCCGGAGAGAACGCAGGCGTGATCGATCTCGGCGACGGCGAGGCGGTCGCCTTCAAGGTCGAGTCGCACAACCATCCTTCGGCAGTCGAGCCCTTCCAGGGGGCGGCGACCGGAGTCGGCGGGATCCTGCGCGACATCGTCGCGATGGGCGCACGCCCGATCGCCCTTCTGGACGGCCTTCGGTTCGCGGAGCCGGACCATCATTTCAACCGCGCCGTCGCCGGTATCGGGCATTACGGCAACAGCGTCGGAGTCGCGACGGTCGGTGGCGAAGCGGTCTTCGACGAGGCGTACCGCGACAACTGTCTCGTCAACGCGATGTGCATCGGCCTACTGCCGGCGGATCGAGTTACGCGCGCGCGCGCGACCGCGATCGGGGGGCACGTCGTCCTCTACGGCGCCACGACCGGCCGCGACGGGATCGGCGGCGCCTCCGTGCTGGCGAGCGCCGAGCTCGGCGAGGAGGACGCGGACAAGCGTCCGTCGGTCCAGGTCGGCGATCCGTTCACGGGAAAGAAGCTGATCGAGGCGTCGCTCGAGCTCGTCGAGGGCGGGCTCGTCGAGTCGCTGCAGGATTGCGGTGCCGCCGGACTTGCATCGTCGCTCGCCGAGATGGCAGGCGACGGCGCCGGGATCGACGTCCACCTCGACCGCGTGCCGCTGCGCGAGACCGGGATGGAACCTTGGGAGATCATGATCTCGGAGTCGCAGGAGCGGATGGTCGCCGTGGTCCGGCCTCAGATGCTCGAGGCTGTTCGAGGTGTCTGCGCAAGATGGGAGCTGAACTGCACGCCGATCGGGGACGTCAGCGACACGGGGGAGCTGCGCGCCTTCTACGACGACGATCTTGTCGGCGCGATTCCTGCCTCGTTCCTAACCGACGAATGTCCCCGCTACGAGGTCGATCGAGAGCCACACGCGCTCGACGACGTCGCGCCTTCGGCGCACAACAGTTCGCCGAAGGCCTGGATCTACGAGCGGTACGACCAGCTCGTCGGCTCCCGCACCGTGCGGCGACCCGGGCTCGACGCCGCCGTGCTGCGGTTGCGCCCCTCGTTGCGCGGGCTTGCGGTGTCGCTCCAGGGACCGCCGCCGGGGGAGCGCGATCCGTTCCGCGCCGGCGTGCTCGCCGTGCTCGGCGCCGCGCGCAATGTCGCTTGCGCGGGAGGCGAGCCGCTCGCGCTCACCGACTGTCTCAACTTCGGCAACCCTGAGAAGCCTGCGATCGCGTGGGAGCTCGAGCAGGCGATCGAAGGCATCTCCCGGGCGGCCCACGCTCTGGGGGTCCCCGTCGTCTCCGGCAACGTGTCGCTCTACAACGACACCGACGGACGCTCGATCCCGCCCACTCCCGTCGTCGGCTGCGTCGGTCTCGTACCCGACGTGCGCTTCCTTCCCGGCGCCTGGGGAAGCGGCGACATCGTCCTCGTTGCGACCGCACCCGGAGAGCTCGATCTCGCCGCCGAGGCCGCCCTCGTCCGTTTCGTATGGAAGGCTGCACCGGTGCTGACGCTCGCGCACGACGTGTCGGACGGCGGCCTGACGGAGGCGTTACACGAAGCCGAGGCGTACTCCGGGCTGCGCGCCGACGTCGATCTGCCGAAGGCGGCACCGGGCGGCCAGGTTCTCCTCGCGTGCGCCCCCGACGACGTCGAGCGGCTCGGCGCCAAGGGCCTGCAGCGGATCGGCGTGGTGCGCTGATGTGCGGATTGTTCGGGGTCCGGTCGCCCGAACGCGACGTCGCACGGTTGACGTACTTCGGCCTGTTCGCACTCCAGCACCGCGGCCAGGAGTCGGCCGGGATCGCCGTCTCCGACGAAGGGCGGCTGACGGCGCTGCGCGACATGGGCCTCGTGACGCAGGTCTTCGACGAGCAGAAGCTGCGTGGACTGCGCGGTGACCTTGCGATCGGGCATACGCGTTACTCGACGACGGGATCGTCGCAATGGTGGAACGCACAACCGCTCGTGCAGCACGGCAGCGCGCGCACGATCGCCCTCGGCCATAACGGCAACCTGACGAATGCGGCCGAGCTCCGGGCGGAGCTCGGCGAACTGGGACACCGTTCCGCTACGACGGCGGACACCGAGGTGATCGCGGCGCTGATCGCCAACGATCCGGCCCCCTTGGCCGACGCTGTCGCAAATGCGATGCGGAAGCTGGACGGCGCGTTTTCCGTCGTTGGGCTCTCCGAGGGAAAGCTGATCGCCTTCCGTGACCCACGGGGCATGCGGCCGCTCTGCCTCGGACGTCTCGACCGCGACTGGGTCGTCGCCTCCGAGACGTGCGCGCTCGACCTGGTCGGCGCCGAGTTCGAGCGAGAGGTGCGACCGGGCGAGCTGATGGTCATCGACGAGCGAGTCGAGGCGCGGCAAGTCGTGCCGCAGGACAAAGGCGGCGCGCTCTGCATCTTCGAGTTCTTCTATCTCGCGCGGCCCGACTCGCGCCTTCAGGGGGTCGAGGTGCACGCTGCTCGCGTGCGCATGGGTGAGCGCCTAGCCGAGGAGTCGCCCGCGGATGCCGACCTCGTCCTTCCCATTCCCGACTCGGGCACTCCTGCGGCGATCGGCTTCTCCCGCGCACTGAACATCCCGTTCAGCGAAGGACTGATCAAGAACCGCTATGTCGGGCGCACGTTCATCCAGCCCGATCAGGGCCTGCGCGAACAGGGCATCAGGCTGAAGTTCAACCCTCTGGCCGAGGTCGCGGGCAAACGGGTCGTCGTCGTGGACGACTCGATCGTCCGCGGAAACACGACCGGGCAGATAGTCCAGATGCTGTTCGACGCGGGCGCGGCCGAAGTGCACGTCCGGATCTCGTCGCCGCCGGTCATCTCGCAGTGCTACTACGGGATCGACCTCGCCGACCCGGACGAGCTGATCGCCGCGCAGAAGACGGTCGACGAAGTTCGCGAGCACATCGGCGCAACCTCGTTGGCATACATCTCGCTCGAAGGGCTGCAAGCGTCGACGCGGCGCCCCGAGACGCAGTTCTGCCGCGCCTGCCTCACACGGGACTACCCGACGGCAATCCCGCGCGAGGCGGCGAAGCTGCAGTTCGAAGCTGTCTAGCGCTCGAGCACGCGGCTCGCCTTCGCGATTCCGCGCGAGATCAAGTAAGCCGCGGTCGCCCACTTGAAGAAGTCCACCCAGCCGGGTGCGTTGACTACGTCGTCGACGAGCGCGACGATCGTGACGAGAAGCGTCGCGAGGACATAGACGGCAAGCTCTGCGTTCCCCGGCGTGGGCATGAGCGCCGCCAGGTTGAAGTTCACGTTGGGGCCCGGGCTCCCATAGCCGCCTCCCGGCTGCTGAGGAGTCGTGGGCTGCTCTGGAGGAGTCGTCGACATCTAGCTCCTTTCGCTCAGGCCGCAACGAGGCCTGGGGACGCTGACGGTCTCGAGCTTCAGACCTTCGGGATCGTAAAAGAATGTCGTCAGCGCGGAGGGCCCAGTTCCTCAGCGCGTCCGTAGCGGACCGCGCGGCGCACGGTCCTCGCGTCGAGCCCGCGCTCGAGGAGCCGCTGCCGGAGCTCGCCCTCGCCGGCCATCCGCAGGAAGAGCCACGCAAGCGCGACGAGGGTGACGATCGAGCCTTCGATCATCATCACCGCGCCGGCAAGACCTTGATCTGCGAGAGGCGAGAGCCCCCATAGCCTCTGACGGTGCTCGTAGACGGGATAGAACGTGGCCCCGGCCCAGAAGAAGATGTTCCCGAGCACTGTCTCGACCGCGCGCACGACGGCGATGTAACCGAGCTTCGCACCGGTCCCGAACCACTCCGGCGCCGGCAAGGTCTCGAGGACCGGGAGCCACATGATCACGCCGCCCGTGAAGAAGCAAACGTGCTCGAGCGCGTGCACCGAGCTGTGACGTACGGCCGCGTCGTAGAGGTACGGCAAGTGCCACGCATACAAGTCCACCGCCCACAGCGGCAACGCCACGAGAGGATGGGCGAGGAACCGCAGCCGATGCAGGAAGGCAAGCGCCGGCCGCAGGATCGGCCCGGTGAGCCCGGCGAGCAGCGCGAGTGGAGCGAGATCGCCGAGCACGACGTGCTGGAGCATGTGAAAGCTGAAGAGTTGCTCGCCGAGCGCGTGCAGCGGGCTCACGAGCGCGGCAAGGAGGAGCACGATCCCGGTCGCGAACAGACCGACCCGCCAGCCGGGAACCGCGGTGCCTCGGCCTCGCAGCGTCCGCACCCGGCGCGCGTAGAGGACCGCCAGCAGCAGGGTCGGCACCACCTGAAGCGGGTCGAAAGTCCAGCTGGTGTCGACGGGCAGATGGGCGAGCACGGCTCTAGTCTGCCTTCGTGCAGCTCTTCCATTACCACCTGGTGACGAGCAAGGTGCGGGAGGTCGAGGCGCGCTATCTCGGCAAGCTCGGCTTCAGCCTCGTCGCCCGGCACGGCCGGATCGAGGACGAGGCGACCGCCTTCGAGTCAGGGCATGGCTGGGAGGAGCTCGACCGGATCGGCTTCAAGCTGCGTTTGTCGGAGCTGGAGCGGGGAGCCGTGAACGTCGTCGTCCAGCCGGGGCAGTGGGAGCTGCCGCGACTCGATCACCTCGGATTCGCACTCGACGAAGACGATTTCGTCGCAACGCTCGCGCGCGCCCAACTGCGCGAGCTGCGCGTGCAGGAGCACGGCGGCAGGCGTACGTTCGTGACGACGAACGCGGGCTACCGCCTGGAGCTGCACCCACCGCGCGAGTGGCTCGACGACTTCCTCGCCGGTGGCTCCGATCTGAAGCTCGCGGAGTTGCAGCTACGCGCGGACGATCCCGAGTTGAAGGCCGCAGCGCTCGGGGAGCTCCTCGAAGCGCCCTATACGAAGGACACGGTGGCGCTCGGAGACACACTCGTGCGCTTCCTTCCCGACGGGCCGCAAGGACGTCCGCAGCTGCACGCAGAGCTGTTCGTTTGAGCCTTCACCTCCGCTGACACTGTCCAAAACTGCGAATTGACGCGGTGCTTCGCCGGCCGGATGCTTGCCGAGTTCGTAACCCTCGACAAGGACGGTGCAAGTGCGACTGAGATTCCAAAGACGGTGGGCGGTCGTGGCGGTAATCGCTGCGTTCGCACTCACCCTCGCATCGGCGGCAGGCGCCGAGTCGTATAACTACTGGTGGCAGCGCAACATGACGCCGAGCGACCGGGGCGCGGACAGCCTGACCGCTCGCAACCACATCTACAACGAGCTCTACTTCGGCCCGAACGCCGGTTGGAGGAGCGAGGTGTGGGAGGTCACGCCGGCCGGCTACCGCCACTTCGACAAGTGGTGCGCCGGCAACTGCTTCAACGCGCACCCGGGCTACTACTACACGTACTCGTACTGCGCGAACCGCGACGGCAGCACGCACTTCGTCTACGAGTGCCGGGACCAGTGGTAGCCGTGAGGAACCGACGTCTTCAATTCGGAGCGGTCGTCCTCGCTGCGGCGGCCACTGCGGGCCTGCTCACGCAACTCGGTTTGGGCGGCAGCGACAAGGTGCAGATCGGCAACGGCTCGGTATCGGCACTGGCACATGCGTCCCGCACGGCCGACTCGTTGCCGCAGAGTGTCCTCGACTATCCCTTCGCCGAGCGGAACTTCGCGTCTCCGAACGGCGGCGGGTCGAGGCTGCTTCAGGTGCAAGGCAGCCTGAGGCTCTATGCCGTGCCCGGCAAAGGCGGGCTCCTCTGCCTCGTCGAGGTCGACGCAGCGGCGGAGACGGCAGGTGGGGCCTGCGCGGATCACAGCGTCCTCCGCACGGGCAGCATCTACATGGCCGACCTGCAGGAGGACGGCTCTCGTCAGGTGGTTGGTCTCGTCGGGGACGGCCATACGTACGCAGAGGCCAACGGCAGGCGTGCACCCGTCCAGAACAACGCCTTCGTGTTGAACCACGTGGAGGGTGGAGACCTCACGGTGGGATCTCCCACTGCGAGCCAGCACGTCGACATGGGAGGCTGACGCCGGCCGCGGCTCTAGACTTGGCCCCCTGACGAGCAAGCCGAAGACGTATCAGGGGGCCGGCGTCTCGCTCGCCACGGCCGAGTCGATCGTCGAGCGCCTGAGGACTGCAGCCGAGTCCACGGGCGCTCGGGCGTTCGGCGGCTTCGCCGGGCTCTATCCGCTCGACGAGAGGCGGCTTCTCGCCGCCTCTATGGACAGCGTCGGCTCGAAGCTGATGCTTGCGCGGCGCGCGGGCCGTCTGCGTTGGGCCGGCATGGATCTCGCGGCCCATTGCATCAACGACGTCCTCTGCACCGGAGCAGACCCCCTGTTCCTACTCGACTACGTCGCCGCGAACCACATCGACGAGGCGCAGGTCGTCGAGCTCGTCGAGGGAGCCGCGGAAGTCTGCCGGGCGGCCGGTTGCATGCTCATCGGCGGCGAGACCGCTGAGTTGCCGGGCATCTACCAGGAGTCGGAGCTCGACTTCGCCGGAACGTGCGTCGGGCTCGTCGAGCGCGATCGCATCATCGACGGGTCCCGCTGCGAGGCGGGCGACGCGGTCATCGGCTTTCGCTCGAGTGGGCTGCACACGAACGGCTTCTCGCTCGTTCGGTCGCTCCTCAGCGACGGCGACTTCGACGCCGATCTGCTGCTCGCGCCGCACACGCTGTACCTCGAAGAGATCCGCCAACTGCAAGAGCGCACAGATGTGCGTGGTCTGGCCCACGTGACCGGCGGCGGTCTGATCGGGAACCTGTCCCGCGTAGTGCCCGATGGGCTCGAGGCTCGAATCGACTGGGACGCGTGGGAGCGGCCGCGGGTCTTCGGATGGCTCGCCGACCAGGGCGTCGAGGAAGTCGAGCTTCGTCGCGTCTTCAACCTCGGCATCGGCATGTGCGCCGTCGTGCCGGAAGCTCCGGCCGACGCGATCGTGATCGGCGAGCTCGCGTGATCGGCGTACTCGTCTCCGGTGAGGGGACAAATCTGCAGGCCTTGATCGATGCGGGACTGCCGATCGCGGCGGTCGCGTCGAACCGGGCCGAGGTCGGCGCGCTCGCGCGCGCCGAGGAGGCGGGCATTCCGACCCGTGTCTTCGATCTGGACGGCTACCACGATCGCGCCGCGCGAGATCGCGAGCTGGCCGACTGGCTCCAGCTCCGCGGCGTCGACTTCGTCGTGCTGGCCGGTTACATGCACCTGCTCACGCAGGCGTTTCTCGACCCGTTCCGGAATCGGATCGTCAACGTCCATCCGTCGCTCCTGCCGCAGTTCCCGGGTGCGCAGGCAATCGCCGACGCACTGGCGGCCGGCGTCGACGTAACCGGTGTCACCGTCCACTACGTGGACGAAGGCCTCGACACCGGCGCGGTCATCCGTCAAGAGGCGGTCGCCGTCGAACCGCGCGCGACCCTGGTAGAACGCATCCACGCAGTCGAACACCGGATCCTGCCCGAGGTCGTGAGCGAGCTTTGCGCGCGCTGATCTCCGTCTACGACAAGACCGGCCTGCAGGAGTTCGCGCGCGGATTGGTCGAGGTCGGCTTCGAGTTGGTCGCCAGCGGAGGCACTGCAGACTTCCTGGAGAACGAGGTCGGGCTCGACGTCGAACGGGTCGAGGAGCTGACGGGCGTCGCAGAGATGCTCGGCGGCCGGGTCAAGACCCTTCATCCCAACATCCACGCGGCGATCCTCGCCCGCCGCGACCACGCCGACGACGTCACCACGCTCGACGACCACGATATCCGGCCCTTCGATCTCGTCTGCGTCAACCTCTATCCGTTCAGCGAAGTGGCCGGCCGGTATGGCGTGCGCGAGGAGGAAGCGGTCGAGATGATCGACGTCGGCGGACCGTCGATGCTGCGTGGCGCCGCGAAGAACTTTGCGCACGTCGCCCCGGTCTGCCGGCCGGAGCGGTACGGGCCAGTCCTCGCCGAACTGAAGGAGAAGGGCGACCTCACGCTCGCGACGCGACGAGCTCTGGCTGCCGAGGCCTTTGCGACGACCGCAGCGTACGAGGCGGCGATCGCACACTGGTTCGGCGACGTCGAGGCGTTTCCGGAAACCCTCGTGACCGCGTTCACGAAGGTGACCGACCTACGCTACGGCGAGAACCCGCATCAGCGCGGCGCGTACTACGCCGAGCAGGGCGCGCGCGTCCATCTCCTGTCGCGCGTCGAGCATCTGCACGGGAAGGAGCTGTCGCTGATCAATCTGCTCGACCTCTCCGCTGCACGCCTGCTGCTGCGGGAGTTCGCGCTGCCGGCGTGCGCGATCATCAAGCATGCGAATCCCTGCGGCGTCGCCGTCGCGGGCAGGATCGAGGAGGCTTACGAGCGCGCGTTGGCGTCCGATCCGGTCTCCGCCTTCGGAATGGTCTGTGCGGTCAACCGCCCGATCTCGGCCGAGCTCGGCGAAGCGCTCGCAGAACGGTTCATCGACGTGCTGTTCGCGCCCGACTACGACGAGCGCGCGCTGGAAGCGCTGCAGCGCAAGGAGGCGATCCGGATCTTGCGCGATCGCGAGCGGCGTGGATTCCCGCGAGGCGAGCGCGATTTCAAGCGCGTCTTGGGCGGCCTGCTCGTACAGGATCGCGACTGGGACATCGACGACCGCGAGACGATGGAGGTCGCCTGTGGGGAGCCCGACGAAACCTGCTGGGGGGACCTCGTCTTTGCGTGGCGCGTGTGCAAACACGTGGGCTCGAACGCGATTGTCCTCGCGAAGGATCTCGCGACGATCGGCATCGGCGGCGGCCAGACGAGCCGCGTCGACTCGGTGAGGATCGCGCTCGACAAGGCGCGGGAGCACGGTCACGACGTGCGCGGTGCGGTGCTCGCCTCCGATGCGTTCTTCCCCTTTGCCGACGGCCCGCAGGCTGCACTGGAAGCCGGCGTCATGGGGATCATCCAGCCGGGCGGGTCGAAGCGAGACGCGGAGGTGACCGACGCGGTGCGTGCCGCCGGCGCCACGATGGTGCTGACCGGTCGCCGCCACTTCAGGCACTAGCGACGCCTCAGGGCTGGGGTCAGACCCTTGCCGTTCGAGACGTGACGTTAAAGGCTGGGGTCAGACCCCTGCCGTTCCGGCGCCCGACGCGGCGGCTCCGCCGGCGGAATACGCTTCTGGCCGATGGCGCGCGAGTACCCCACCGTCCTGGAGCTCGTCGGCAACACGCCGATCGTCCGCCTCGACTCGGTCGGCCGCGGCGTCGAGCCGGAGATCCTCGCCAAGCTCGAGTACCTCAACCCCGGTGGATCCGTGAAGGACCGGATCGGTCTGGCGATGATCGAGAAGGCCGAGGCCGAAGGAAAGCTCAAACCCGGCGGCACGATCGTCGAGCCGACCTCCGGCAATACCGGCGTCGGCCTCGCGATCGCGGCGGCGAAGAAGGGGTACCGCTGCATCTTCGTCATGCCGGACAAGATGAGCCAGGAGAAGATCTCGATGCTGCGGGCCTACGGCGCCGAGGTCGTGATCTGCCCGACCGCGGTCCCCCCTGACTCACCGGAGTCGTACTACTCGGTCTCCGACCGCCTCGCCGAGGAGATTCCCGGCGGCTTCAAGCCGGACCAGTACTCGAACATGTCGAACCCGGAGGCCCACTACCTCCATACGGGCCCGGAGATCTTCGAACAGACCGGCGGCGAGATCGACGCCATCGTCATCTCCGTCGGAACCGGCGGGACGATCTCCGGCGTCGGCCGCTACTTCAAGGAGCACCAGTCGGACGTTCTGATCGTCGGCGCCGACCCGGAAGGCTCCGTGTACACGGCGCAAGAAGAGCGCGATGTCCATCCGTACCTCGTCGAGGGGATCGGCAAGGACACCTGGCCGAAGACCATGGATCCGTCGGTCGTCGACGAATGGGTGCGCGTGTCCGACCGCGACTCGTTCCTGACGTCGCGCCGGCTCGCGCGCGAGGAAGGGCTCCTCGTCGGCGGCTCCGGCGGAACGACGGTCTGGGCTGCGCTAGAGATCGCGAAGCGCTTCGGGCCCGACGCGAAGATCCTGACGATGATCCCCGACTCGGGCCGGTCCTACATGTCGAAGTTCTACGACGACAACTGGATGCTCGAGCACGGGTTCGTCGAGCGACGCGTGCCGGCTCCGACGGTCTCGGAGCTGCTGCGCTCGAAGCGCCTCGAGGAGATCGCAGTGCCGGCGCTGATCACGATTGCCGCGCACCAGAAGGTTGGAGAGGCCATCGACATCATGCAGCAGTACTCCATCTCGCAGCTTCCAGTCGTGCGTGACGGAGACGTGCAATCGCTTGCCGACGTGATCGGATCGCTCCAGGATCGCGATCTTCTCGATCGCGTCTTCAAGAATCCCGACGCGCTCCACGAAGACGTGGCGACCGCGATGCAGCCGCCACTTGCCGCGGTCGAGAGCGACGTCACGCTCGACGAGGTGTTCGCGACCCTGACCGGCCGCACGAACGCCCTCGTCATCGCCAGCAAAGGCAAGCCGATCGGGGTCCTGACGCGCTCCGACCTCCTCGACTACCTGGCACACCAACGTGGCTAGTATCGGAGCGATGTCGACTCAGCCGCTCCAGTCTCTGCTCGAGCACGCGTTCCCGGACGCGACGGAGCTGCAGGTCGAGGACCGCACCGG
>WNGO01006296.1_pt1 | contig 14110 bp, 13 predicted proteins | sample 5400511 | NCBI WGS metagenome assembly WNGO01 (sample SAMN13153380, study PRJNA577476) | soil metagenome | isolation source: 20 cm soil or saprolite under Garry oak tree replicate 2 | place: USA:California | collected 2016-06-15
AAAGTCGGCCGCCTACCCAGCCGATCGCGCGGTATTGCTCCGGAAAATCGGAGCGCTGATCGAGGTAATAGGGATGCGAGAAGATTTCTTGCGCGTCTTCGAATCCGATGCCACGCTTCGGGTTTGCCCGAAGCCTCTTGCTTTTCCTTGCGTCAAACTGAAACCGCATGTGACTGGTATAACTCTTATACCATAACCACAAACGCATCCTGCGTCAACAACAGACATGGTTAGTACTTACTCCGAGGTAGCGCACTTCCGACAATACTCGCGCATCAAACGCCAGTAGAAGCTTGTCGTCCCGATTGAGTTTGTTTCTGAACACAAATCGAATCGGGACAAACTGCGCGGTTCGACCTCGGCCGGCCGCGGGAATTTGCTCCATCACCTGACAGGAACATTGCAATTTCTGACTCTGTACAGCGAAATCTATACCCAGGTGCCATTGAGCCGGCTTAAGGCTTCCCATCACCTTTGTGCCGATGGCACATTCATCGGGTGCGACACCTGGCTCCAAGCGTTTGGTCCCTTCGATGCGAAAGACGTCGTTTTTAGTTCGAGCCCAAGCGGCATAAGCGTTTCCCGTCCCAGCCTCCCCTCGTGACCGGAGGAAGCATTTGGTGGGGGAGGAAGCATTTGGTGGGATCGTCAGCGATAGTCATATTCATTAGCGTAATGCTCCGCGAAACACAGGAGTGCCGCCAAGGAGAAACACTCGAAGACTTTCTGGAGGGTTTTCCTACCGTCTCTCGTGATTCGGCCGTCGCTGCACTGGAAGAAGCAAAGCACCTTTTGCCCGCACGTCCCTAAATGCGCATTCTGATCGACGAATGTATCGATGAGCGATTCCGGAACTCTTTGCCCGGTCACGATTGCCAAAACGGCCCGCTACGCTGGACTGGCTGGTCTGACGAATGGTGAGCTTCTTGTTTCGTGCGAGCGTACGCAAGTTGACCGACAAGATTGGTACGTTGCTCGCCAGTTCCTCGAGCTCCCGACCTGGCTCTAAACCGACACTGTGCCGAGTGCGAGTTTCAAAACCGCTGTCGACAGAGATGTTGGCACTTATTTGTCAGCTTCCCTGCGCTAGAAAACGCAAGAAGCCAGCCCAGGCGATACTCTATTTCGTAATAGGGTAAAGCTCCGAGGATCGCTGTCGGGGCTCTACAATCTGGTGGACGAGAGGGGGATTCGAACCCCCGCCCTCCTCGTTGCGAACGAGGTAAATCTTAAGCTAAGACGTGATGCTGCAATCACCTAGCTTTCGGGGCGGTCATTAATTGTCCTACTCGGCCTGCAGAGGTAAATCGTTGGCGTGGCCACCCATACGACTTAGGTAGCCGCACGACGCTGGGAAGAGAAGGGAATCGGAACGTTCAAAACTTCCCAAGGTTCGGACGTGGGTTCGATTCCCATCGCCCGCTCCATAAGTCGTAATTCGGAGGGTCAGGTTTTCCCTGGACCCTGGACTCAGGTCAATACCCGATTTAGCATGCGAATTAACTGACCTAGTCTCCTTTTGCCCATTTTGGTCGTAAGGGGACGCCGTCGTATTTTTTTTGCACTAAGTCCATGCTTTTTCAGTTTCGCGTGATCCTAAGTCGGTTTCCACACTGCTACCTCAAACCGCGAGGCCTGTCCATGTCTTGTCATGAGCCCACGACCAACTACCGGAAATGCATATGCCTTAGCCTGCTGTCATTCGCCGCCGCATCCCTGTTGGGCGCGTGTGCCGGTGGTGGCTCTGGGACGGCACCGCCGACAAATCCGTCGCCAACAATTGCATCGATATCCCCGGCGACTGTTACCGCGGGCGCCTCTGGAGCGATTATCACGATCAATGGAAGCGGGTTCATCCAGAGTTCCGCGGCGCAGTGGAATCAAAGCAGTCGTTCGACAACATTTGTAAGCTCAAGTCAATTGCAGGTGGCACTGACGGCCGCAGACCTTGCTTCCGGAGGATCGGGACAGCTTACTGTCCTCAATCCTGCGCCGGGAGGCGGGGTCTCGAGTGCAGCGCCACTCACGATCGACAATCCTGCTCCGGTGTTGTCGGGCGTTTCCCCTAATAGCGTTACGACTATGAATGCGGGAGCAGTGCTGACTCTTACAGGTAGCGGCTTTCTTTCAAATTCAGCGGTGACGTGGAACGGCGCGACGCACGCATCAACTTTTGTGAATGGCACCGAACTTCAACTAATGTTGTCGGCGGTTGATGTTTCGTTGGTGGGTTCCGCGCAAATATCGGTGATGAATCCTACGCCTGGGGGAGGAACGACGGCTCCGAGTCAAATCTCCATCGTCTATCCAGCCCCGACTATCACTACAATCAATCCTGCCAGCGTGCTTGCCGGATCGAGTGACATATTGCTGGACATCAGCGGATCTGGGTTTGTCCCTTCCTCTGTGATTACCTGGAACGGCACAGCATTCATCACCACATTTGTAAGTGCAGCCGAGCTGAAGGCGACCTTGCCGGCTGCGGACGTGACCGGCAGTTCAGCGAGCCTGATCGCTGTTCAAACTCCAGCACCGGGAGGCGGGACTTCAGCGGCGGTCACGTTTGACGTGAACAGCCCCGCACCAGTCATCACGGCGATCTCCCCGCGGTACGTTCCGCCAGCGAACGCAGCCACGATCACGATTACTGGAACGGGCTTCGAGTCAAACTCGATGGTGTTGTGGAATGGGTCAGCCCGGCCCACAACTGTGCCCAGCACTACCGTGTTGCAGGTAGCTCTGAGCGCAGTTGATCTGCAAAGCCAGGGCACGGGGTCATTGACAGTAAGCAACCCAGGGCCGGGTGCATCTACAAGTAGCGCGGCACTGTTGTCGGTCACTTCTCAGCCGATACCCGTGATTCAGAATGTAAGCATAGTAAGCACTTCTGCGCTGTCCGGGACCTGCCCTCAGTTGCAGGTTACGATCACGGGCCAAAACTTTGCGTTTGATTCAACCATCCAAGCAAATGGCGCTTTGCTTCAAAACATCTTTTATTCGGGAACTCCGACAACCATCGCTGGTTTGTTGCCGGTGGGTTTTGTAAGTGCACCCGGCGCTCTGTCTTTTACGGTGACGAATCCGAACTTGGGCCCAATCGTCTCCGATCCATTCCCGTATCCTGCGACCAGTGCGCCCGCATGGGTGTTATGCGCCACCCCGTCGCCAACCACGGTTTATGCTGCCAGCAGCTTTTCCTTCACCGTCCAGCCTTCCGAAGTGAATATAAGCGGCAACGGGACCCTGACTCTGGGAAGCCTGCCCGCCGGGATCAGTTCCACAACTGCCAGTGTCTCGCTACCCCCCGGCGGAGCAACGCTGCACCTTCAGGCGGCGAGCACCGCAGCCGCCGGAACCTATGATCTCGTCCTAAACGGCACCGCGGGGGCGGCAGTTGCGAAAGGCGACTTCAATTTCACGGTAAGCACCGGCGCAGTCCCTAATTTCTTTTTCGCTACACCTTTAAAGACGGAGGTTGGAGTACCGATCGGCGGGTCGGGCAGCATCCAGTACGGGACAATTGTGAATTCGAGCAGCAGCGTGGATTTCGACATTATCCCGTCTGTGACAGGGTTGCCTCCTGGAACAACCGCCTCTTTCTCCCCCAGCGTGTTTTCCCCAGGGCAAAGTGTGACCGTGACTCTCAGTGCGGCCAGCAGTGCTCCCGTGACACAAAACGCGTCGGTGACGCTTACCGGAACACCCTCGGCTCAGGTTGCAAACGCAACTGCCAGCTTCTTCGCTGACGTCACTGGGCCTCCAGGCACGCTGCCCGGAAATCGCACGGACTTCGTGCCCACCGCGGGTACGCCCTATGCGGCCACATACGACGCCACACACAATCTGATCTTCTCGAGTAATCCGAGCTGGAATCGCGTAGATGTCATCTCGAACGCGACACACAAGATCATAAAGAGTATCCCGGTTCGCTCTCCTCGAGGATTGGACATCACCCAGGATAATTCCCACGTGTGGGTGCAGACTGCTTCGCCATTTCTCTATTCGATCAATACGGCTTCGCTGCAGGCAAACCAATATTCATTGCCCAATAACTCCATCGGCAGTTCCGGCCTGCCCGTGCAATTTTCAGCCGACACGCTGCTGGCGCTCTCCGATGGAACGCTGTTCGTGTTTTCTGACGATTCCGGAAGCGGAGGAAGCGGACTGGTTGGAATCTGGAATCCTCAAACGAATCAATTGAACGTACTACCAAGTGGCTCCATTTCGGCATGGGGATTCCCGGTGCGAAGTGGAGACGGCACCCGCGTATACGCCTCCAACAATGCCTACGGTACAGGAATAGAGGTTTACAACGTAGCCACGCAAAGTCTGACCACAATCGGCTCAGGAACGAATTATCCTCCGGTTGCAGCTGTGAATCGCGACGGATCTAGGCTCATCCTGAGCGCTAGCAGCGCCATGGCACTGTATGATCAGAGCCTGAACCCATTAGGCAGTGTGCCGGGAACGCCAGGAAGCGGGGGCGGTTTACCGCTTTACGGCGGCATATTGTTCAGTGCAGACAACACAAGACTCTATGAAATCGGCGTGTATAACGGTCTCGCCGTTATTCTTACCATCGACGCTTCGAGTCTTAAGATTTTGGGCACAGCGCCATCCGCACCTACCGATCCTGTGGGCACCAGCGGGTACGCCGGTACTTCGACGCCTTTTGCCGTCGACTCTACTGGAATGCTTCTCGGCCTGCAGAATTACGGTATTTCGTTCGAAGATTCCACCTTCTATCAGAACTATGCCGTGAACCAGCCTGGCTTCAACGGGACTTCGGAATACATCGCGACCTTTGCTGGACCGCTTGCAGGGGGTACGGTTTCCAGCGTGTACTCCTTCCCGGCCCTGACTCCCGATGTCTGGTTTGGCCAAACTCGCGGCTCGGCCAGTGTTTCTCAGCAGGGAGAGCTAACTTTTACCTCGCCGCCCAGCACGGTACCTGGACCTACAAACGTCAAGTTTATCTATCCGGATGGGGAGCAGGCGTTCTATCCGCAGCTCTTCTCCTATTCGACCTTTCCGGAATACGCGGTAGTTTCCGGTTCGGGGCCGAATGGTGGTGCCCCTGCTCAGGTTCTCGGCTATGGCCTCCCACAGGATCCGAGCGGCGGCACGCTGACGGTCGGAGGGAGTATGGCGACGATCACAACCACAGCCGGCCAGTACCCACCGCTCAGTGGAGAGCCCTACCCTTCCACCATTCTTGCCTACACATTCCCGCCGGGAACGCCGGGCTGGGCAGACCTCCAGATCACTACTCCAATCGGCGCCGGCAGTCTGCCGAAATCCATCTTCTATGCCAAGAGCATTACCGACTACTCTTCACCCGATTCGTTCACGGCGGTTCTTGTTGACGCCAAACGAAACCAGGTCTATCTCACGGCGGGTGACCACGTCGATGTGTTCTCCACCTTGTCCAACCAGTTCGTGGCTCCTCTTCAACCTGCCGCTATTGGAACGCAGAAGCAATTCACGGGACTCGCTCTTACTCCGGATGGGAGCGAGCTGCTGGTCACAGATTTGCTGGACCAATCGCTCGCAGTCATCAATCCTGACGCACCTTCCAGCACCTACGCCATCCCCATTCCGCCCCCAATGTCGCCCATAAATAATTGCGCGATCGGGCCCCTTTACGTTGCCACAACTTCTAAAAACCAAGCTTTTGTGCTCACCGGCAGTTTGCCTGCACCTAGCTGCCCGCCATCCGGGACTACCTATATTGCCGATCTGGTGTCGCACACGGCAACGCCACCACCTGCGACTGCCAAATGTGGCATAACAGGATTGTCGGTGGACGCGAGTGCTGACGGAAACTTTATAGCGATTGGAAGCCCACCATGCGTCTACTCTGTGCAGAACTCCACATTCAATCTGGAGCCCTTTCCGTACGGCAGCACCAATGGGTACGGTATTGCCATATCCGCGGATGCAAACATATTCGCCGCGGACCAGTTTCTGGGCGACATCAATTTGAACATGCTTGGCTCCATCGCTCACCCATTCCCGTTGTACAACAACTCGTTCAATAACACGACCCCACCCAATCTCTTGCAGCGCCCGAGGCTGAACGCTTCGGGCAGTTTGTATTACTTCGGATACGCCAACTATTTCGAGATTATAGACGTCGCACATGCCACACTGCGGATGCGCTTCTCGCTCACGGAAACGATTCAGGACACAGCTAGCCCTCTTGCGATTGATTCAGGGGGGCGCTATGTCTACCTGATCACAAATATGGGACTAACGGTGGTTGACCTTGGCGCTGCGCCCCTTTCCATCGGCCATCTCGCGACGCAGACCGCCTCACCCGGTGCACAGGTCGCTGTGCGCGGAAGCGGCTTTGATTCAGGCACTACCGCAACCGTCGGCGGCGTCGCGGCCACGGTCAGCGTCACGGATGAAAACACCCTGACGTTAACTGTCCCGATAGCCTCTTCAGGGCCACAAGATATAGTTCTCACTAGGAGCGACGGGCAGATTTACACCTTGGAAAATGGAATCGTACTCCCATAGCCATCGCCGATCCACCATACTCTGCGGGGAACTCCGCTTTGTGACGCTGTGACCGAACACCTCGTGACGGCAATCGGGGAACGAGAAAGGGAACTGTAGACGATTACGAACAAGTTGATTGAGCCGAGGCCCGGATCGTTGCGCGCTACGCTCGACGAATTGAGAACCTTTGCAGTTTCACGCTTAACCAAGATACGCGAGTTAATCTCGCATCCCGAAAGCATTGACCTTGCGCGTGCCGTGCTTGCGGAACACTTCGGGACGTTCACACTCGAACCCACTATCCAGAACGGTGAACCCGTGTATCTTGCTCACGGCAAAGTAGATTTCTTCGGAGATGAGGCGATGGCGCGAACGCGTGGTGCCGGGGGACCGGATCGCACCACGCGTGTATACCGCTTTGGTCTATCGCTAGCCGCTTGAAGGGGCTTTAACCGTCGCAGATTTTCGCAAGCGTTGTTGGTCGCGCTCCCTGTACTCGCCCTTGCAAGTACCCGCCTCATGTTTCGGTATGGCATTACCCCTGCCCCTCTCTCTCAAACTAGACCTGGCTGCGCGTCTCCCGTTATTTCTTGGCCTTTTGATATCGATATGGATAGGGACGCCGAGTGCTGCATGCGTCGATTCCAAGAGGATTCCCGCATAAAGTCAAATCGCGGCGATTGGAACTTTGCGGTGTTCCGATTCCCAAGATCGTAGTTCCCTGATTGAATGGGGCTTGCTAACCAGCCCAATCCCGATACGCGCTTACCGGTAAAGTGGCACCCGATATCCGAGTTAACGGTAAGCCTACCAGAGCTAAGAGTGGTGTAGAGTGAAGCAACCGAAGTTCTCCGGCGGTGGAGATGACTAAGAAACAATGGGTCGTGGCAATTGTTCTGCTCCTGCTGATTCCCGCGGTCTTGATGCTGGGGGGAACGATCTTCAACTTGATTAATCCCGAAATTGCGGCAGGCCATCCGAACTATGTGCGCAACTTCCACCTGCTCAGTCTGCTGAAGCGAATGACTCTGTGGGTATCGATCGCGGCGGTGGCCGTCTTGTGGCTGCTTGTGTGCCTTCTCGTGATCCGCGCCAAGAAGCGATCCCTCCTATGGCTGTTTCTGGCGGCATTGGGGCCCTTCGGGTTTGCCATCCTGGCGACACTGAACGACCAGGCGCCTGCGGAGAAAGACTGGTATGCCCGGTTCGTGAGCAACATGAAGTGGTATGTGCGCGCAGGCTACGAACTCTGCACCTTCGTGATCATAGGGGAACTCGCGTATCAGGCAATGGTTCTCAAGCGCATGCTGATGATCAAGTATCAAGCGGCCACCTCGGGAGTTTCCGAGGCGCAGATTATTGATCTCCAGAACGCTTCCTCTGGAATGTGGGCGTTTACCGAGGGCATGGAAGTGATGTTCCTGGTGGTTCTTCTCTACTTGCTTCGGCCGATGGTCTTCCGCATTGGGCATCGTGTCGCAGAAATGATGGCATCGCCCAAGGCACGCTGAGTCTCGATTTCACTCCGCCTGCGCCTACGTCCAAACGCAGTTATCGTACAATGGAATGGCCTTCAAGAGCGGGGCCGTCGCTTCGTATAGGGCCTCATGATGCCCTGACATACGAGCGATTCGAGAACTACCGGCTTCACACCCGTGCCGAAGACAATGCACTGCGGATGAAAATTATCGTAGGCTGCGAATTGGAGGAGGCCATTTTTCTCGATTTGTATATGAATGATGGCGCTCGGAATCGTTCCTCCGATAGAACCTCGGGTCTGGCAGTTGATTCAGCAGGGAATCTCTTCATCGCCGATTTCGTAAATAATCGCATACGCCGCGTTGAGGCAAAGACAAAGGTAATTACGACTATCGCTGGAAACGGCTTGCCCCATCGCTTTGACGTTGAGATGTAATCGTCGAGAGCAATTCTGTTTCCGACTAGTTGCCTGATTGACAGCGGAAACCGGACATCAAGTAGATCGCCTCAATAAAAGCAGAAGTCCGGTAAGCCGACTTTAGTAGCAGATGGCCTCCGACTCACCGGCAGTTGAGAACACGGTCTTCCACAGTCGAGATGCACGCTTCTTTAGATTTCGGCTCTACGATCTCCAGCCGGTCCTACAAGGGGGTTGCGTCACAAATTTTCTTTTTCCTTCCACCGGCGTTACATTTGGTCGGAGGTCACCAACTTACTCGCAGGGGCCGTTCATGAGATTCTTACTGCTCGCCACTGGACTGTTGAATACGATCGTTTTCTCGCCCTCCAACCTAGTCGCGACACCTAGAGACGTTTCTTTCTCCATGCCGCCGAATTCAGTCGAGGTTTATGACATCCTCGAGCTGTCAGCCACTATTTCATCTCCCGACGCCGCGAATCCTTTCACTGCCGCCACTCTGGACGGTGACTTTTCTCTTGGGTCCTCCCACGAAGCCTTTCACGTTTCCGGTTTCTGTGATTCTACCGACGGTGCAGTCTTCCGTATTCGTTTCATGCCTTCCAAACCAGGCACCTACAAGTTCAACCTCGTTTATGCACAAGACGCTTTCACAAAGACTTTTCGTGGTGAGTTTCGAGCTACACCCTCACGTCGCCGCGGCCCGATTCGTATCGATCCACAATACCGGTGGCACTTCATTTGGGAAGGTACGGGCGAGCATTACTTCTTCAACGGCACCACTGCTTACTGGCTGCTCGGATGGAGAGACGATCGCATCGTGCAGTATTCCATCGAACGGCTCCATCGGCTCAAGGTCAACCGTCTTCGTGTTACTCTCGCCGGCCGCACCAATGTCTACTACGGCGAACCTATCATGCAGGGAGACAACTTCACCATGGATCTCGCTGCGTGGCCTGCGAAAGATACTCACGACTTCTTGCACCCCGGATTCGACTACTCCCGATTCAACCTTGATCACTGGCAGCGATTTGAATCCATGCTTCGCTTTGCCAGAGATCGCGACGTCATTATTTCAGTCGTTTTAGACATGAACGATTCTCGCATTCACCCCGTCGCGGGCAGCGAAGACGAGCGCCGCTTTCTGCGTTACGCCGTAGCGCGTTTCGCCGCATTCTCCAACGTCACTTGGGACATGGGCGACGACCTGGAACGCTTCCGCGACGATGCCTGGACCCACGACACCGGCACATTTCTCGTCGAGCTCGATCCTTATCATCACCTCGCCACTAGCCACCCTGTCGACGTTGTCGTGGACGGCAAGTCCGTTCACCAGGATCGGACTTCCCCTTGGTTCGGTTTCACTTCTTATCAAGAATGGTCTCGCAATCAACACACACTGACGCTTGAGTCGCGCAAGCTTCAGGAACAGGCTGGTCGCATCATTCCGCAAACGAACGAGGAATACGGCTACGAAGATCACTACCCACTCTGGGCGATTCCCGGCCAGGAATCTGCCGACTCACTGCGTCGCGTTGCGTGGGATATCGTCATGGCCGGTGGCTATCAGACTGTCGGAGAATCTGCTCGGCGCGGCACCAACGTTTGGCCAGATACTGGTGGCGGGTGGGTCAATGGCCGCGGTGACGACTCTATGACGATGTTTCTCGGCTACGGTCACCTGGTCGATTTTATGACCAGCTTTGAATGGTGGAAAACCAATCCCCAAGACGCGCTCGTGGATCACGGGAATTACTGCTTGGCAGATCCAGGTCAGATCTACGCCGTCTATGTTCCAAATGGGGGTCGCTTCACATTGCAACTCCAGCCGGGGAGCTACTCCGTCGAATGGTTTAGTCCTCTCACCGGCGAACGTATCCGCGGCGCCGACGCGTCCGGGTCATCCTGGACCTCGCCTGCTCCACCTAGTTCGAAAGAATGGGCTGTCCTATTGCGCAGAAAATGAGAAAGTGCGTCGACATGCAGCAAATTTTCGAGGAAGGCGATCAAATCCATACCCGCGTTTGGAACTACGAATTCATCCAACTGCCCTTGGTCATCAAGGAAAACCAGAGCCGTCCCACGGTCACTGAGGCGGAAATCTCAGGCCTACTAAACAGCTTGAAGGAGCGCTACGCAGTTTTGGTCGCTCTGGTGGCAGGGACAGGACTGCGAATCGGTGAGGCCCTTGCAGTTCGGACTGAGGATTTTGACCCGGATTGCCAGGTGCTGCACATACGGAGAAGCGTCTGGCACAGATGCGAGCAAGCGCCGAAGGACTCCGAACGCGATTCGACTCGTTGATATCCCGGAGGCATTGGCACAAGTTCTACGCCGATACACGGGAGGGAAGGATGATCAAACAATGGATGGGCCATTCGCAGAACTTGATGGACCTCTACGCCGCACAATTACGGTACGACGTCGCTTATCGTCGCGAATGGTGCGAGAGGGCTGGCGTGGGATTTGAGTTGGGCGAATTGGGCTACAAACTGGGGGCTCCAATTCGCCCGTCACTCGTCGCGTAAGCCTATCCTTGAGGAGGCAGGCTTTAGAAATGGTTGCGGGGTCAGATTTGAACTGACGACCTTCGGGTTGAGCAGAACAAGTGGCCCGTTGATTCTGTGCGACTTAGCTTTGGATTCAGAGTATGGAGTCCTTTCCCAAATCTTCCCGAATGGACCAGCGACTGACTCCTGACAGCCGATTGAATCTGCGCTTCACGGATGGCGGCTGGCCCAATTCTGGAGCTTGAGGCCGGAGATGCGCTTGAACTCGCGCTCATTATTGGACACAAGAATGAGCCCTGCGGCTTTGGCGTGAGCAGCAATCAACTGACCTTGCATCTCAAGCGCTGCCCGAATCTCGCCGTAGGTGGCCGCAGCTTCCCAAGGCATGGGAAGTACAGGCAGCAGTGAGACGAGTCTCGTCACAGATTCCAGCGCTCGAGTACGTTGCTGGCTTCGCTCCGCACCATAGAGCAGCTCGCCGTATGTAATTACGGATACCACGGCTTGGCCATGCTGCATATGGCGGAATCGTTCAGTGACTTCTGGCGGCCGGTTCTGACGCAGATAAATGCAGATATTCGTGTCGAGCAAATAGCGCGGGCCCATCAGAGACCTTTGCGGCGCTGTGCTTTCGGATCTTTGCGTTTCTTTGGGAACATGTCCGCTGGAAGTGCTGCCAGCAAATCCAATACGCGAACCATTCCGCCGGCCTTCTCTCGCAGTACGATCTCGTCGCCGCGACGGAAAATCTCGACTTCGGGGCTTTTAACGCGAAAGGATTTCGGTAGTCTCACAGCTTGGCTGTTCCCGGATTTGAATACGCGAGCGATGGCCATGATTTGCCTCCCCTAGATATATATACACGAGCGTATATACTTTTGCAAGGTCCGAAGGCAAGGGCAACAGTGTTTTGAAACACTCGTCCTCGCTATGCAATTACGTCAGAACTAGTAGTAGGATTGCCGTTACGAGAGATAGAGAGATGCTACGAATAGCGCTGATTCAGTCGTGGACCACCGGCTTGCGGGGTTTCTTTTCGCGGCTTGCTGCTCCTCACGAACTTCGAGGAAACCGGCCGAGCATGCACAAGCTCAGGGACGGCGGAGCGATGACCCGGGCGCTTGGCATACTCTGTACGCCTCACCTCCGTTACGAAACTGGTGAGCTGATTTTCAACGCGCCAACCGAAAAGCCAAAGGCGCCTCGTTCAGTGGCGTTAAGTTTCCAACCAGGCGACTGCCTCTTGCTGACAACGAGACCGCCTATGGATGTCTGGAAGTATGCGTCGCGCCGCTGTGGGCCTCTACGGCGTGACTGCCTATGGCGTGCAGCAGCGGACCGACCAACCTCTCGGTGGCGAGCCGATTCTGGGATGGTGAGTGCAATGGCGATGTAGCGCCGACCATGACGCCGACTAGTGGTCCGATTGTCGCCCAGAATCCCTTTCTGTACTCGATGTCGGTCTTCAAATCTTCAAATCCTCGCTCATTGCCTTGTCTTTCTTTACCACCGCTTTGTCGCACTGAAGTTCCTACCAGACGAAGTGGCCCGGGATTCCCAGAGTGTCCACGCTTGGTCACGAAAATATTGGCGGGCTTAATGTCACGATGGATGATACCTTCGCTTCCGGCTCCAGTGGCTTTCCCATGATGCAGTGCTTCAAAGTGGCTCCGTCTAGGAACTCCATGGCAATGAACGCCCGACCGCTCTCCTCGCCAATGTCATGGATCGTGCAGATGTTCGGGTGGTTCAGTGCCGACGCAGCCCATTCCCACCCATGGCCGCGCCCTTCCAACCCGTTGGGCAAACGATCTCGCACTACCGCATCATCGAGAAGCTCGGTGGCGGTGGCATGGGTGTGGTCTTGTCACCCGAGCAAGCGCGAGGGAAGCAACTGGACGCGCGCACTTTGTTTTCTTTTGGCGCGGTCTTGTACGAGATGGCGACAGGTGTGCTTCCTTTCCGCGGTGACACCACGGCCAACCTGTTCGAGTCCATTCTCCATAAATCACCCGTAGCTCCGGTCCGGCTGAATCCCGACCTCCCGGCTGAATTGGAGCGGATCATCAACAAGGCTCTGGAGAAGGACCGCGAGTTGCGATACCAGCACGCCTCGGAGATTCGCACTGATTTGCAGCGGCTGAAACGCGATACCGAGTCCACCAGAATAGCTGCCACGCAAGCATCGCCTGACAAGACGCTCAAACGCGGCAAGCTTTGGGTCGTCCTATCCGCCTGCATCATCGCTATCGGACTCGCGGCAGGTGGCGCTTCGTATCTGCGATCGGGCAGGACAGCCCACATTGATTCCATCGCCGTCCTGCCTTTCACCAACGGCGGTGGAGATGCCAATACCGACCATCTCAGCGACGGCGTCACCGAATCGTTAATTGCGAGCCTCACCCATGTCCCTGAGCTGAAGGTGAAATCACGTAACTCGGTCTTTCGCTACAAAGGGAAAGATGTTGACGTGCAAAAGGTCGGCAACGATTTGGGCGTCTCGGCGTTGGTGAGCGGACGACTGGTGCCACGGGGGGACAGCATCGAAGTAAGCGCCGAGCTTACTGATGTTAGGGATAACACCGAACTTTGGGGGCAGCACTACAGCTTGAAAAGGGCAGACATCATCGGGTTGCCGCAGCAGATTGCGGGCGACATCGCGGAAAAGTTGCGTTCCAAACTCAGCGCCTCAGAAAGGCAACAGGTCGCCAAACAGGGTACTCAAAATCCGGAAGCGTATGAGCTGTACCTGAAGGGTCGATACTACTGGAACAAAACGACAGCTCGCGACTTGAACACGGCAATCTCCTATTTCCATCAAGCCATCGCGAAAGACCCCGGCTATGCTTTGGCATATTCGGGCCTGGCCGATGCCTATTCCGTATTGAGTAGTTATGGTGGCGTCCCCAGCGAATGCTACCCGAAGGGGCTTGCAGCTGCCCGCAAGGCGCTGGAGCTAGATCCGACGTTGGCTCGTCCCCACGCCTTCTTGGGCGCCTTTGCGATGGAGTACGAATGGGATTTTGCTGAAGGAGAGGCTGAATACAAGAAAGCTTTCGAGCTCGACCCCAGCGATGCCACGGCACACCAGTGGTATGCAGAGGACATTGCATGGAACGGAGGTCGAGAGCAGGAAGCCTTTACTGAAAGCAATCGTGCTCACCAGCTTGATCCACTGTCATCGGCGATCAAGGTG
>WNGO01005784.1_pt1 | contig 14109 bp, 16 predicted proteins | sample 5400511 | NCBI WGS metagenome assembly WNGO01 (sample SAMN13153380, study PRJNA577476) | soil metagenome | isolation source: 20 cm soil or saprolite under Garry oak tree replicate 2 | place: USA:California | collected 2016-06-15
GACCAACGGCGCCAAAATCGTTTCCGCCTTTACGTCTTCGTGATGCGCCGCGATGGCGTTCACGATCTTCGGCGATTCTCCATACTTGCGCGCCAACTCCGCGCCGATAATTGCGTGTGAGCCTTCGACCTCATGGTCCACGGCTTTACCGATATCGTGCAATAAAGCGGCGCGCCGCGCCTGTTTTTCGTTCAAACCCAGCTCAGCCGCCATGGCGCCGCAAATAAAGGCTGCTTCAATCGAATGCAAGAGCACATTCTGAGCGTAGCTGTAACGATACTTGAGGCGGCCTAGCAGCTTGATAATTTCCGGATGAACGCCGTGCACACCGACGTCGAAAATCGCCTTCTGCCCTGCCTCACGGATCGCCTCCTCGATTTCCTGTTCCGATTTTCGCACCACCTCCTCGATTCGCCCGGGGTGAATTCGCCCGTCCGATACCAGTTTTTCCAGCGATAAGCGCGCAATTTCACGGCGAATCGGATTATGACCGGAAATCACCACGGTTTCCGGCGTATCGTCGACAATCAAATCAATGCCCGTGGCCGCTTCGAGAGCACGGATATTGCGTCCTTCGCGACCGATGATCTTTCCCTTCAACTCATCATTGGGCAGCGGAAACACCGTTACCGAGCGCTCCGCGACAAAATCGCCAGCAAGTCTCTCGATCGCCAAGGCGACGATCTTTTGGCTCCTCCTGACGGCCTCTTCCTTAGCCCCCTCTTCGATGACCCGAATTCGTTTTGCGGATTCGTGCTTCGCCGCGTCAACCATTTGGTCGATGAGACTTCGCTTCGCCTCTTCGCGGGTCAACCCCGCGACCTGCTCGAGCTGTTTTCTCGCCTCGTCCACGTATCGCTCGCATTCCGCGGATTTGTCCTCCAGGCTTTTCTCCCGCCCTTTGAGACTCTGATCGCGCTTCGCGAGCTCGGCTTCGCGTCTATCCAGCAGCTCGACACGTTTGTCGATGCCTTCTTCTTTGCCGATGAGCCGCCGTTCCTGGTTCTGTAGCTCCCGTCGAGTTTCGCGCACCTCCTTTTCCAAATCACCACGTTCCTTCAGCACACTATCCTTGGCGTGGAGCTCCGCCTCTTTTTTGATCGCGCTGGCATCCTTTTTCGCTTCTTCCAAGATTCGCGCGGCGGTGTTTTTTGCCGCCTCATTTTCCGAGCGCGCCTGCTTGGCACGCACCCACATAACCCCTAATGAGAGTAAAATCCCGCCTACTATCCCACCCAACCCAACCAACAAATTTGCATCCAATGAGAGCACCCCCTTTCAAATCACAGTAAAACCCTACTACTGCATCCCGCACGACGCGGAAGCGTCGCAATCGATGATTCGTGTCTCCGTGATGACGTAATGAACTCGCTGATCCCATGTCTCCGTCAGCATCTGATCGACAATCTGGAACTCATAAGCCAGGCCGACAAAAATCCCTTGATCCTTCAACGCCGGCAAAATGCGGTCGTACCAGCCACTGCCCCTTCCTAACCGATGACCCCGAAGATCGAAGGCGACTCCCGGCACGAAGACGATCAGATTTAGCAAATTTGCTCCACCCTCCAATGACAACGCATTCATTCCAAGCGGCTCAGGAATTTTAGATCGCTCCGCACGGAGCTCCGTTGGAGAGGAAATTTGAAAAAACCACGGCAAATTTCCGCTATTTGTTCTCGGATAGAAAACCTTCTTGTCGTTTTCCAAGGCATCTGTCAGGATTGCATTTGTATCGACCTCGTTTTCAATCGGACTGTACAACGCCACCTTCCGAGCGGTTAGATATTGTGGAGACTTGAGCGCTGCCAATTGGATCAACTGACTCCACGAAAGACACCATGCCGGCGAAAGCGATTGGCGCTGGGATATCATCCTTCTGCGAAGCAGGTTTTTAGACTCTTCCAAAGCAGCTCCCTGCATAATTCACTAAGAGCGATTAGAAGAGGCGCGGAGAGAAACTTATTGGGGGAGAAGAATGCGGCTAATCTGACCGGCGATTACGCGAAGTCGGTCCCCGAGGCAATCGTCCCCCGCGTCGAATACGGAGGGGTACTACTCCTGTCATTGCCAACGGTATATCCATTCGAATTCTGGGACTTTCCGTAACGGGTTGCCGTGTTCTTTGCGAATCGAATACCAGAAAAATCCAACGGATCAGATCCATTGCAAACGTTTTTCTCCAAGCCCTCATCATTCCACGCCGCCTCTATTAATCAATAAAGCGTCCTTACCCTTATCTCGGGAAAACGGATCTCCTTCATAAAAAGACCCTATCCATCCTCAGTCAACGTTATTGAAAGTTTTTTGGACAACTGGTCCAATCTATTCAAAATCGCTTCGTGCGTGTCTTTCAAGCGATGATATTCGTCGGCGATATTCAGTGCGGCTAACATGGCCACATTGGTCTTAGCTACAGACTTCGGCGAACGCATTAGTTCTTGCATCTTACCGTCTACATAACCCGCGACTTTGAGCATATAGCCCTCTTCGGCATCGCTAGAGATGGTGAATTTTTGTCCGAGGATCTCGACGTCCAATGCTTTTTTCATCGCTACACCGGGATTTAGTCAGCTAAGTCTAAGCTCGCGAAGTGGACCATTATTTTGTCCAATTTTTCTCTAAGCTCAACCCGCTCCCTCTCATATTGTCTGATCTGACCCTTGAGATGGTGCCACTCACTCTCTTTTTGTTGGAGCTTCTTTTCCATCACTTCTTTTTCTTTTTTAATCTGCTCGTGCTTCTCGAGAAGGCTGTTGATTGTAACTTCCAGCTGTTCAATATTGTGGAAAGGCATCGTGACGTACACCACAAAACTTCATGTTGGAGTTTAGTTTCAACATGGCACCTTGTCAAGCCGTTAGTGCACGCGGCAAAACACCAGTTTATCACGACACAAGCTGCGATCGTTACACCGCGCCGGATCCCGATGATCTGCCCTACATGCGCTAAGTTGGGTTACCGAAAAAGCGTTCATGCCGTGCCAAGTCATTGGCCGGAACCGCTCAATGAATGCAATCTAATGCTCCCTTAACATCGCGCGGACATCGGCCAGCACGGCCTTGGGGTCGGGCGATGGCCCAATATATGCCAAGCGCATCAGCTTCTTTTGATCGACGACCGCGGTGAGCGGCGTATGGTCGATGAGACCTCGGCCCTTGCGCTCGACGCCGACGCCAAAGTTTTGCCAAATTTTTTTCAGCGCGGTTAGATTACCTGTGAGAAACGACCAGTTATCGAATTCGGCGCCGTAACGCTTGGCGTAGGCAGTTAGGACTTTGGGCGAATCGATCTCCGGATCGGTCGTTACGGTCACGAGTTGTACATACTTGCGTTCTTCTTTGGTAAGCCCGCTTTGAACCTGACGCAGAGACGCGGTGATCAACGGGCATACGTCAGGGCAGGTGGTGTAAGCAAAGGCGACAACAACGACTTTGCCTGCCAGGTTTTTGAATTCGAACGGAGTTGAATTCTGATCCGTAAGCGCAAAATCGTTGATTTGAATTCGCGTGACGCGCCGTTGCGCGCGCATTGGTCGCGGTTCGGCTGTTATTCCGAAGGCCGTCGCGCTTACAATCGCAATAGCGAGCAGAATGATAATTGAACGTAAACCACAGCGACGCATCGGCTTATGGTTTTTTTTCTTCGGCCGGTTCGTCATAACCGAGTACCGTGTCCCAGGGAATATTGCAGTGCGCCACGACCAAAGTGTCGAAGCGCTCCCACCAGGCCAGATCCCGCCCTTCGCGGCTCAGAAAACGAACCATCTGCAGCATGTCAGTGACTTCAGCGGGACGCAGCGCGGGATCAAACGCCGGCATTACGCCCCGTCCTTCGGCGATGATCCGCCTGATCTGTGAGTTGCTTTTTCGCTGTACGGTGTCACGAAAGTCGGGAGGTCGCACCGGCAAACTTACTGCGAGTGGGCCATCACCTCGCCCGCTATTTCCATGGCAACTAATGCAACGCTGGAGATAGACCGTATCCATTCGTTCGTTGCGCCCACAGCCCGTCACTAGAACAATAAGCAAAAAGAACAATTGTCCGAATCTGCGCTGCTTCACCGAATTAACAGGTAACACAGGCACAGTGCGCTTCCAACTCTGACACCAGATGTCCTCATATTGACACGAAAATTTAATTCGTGTTACTTATGTTGAGCTATGCATCATCTGTCTCGCTTCGGCGTTTCGCTGGAAAATGATCTGCTTGAGGCCTTCGACAAAAGCATCGAAGGTCTCGGCTACGAGAATCGCTCGGAGGCGATTCGGGATCTGATTCGCGACCACTTGATTCAAAAAAAGGTCGGCAAAGGCGGCGAAGAAGTAGTCGGCGTTATAAGTCTTTTATACGATCATCGAACTCACCACTTGAGTGATGTCCTGGCCGACATGCAGCATCGCGCCAGTGTCGTGGTCAATGCCAGCTTGCATATTCATCTCGACGCGCACAATTGCTTGGAAGTCATCGTGGTTCGAGGTGGTGCGGATAAGGTCCATGAAGTTGCCGGCAAACTGATCGCTACCAAAGGAGTTCAGAACGGCAAACTCGTAACAACCACTCCGGAAATGAAGCAGTAAAAATTTTTGCACCATGGTAACACGAAAATACATTTCATGCTATTTCGCGATTCTGACAACCGTGCGACTACAACTTGTGAATACTCTCATTTTAGTGATGAACGTTGCGATTCAGACCCAGACTGCGCTCGCACAGCAGACTCAATCGAGCACTGCAGAACCAGTCGAGGTTTACGTCTGGGGTCAACAGCCAACCTCCGCCGCCACCGAGCAAACGCGCTGGCAAAAAGACTTGGAGCTTCGTCCGTCGAATACCCCGAGCGACGTCATGCGGCTAACTCCGGGCCTGATCATCGGCCAGCATCATGGCGGCGGCAAAGCGGACCAGATTCTATTCCGTGGATTCGACTCCGATCACGGAACCGACTTCGCCGTTTTTATCGACGGCATTCCGGTCAACATGGTGAGCCATGCCCACGGTCAAGGATATGCGGATCTGCACTGGCTCATCCCCGAAACCATCGAGAGAGTGGAAATTTATAAAGGTCCTTACTTTGTGAATCTCGGCGACTTCGCTACCTCGGGCGCGATGAACATAATTACGAAGACGAGAGGCAAAGACAGCACGCTTACTCTAAGCGGCGGAAGCTACAATACACAGCGATACGTCGGAATTTTTGCGCCGCCCGAAGGGACAATTCTCAGTCCGTATATAGCGGGCGAGGTTTACATGAACGACGGACCGTTCAAAAACCCTAACGATTACATCCGGTATAACATTCTGACCAAGTTCGGGCTGCTGGCCACAGCGAATTCCAATCTGAGTTTTCTCGGAACGTTCTTCAAAACCGGCTGGAACGCTTCCGGCGAGATTCCGGCACGCGCAGTTCGAGGCGGTGAGATCGGTCGGTTCGGCTCCTTCGACCCGAGTGAAGGCGGAAAATCGGAACGGCAAAATTTGAGCTTGATTTACAACTACGCGGATTCCAATCAAGCGTTCAACGCTCAGACCTGGATCTCCTGGTACAAGCTCCAATTGTGGTCGAATTTCAGCTTGTTTTTGAACGACCCCGTCAACGGCGACGGCATCGAACAAAACGACAAGCGCTTTTTAATCGGCAACAACATCAATTACCGGCGCAACTATAATCTTATCGGCTTACCGATGGAGACCTTCGTCGGTTTCCAGAGTCGCTTTGACCACATCCGTGTTGGTCTGTTCAGCCAGACCGACCGCCGCCGGATGACAAAATTGGGCAATATCTCACCCACGCTCAGCAACAACGACATTCAACAAACCAATCTGGCGTTGTTTGCCCAACAGGAAATCAAGCCCACCGATTGGTTACGAACTCAACTCGGCGTTCGCATGGATAGTTTTATCTTCGACGTCAAGCAGAAAGGCGACCCAACAACAATCGTCAATCCGATCGCTGGCGACGGCACGGCCACCATCGTCAACCCCAAGCTCAATTTCATCTTCACGCCGTTCAAGGACAACAACGTCGCCAAGGCCACCGATCTTTTTTTGAATTTCGGCGGCGGCTTTCATAGCAACGATGCCCGTGTGTTCGTTCAGGACCAAGACAAGCAAATACCCCGGTTCTGGGGCGGCGAGCTTGGTGCGAAGTCGCGCTTCTTCGACGCTTTAGATGTAACCCTTTCCTACTGGCGTTCTTATCTGGCAAGCGAGCTTGTGTTCGTCGGCGACGAAGGCACCTTCGAGCCCGGCGGCGCGAGCCGGCGGCGCGGCATAGAGAGCGAGTTCCGCTATGACATTTTGCCGTGGCTAGCTTACGATTTGGACCTCTCTTACACCTGGGCAAGATTTATCAACGGCGACCATGTCGCGCTGGCGCCGCGCTTTCTCGCTTTCACCGGTATCACCGCGCGCCACGACTCGGGCATTCAAGCGCGCTTGCAGATGCGTCACATCGGCCGGCGCTACGGCAACGAAGACGGCAGTTTTCTGACGCCGACGTCGACGATTTTCGATCTGTTCCTAAAATACGTTTGGAAGCGCTACGAGTTCTTCGTCCAGTTTCAAAATCTCGCGAACAAGAAATGGCGATCCGCCGAACATGTGTTTGAGTCCAGGCTGCAAAGCGAGCCATTGGGAGTTGGGACCCTCGATGCCCACTTCACGCCGGGCGACCCATTTACGGTCAAAGCAGGAGTCACAGTGCACCTATGGTAGAGCCAACGATCAGCCAAGCCTCCGCCAGACGCACGGCAATTTTTTCAATCGTTTGTAGTGCTCACTTCATCAACCATTTTCAATCCGCCATGCTCGGCGTCATCTATCCGCTCATGATGAAAGAATTGGGCATGAGCTATATCGCCATCGCTTCGCTCGCCGCCGTGTACAACACCCTAGGCAGCGTCTTTCAGGCGGCCTACGGATTTGTCGTCCCCTATGTTCGGCGCGGCGTGATCCTCGGCGTCGGCAACTGCTTGCTTGGGCTGTCCGTCGCCGCCACTGGCTTCGCTTCCAACTTTAATCATTTTTTTACGGCGCGCTTGATCGGTGGCATCGGTTCCAGCCCGCAACACCCGGTCGGATCGAGCATGCTCGCAAGTCAATTCGGAGTTGCGCGTGGCCGCACGTTGGCCTTTCACTCGACAGCGGGACAGATCGGCAGCCTGCTGGCGCCGTTGATGGCAGCGGTGATGGTCACCTACGTCGGATGGCGCGGTGTTTTTTGGGTCGTTGGAATTTTAGCAACCCTCATCGGGATGGTCTGCTTCGTTTTTCGCGACACCCTGCACTCGGCTTCGTTAGACCAACGGAAATCTCGCCTCACGCCGCTGGGCTGGGACGCATATAAGGCGTGTTTCAAAGACAAGAACATTTTGCTCGTGTCGCTGGTCTTTATGGCCGGCGCCGCCGGGCGCGGTCAAGACATCAATGAAGTCTACATCATTCCCCACTTCGTCCATGATTTTGACGTCAGCATCACCTACGGCGCGTTTCTTTTCACGTTTATCCAGGTCGGAAGTCTCATAGGGCAGTTTGTCTGGGGCTGGATCTCGGATCGTTTCAACCGCAAGTTGGTGATTCAAGCGTCATTGTTGATGTCGGCGCTGTGCACCCTCTGGCTCGCCTGGCAACAAAACGTTTCAGCCGGGCTTTTTTTCAACCTAGTGATCTACGGTGCCGCGGTTACGTCGCGCCAGACCCTGACGCAGGCTCTGCTGGCAGATCTCGTCGGCGAGGATCTATTCGACGCGGCATTTAGTCTCTACTATTTTATCGGCTTCGTTTCGATTCCATTTTGGACGGTGATCACCGGCGGCGTCATGACCCACTACGGTTTTGGTCCCGCGTTCACCGTAATCTCGACTTCCTATCTTCTGGCTATGAGCCTCCTGGTGTTGCTGCGCACTCCAGTGAAACAGCCAAGCCCAAGGTAGCAAGATGATGAAACATTTTTCACTCGCTCCCTCTCTCGTGGCGTCGACTCTCATCCATCTTACGGTGCTCGTGCTGGCGTCGACGGTAGTCGGTCAACGGAACCATTTCCGGGAGCAAAACCTAATTCCGATCGCGCTATTGGCTGCCTCCGCATCCGGCGGTTAAGAACGAAATTACAAAAACGGATGAAATCCAAACGCCACCGTCAATGCCACTGAATTCAACTCTGGAGAGCGCAACATCCGAAGGTGGCGGTAGCGCATCCGGAGTGGACAAGCGCGGCGGCGATATCGGAGTCACGACCGGCTCCGGGAACGCCGGAGACGGCGCCGGCACAGCCATCGCCGGCCTCGGGCGCGGCGCCGGCGCGCCTGGTTTGCCAGCACGGATACCTCCGATTCGCACCAACCGCGAGGCGAAACCGATTCAAACCGCTCGCGCCTCGTACCCGGCGATCGCTCTGCGCATGGGATTGGAAAGCGATGTGACGCTCAGAATCGAAGTCGATCCTGAGGGCAAAGTCACCAGGGCGGAAATCATCAAGAGCGGCGGCGCGGGATTCGACGAAGAAGCGCTCAAAGCAGTGAAGCAGTCGCGCTTTGAGCCGGCGCAGCGCGACGGTCAGCACATCCCCGCGGAGTTTAGTTACGTTTATCGTTTCAGGTTGCAAAGATGAGTAACCATAAATCGCAGTGTAAGGAAGGAGATTAATCATGGCAAACACATCGGATTCTATTTCCCATCGCCACGATCACCACGATTGGGATTCGGATGAATATGTCTCGAACTGGGCGAAAGGTCAGGATCCCAAAGAAAAAGATCGCCACGCGGCATTTACTTTGCTCGCCGACACCATTCCTTTTAGTAAAGACCGGCCGATTCGAATTCTAGATCTCGGCGCCGGGTACGGTGCGCTGACGCAATTTCTCCTGAACCGGTTTCCCAACGCCACGGCAATCTGTCAGGACGGCTCCAAGGAGATGGCGAAGCTCGGTGCCGAGCGCATGAGAAATCTCACCGGGCGGTTTGAGTACGTTCTTTGCGATTTCGCTCGAGCAGGCTGGAACGAAAAACTCAAAGGATCCTTCGAAGCGGTGGTTTCGTCGATCGCAATTCACAACGTGCGCGAACCGAAAATCATTGAAGCGATCTATCACGATGTTTATCCACTAGTAAAAACGGGCGGCTGCTTCTTGAATTTTGATCGGTCGCGGCCGCCTTGGGAAGATCAGATGATGTGGCTGCGAGCCACCGGTTTTAAACGCGTGAAAATCTTCTGGCAAGGCGAAAGCCGCGCCGTATTTGGCGGTTTCAAAGACACCTGAAAACGATGCGAATGAAATGGATATGGCTCGCGGCTTTGTTCGGGCTTTCTCTGAGCCTGAGCTGCCAGAGAAAAGAGCAAAGCCGCGATCCCGGTGCTGCGCAAAGATTGAAAATCGTCACGACGGTTGCGCCGATCACGAGCATCGTAGAAAACGTCGCCGGAGACAAAGCGGGCGTTTCCGGAATCATTCCCGAGGGAGTCAATTCGCATACCTTCGAGCCCGCGCCGTCTGACAGCCGGTTGCTGAGCGGCGCGCAACTGATGATCCTTAACGGGCTCGATCTGGAAACCCCCACGCTAAAACTCGCGCAAGCGAATTTGCCGCAGGGCGCATCCATCTATTCCCTTGGCGAAAAAACGATAACCGAAGCGGAGTACATCTACGATTTCAGCTTTCCCAAGGAGCAGGGGCATCCGAATCCACACCTGTGGTTAAATCCGGCATACGCGATGCGCTACGCGACTCTAGTGCGGGACGAGCTGATTCGCCTCGATCCGAAAAACAAATCCGCGTACGAACAAAATACCGCGCAATTTGTGAAGAAGCTCGAAACGCTGGATCAAGCGACTAAGGACGCGATCCAAACCATTCCCGCCAACAACCGGCGCCTGCTCACCTACCACGACTCCTGGCCGTATTTTGCGCGCCGCTATGGCTTCCAAGTGATCGGCGCGGTGCAACCGTCGGACTTTGCCGATCCCAGCCCCAAGGAAGTGATCCGATTGATCGAACAGATTCGCAAAGAAAAAGTTCCTGCGGTTTTCGGCTCGGAAGTTTTTCCGAGCCCCGTCCTCGAACAGATCGCACGCGAAGGGAAAAGCAGATATATAGACAAGCTCCGCGACGATGAGCTGCCCGGTAAACCCGGCGATACGCAGCATTCGTATATCGGCATGATGATAGAAAATATGACGATAATGTTCGAAGCTCTCGGCGGCTCGGCAGAAGCGCTGAAAAAGGTCGATCCGACGCCGGTCGCCGGCTCCCACGCCGACTATCGGAGAAAAAACTAACCCATGGCAAATCCACACGACCATCGGCCCGGCGATCCGCACAGCCTTCATCCTCCGGGCCTTGAAGAGCAATCCCTTGCTCGCGTCGCTGCCGTTCCGCTCGTCGAGCTCGTCGACGTGAGCAACGGTTACGGAACCACGCCGGCATTGACCCGCGTGTCGTTGAAAATCTGGCCGGGACAATTCATGGCTATCGTCGGACCCAATGGCGGCGGCAAAACCACGTTGCTGCGCACGGTTCTCGGCATGGTTTCGGCGACGTCCGGGAAAGTTCTGCTGCGCGGACAAGAGTTAAAACGTCCGTCGTTGGAACGCATTGGCTACGTGCCGCAATTGGAAACCATCGATTGGAATTTTCCAATCACTGTCGAGGAAGTGATCGGCATGGGCTTCTTCGCCAAAAGCCGTTGGTTCGGCGGCATTGGCGAAAACGAAAAACGCAAGCTACGAGAAATTATGGAACGATTGAATCTCGCCGGCTTGGGCCATCGCCACATTCGGGAACTCTCCGGCGGCCAACAGCAAGCGGCGTTCATCGGACGAGCTCTGTTGGGCGATCCCGAATTGATCTTGCTCGACGAGCCCGCATCGGGACTCGATATCCGATCGCGTGACGACGTAATTCACTTTTTGCACGAAATTAATCATCAAGGAGTTGCCATCGTCCTGACGGCGCATGATTTAAACTGGGTGGCCGCCCATCTGCCCTGGGCTGTGTGCTTGAATCGCCGGCTGATTGCCGAAGGCCCGCCGAACGAAGTGTTCACTGCCAAGGTTTTACAAGATGTCTACAGCGGCGAGATGGTGGTCTTGCACCAAGATGGCATGGTCATGATCGGCGAACGTCCCCACGCGCCGCATAATTAATTTCGCTCAATGGTTCCAATCGTTTCACTCGTTCCAGCCGTTCCAATCGTTCATTGCACTCTGATGGATCCTCACCTTTGGAACATTTGGAACCATTGGAACGACTGGAACGCATTCCACATGTGATGTCCTTTCTAACCCCCTTTGAATACGAATTTTTCCGCAACGGCTTCATCGCGGCGGTGGTCATCGGCGCGCTCTGTGGTTTTATCGGCGTCTACGTCGTGCTGCGCCGCATGAGCTACATCGGCCACGGCCTGTCCCACGCCATTTTTGGCGGCGCGGTGCTGAGCTATGTTTTGAACATCAATTTTTTTATCGGCGGGGGCCTGTGGGCATTACTCGCCGGCGTCTTAATTCACGGCATCAGCCACCGCCGCTGGGTCGGCGCTGACGCGGCTATCGGTGTTGTGACAACCTCTAGTTTTGCTCTCGGCGTGGCGATCATTTCGACCCATCGAAGTTTCACACGCAATATCGAAGCCGCACTCTTCGGCAATATTCTCGGTATTACACACACCGACGTTTGGATCGTTGTCCTAGTCTCTCTCCTTGTATCCTGCGCGCTCTTCGTGATTCGTCGGCCATTACTCTTCTCGACATTCGATCCCGAGGTCGCATCGACTTACGGCGTTTCCACCGGCAAAATCGACCTCCTTTTCATTATGCTCTTGGCCGTTACCGTCCTCGTTTCGACACAAATCCTCGGCGTGACGTTGGTTGCCGCCGCCATGGTGATCCCGCCCGTGATCGCGCGCTACTTGACGCAGCGTTTTCAAACTCTGCTGATCGTCTCGCCTCTGCTCGGCGCGTTTTGCGGCGCCGCGGGAATGTTATTGAGCTTCGTTTTCGACATCTCTTCCGCCGCAACGATCGTGCTGACATCAGCGGCGTTGTTCCTTCTATTGGAATCAGCCTTGATTGTGCGCGGCAAAAAGCCGGCGGCGAGCCACGAGCACTGACTGTTTAATCGCGCTCACGCCGTCACTTTTTGCTGCCACCGTGCATAAAGTGCTTGATCGTTTTCCAAAGGGTGTATAGAATCGTCCCAGTCGGCTCGTCGATGAAACACACGCCTCATCGTCCTCTGTCATTGCTCCAACGCTGCGCGTCCGCATTCTGGGCTGCCTCTTTTCTGTTATTTTTACTCTGTTCCGCGCCGCATCAGGTCCACCACGTTTTCGATCAGTCGCCCAAGGCGCATCACGAAGAAACGGATCATGAGCATTCGAACGGCAGACACGACAACCGTACGTCATCCGACTCGAATTGTGTTTTTCAGGTCTCGGCCAGCCGATGCTATCTCGGCTTGGCCTGGCAAATTATCCCGGCTTCACTGCCGATTATTGTCCAGACTTTCACTTTCTTCCACGCCGCCGACAAGGGGTTCAATTTTCTTCCGGCCGCGTTCCAGATTCGCGCTCCTCCTTCAGCCTGACTGCCACATCGCGGGCTATTTCTAACACGCGCGTCATCACCGGGTCCTCTACCGGCAATGAACGCGCGAGGTATTTTTTCTATGGAGGAGTTTATGAAGCGCTGTTTCATCGTCATGCTCGGCGCGCTCTTCGGCGCGACTTTTTTCGCGGCGGCAGCGCACGCTCATGGCGTTATTGGCAAGCGGTTTATTCCGTCTACGCTCACCCTTGAAGATCCGTTTCCGTCCGACGAGATGGATCTCTTGAGCTTTCAAAGAAGCAGCAAAAATACACAAGGCAGGGAAACCAGCGTCGGGTTCGAGTTCTCGAAGCGCCTTACTCCTGATTTCGCTTTTCCGCAAAGTACGCACTTTTTCGCAGTGTCGAACACGAAGGCATATTCAGCCTAGGTCTGGGAGTCGAAGCTGGCAGCGTCGGTTCCAAACGGGTCGCCGAAAGGGTCACAACCATCTCTCCGGCTTTCTTCTTCGGCAAAGGCTTGGGCGACTTACCGGATTCGCTAGACTTCCTGAAGCCATTCTCAATTACCGGCTCCTTCGCCGTCACTAATCCGGCCAACCGATTTACCGGCAGCGGCGATGAGAAGGAGCGCAATACAACGACTCTCAGCTATGGAGCGGCGCTGATCTATAGCATCCCTTACCTGCAGTCGGCGATAAAAGACGTCGGCTTGAGTGCGCCCTTTGACAGAATGTTCCCGGTCGTCGAGTTCAATTTCGAATCGCCTATTTCCGGACCGGAAAAACGTCACACGTCAGCGTTTGCCAACCCCGGTGTGATCTGGGCGGGGAAATACGTCCAGCTCGGTTTGGAAGCGCAGGTGCCGATAAATAATTTTTCCGGGAAAAATGTCGGTGTTACAGGACTGATTCATGTCTTCATCGACGACATCTGGCCGAACATTTTCACATGGACGCCGTGGGGAGTGATCGGGCCAACTTCAAAGTGAACCCTTTGATAGTGTTTCGTTCAGTCGTATTGCTGGCATCTCTTGTCGCGATTGTGGCTCTTCCCGCGATCAGCGAAGAACACGCCTTTCCGGTGCACTCAGAACCGCGGGTGGGCTGGACGGTTGCAAGCTCTCCGCCCAAAGTGACGATTTGGTTCGACGGCGAATTGGAGCCGGCTTTCAGCACCATCACGGTTTACAATTCAGTCAAACAACAAGTCGATAAAGGCAATAGTCGTGTCACCGGGTCGGACGGAACCGTCCTTGAAGTCGATCTGCCGAATTTAGCCGCCGGCCGTTACCGAGTTTTTTGGAAAGCCCTGTCGAAAGACACCCATATCACCGAAGGGGACTTCACATTTACAATCACCGGCAGATCTAGTGAAAGGTGATCTTTAACGGCGTGTCCTCGGAACAAGTTTACGGAGACACCAATGACAAGTTTAAAATTAAAAATATTCTTGCTAATCAGCGCGGCGCTAATCTTGCCGCGCTCAGTCCATGGCCACGACGGCTGGATCCAGGTCAACCCGATCGTCGAAAAGGGCCAGCCGGTGTCTATTGCGCTCATGCACGGCAAC
>WNGO01008939.1_pt1 | contig 14106 bp, 11 predicted proteins | sample 5400511 | NCBI WGS metagenome assembly WNGO01 (sample SAMN13153380, study PRJNA577476) | soil metagenome | isolation source: 20 cm soil or saprolite under Garry oak tree replicate 2 | place: USA:California | collected 2016-06-15
CGGCATTCTGCGAGCCAAGCCCCGGCGCGGTGATTTCAAATGTCGTGCGCATGTAGTAGTCGAGCCCGCGCACCAGACGCCAGTTTTCCTGGTACGTGATCCCCCGCAGCCCGAGTTGCCGCTTCACTTCGTCGTAATGCGCGCGGCACTCGGCACAAAGATGATCGGCAATACGCGGCAGCTTCTCAATAATGGCCTGTTCGTGTTCAAGTTTCGAATCGAGCACACGCAAGGGATTCATCTCGATCCGCCGCTGGCTGTCCGCGCCTAATTGCTCGCGCACTTTTTGAAGTTCGGCGCGCAGCCGTTCGACATACGCCGGACGGCAATTCTTGTCGCCAATGGAATTGATGTGCAGGACCGCGCCCTTAAGCTTCAGCCGTTCGAAAAACGCGAGGAGCATCTCAATCACTTCGGCGTCAATGCCAGGCGCGTCCGATGACCCGAGAACTTCCGCACCGATCTGATAGAACTGCCGGTAGCGCCCCTTCTGCGGCCTCTCGCGGCGGAACATTGGCCCCATGTAATACAGTTTCACGTTGCCGGGCAAAGTCTGCATTCCGTGTTCGGTGTACGCGCGTACAACCGATGCCGTTGCTTCGGGACGCAGCGAGATTTCGGGTCCAAGCTGAAAATCCTCAATCGCATATGATAGGACGAGCAGCCTGTCTGCGTACCTTTCAACCGACTTCTCAAAAAGCGGGTAAAGCTCTTTGATTTCATCTGTCAAGAATTTAAGACGCTCAACATTTGCCTGAGATTTGGGAATGGCTCCCGAATGCATTAGATGGCCTATGGCCTCAATGTAACCGGGTATTTCGCCCATCGTAGGCTTCGCAGGCAGTTCAAGCGGGCGATCAACGAATGTGTACATTTCCTTAGAAACGATATCCGTCTCCTGCCCAACTGAGCGGGCAAACAATTCCGTGTCTTCGAAAATCGGCAAGCGAATTTCGGCGAAGCCGAAAGTGCCGAAGACCTCGCGCGCGGTCTGCTCGACGCGGTTCCACAGCGCGGACTCCGGCGGGAGAATGTCGCGCACGCCTTTGATAGCTTGAAATTGACGTTTTTCGGCCAAGTTTGGTGACTCGTGACTAGAAGCTACCTCTTAATTTGTTTCGTACCAATTTTCTCCGCTCGAGAACTCAGCCGCAATGACGCGCCAACGGCGCGGAGCATGCCAGCCCGGGGCAACGCCCCGGGGACGTGTCCGAGGTATTTCTTCCGCCCTGAAAGGGCGGAGGGTTCCTGCGCCCTTTCAGGGCGCACCGATCGATTCCGAAACCCAGGGCGTTGCCCTGGGCTAACATGCGGCGGCGCTTTCAGCGCCGCAATCAAAGACGAGCAAATACTTTCAGCGCCGGAATCAAAGTTGCGCAAATCCAAATTCACGAGCCTTGATGGCTACCCATTTAGGAGATGGCTTCTAGCGACAGGTGATTCTTGGATTGAAATCCTGCTTCTCTGTGCCCTCTGTGCTCTCCTCTCAGTGTGCTCTGTGTTAAGTTTTTCCGGCTCTTACGCCTTCTCGGTCTTGTACGTTGCCGCGTATTGAATATACCGTGCGGCGTAGGCCTCGATGCTGGCCTGATCTTCGGGCGTCAGGGAGCGGCGGAATTTTCCTGGGTGCCCCATGAAGAGGCTTCCAGGCGGCACCACAGTGCCTTCGGGGACCAGCGTGCCCGCGGCGACAATCGAGCCTGTGCCGATTTTCGCGCCGTTCAGGAGGACCGAGCCCATGCCGATCAGGACGCGCGATTCGATCGTGCAGCCGTGCAGGATGACGCCGTGGCCAACCGTCACCGCATCGCCTAGCTGAAGGGGATGCGTGTCCATCATCACGTGCAGCACCGACCCATCCTGGATATTGGTGCGCGCGCCGATGCGAATCCACGACGCCGGAATTTGCGGCGTTCGGCCGCGGTAACTGCGAATCATGCGCGCACCCCAAGAGAAATCAAACAAGTGAAACTAACACACGCTCCAGCGGCTGACAAGGAAGGTCAGGTTAAACTTGATCAGCCTTGCTGGATTCAACCTCTGGATCCTCCTCATGATAAAAGGCTATCAGGGAACAAAAGGGCGAAGCGCTCCGCAGCACCCAGCCCACTGTTTTCGTCTTGACTTTCCCTCGTCTCCCGGCCATCTTTTATGGCTTTGCACGAGACGGCGCATTCTTAGGTGGGATGGAGGCGGGGGAGGAAAGTGGCAGAGCCAGTCCAAGTTCGTCTGTGTTTTCATGACCGATGCTTCGACGGTGCGGCCTCGGCGGCGGTGTTCTATCGTTTTTTTCGTGAGCGTGTCAAGCCCGGGGCTGAATTCCATTTCACCGGGATGACGCACCGCGCACGGCAACCCTTCGAGGCGGGGCTGTTTGACGGCGATGAGAACGTCATCGTTGATTTCAAGTATTCGAGTTCGCCCCGGGTGACGTGGTGGTTTGACCACCACCAGAGCGCCTTCCTCACGACGGCCGACGCCGAACACTTCCAGCGTGATCGCAGCGGCCACAAATTCTACAAGCCCGAATATAAGTCCTGCACGAAGCTCCTGGCAGACGTAACCAGTGCTGAATTCGGCTTCGAAGTGAAGCCTCTCGCCGAGCTGGTGCACTGGGGTGACATCATCGATGGCGCGCAATACCCCACCCCGGAATCCGCGGTGGCCCTTTCCGAGCCCGCAACGCAATTGGCTCTGGTGATCGAAGCGGCGCCGGAAGACGGGCTGGTGCCAAAAATTATTCCGGATTTGTCCCATCGTCCGCTTGCGGAAATGATCAAGCTGCCGATCGTCGCACGGCACCTCGGGCCATTGCTCGAACGTCATCATCGGTCGATCGATCTGATGCGCCAGCGCACGGAAGTGATCGACGGGGTCATCTTTTTTGACCTGAGTGACCTGGATCTGGAGGGATACAACAAGTTCATTCCTTACATGCTGCATCCGGACGCACGCTATTCGGTCAGCGTGATCGTGTCGCCGACGCGCTCAAAAGTTTCCGTCGGTTCGAATCCGTGGAATCCGGATTCCACGAAGCACAATCTGGCGACACTCGCGGAAGAATACGGTGGCGGTGGACATCCGCGAGTCTCCGCGATCTCTTTTGAACCGGAAGACATTGAACGGGCGCGCTACGTTGCGAAGGAAATCGCGAAGAAACTGCGCCGTTAACGGCTGGCTGCCGCGTGCGGGCTCTACGCGCCGTCGCCATAGCGCTGGCTTCCCGCTCGCCGCGCTGCTTTGGCGGGCGAGTGGCGCGTCGGCGACTTGGAACCCACTTACATCCTGCAGGGCCGGCATTTCCCTGTAATTGCGAGCGATGGCTTCGATCAAATGTTTTTCCGACATCGGCTTGACTCCGGCAATAATTTTGCAGCCGATTTGCGCCCCTGACAAGTGAGATGAATCGCAGATGGTGACTGAGGTTGAAAAGAAACGTGCCCTCTCCGCCCTGAAAACCGCGGGACGGAGAGGCCTCTACAAAATCGTAGTCTGTTCGTGGCAGCTGATTTTGTAGAGGATCACCACTTTTGGGGCGGGCATCTGGTCGTCCTTTACCTCTTCACTCGCCGAGATAATGCTTGCTTCTACCCTATCGATCTCAGATGATTTGCAATCAAACTGGGAATAAAGAGAACAGGGAGGCAACCATGAAAAAGAAAACAATGAGGCGAACCACAATCGCGGCGTCCATCCTGTCGGCAAGCATCGGATTTATTTTCCTATTTGCCCAGAAGACTCCGGCGCAGGGCACGGAGCTCCTCGTGGTCGTCTCGGACGGGATGAAGCCGTCCGTGGAGGAGCTCGTTCCGCAGATCGAGCACTCGATCGGGCGCAAGATAACGACGCAATATAATTCCTCGAAAGCGATAAGAGAGAAGGTCCAGTCCGGCGAGCCGTTCGACGCGGCGATTCTCACTTCGGACATTATTGATGATTTGATTAACCAAGGCAAGATCGCGGCGGGCACGCGCGCCGACATCGCGCGCACTGGAATGGGCGTCGGAGTTCGCGCCGGAGCGGCCAAGCCCGATGTCAGCACTCCGGAAGCGCTAAAACGAGCCCTGCTCAGCGCGAAATCCATCAGCTTCAATCCGAGTGGTGCGAGCGCGCCGCATATCCACGAGATTTTTGAGCATCTCGGAATCGCCGAAAACGTGAAGTCCAAACTCATGCTGGATGCGGACCCGGGACGCCCTCAAATGAACGTTGCCGACGGCAAGGCGGAACTCGTCATCACGCTGATTCCTGAGATTAAATTTTTCAAGGGAGTGGAACTTGCCGGTCCTGTCCCAGCGGATTTGCAGAGCTACATCAGCTTCGCCGGCGGCGTCGCAACGAATACACATAATGCAGACGCTGCGAAAGCTCTAATCAAGTTCATCACCTCACCTGCAGCAGCGCCCACTATGAAGGCCAAGGCTTTGGAGCCTCGCTAGATCACGAGAATTGCATTATGCGTAGCGCGGATTGCTGCACGTCCAGGGGGCGAGCGCGATCAGTGTGGCCGCACGAATTTTGGCGGGTCGGCGCGAACGCAAGGAACCACAGGAAGGAAGAACCAACACAAACTTGCCACTAACCATCCTTCTCTTGGAAGGAGTCGTCTCACGTCAGTGCAACCCCTGAGTTCAGTAAAATGAGATCAAATGTGACGCGGTTTCTTGATTAGATCCTGCGAACCGCACCTGCCAACTACGCGGCTCATTTTGCCACGGTAATCGAGTCCATGTGGATCGTCTTGGTCTTGGCGTCCAGCGTGCCTATGACCCTCACTTTCCGCCCCGCGAATTTTTCCGCCGTCCGCTGGTCGCTCAGCGTGTAGGCGTTCTTGCCGTCATACAGAATGTACGAGGCGCCATGAGCATCGATGCAGGCCTTGGCACACTCGGCGTCCGTGGACCCCATTCGCATTTGGGAATGATCTGCTGTCGCGCACACGTCGTCCGTAATGATGCCGGTGAACGTTTGCTTGCCCGGAGCTGCGGCCAGCACTGCGACTGCTAGAAGATTGAAGATCAGATGCTTCATGACCTCTCGATGTACTCAATCTTTACGATGTCCACTTGAAATCGATCATGCAGGTGCAGCCCGCGGGATGACCTTGCTGAAGCTCGGGCGGCTTGTGACGCCGCCCTCCGGTTTTCGGGCGGGGCCCGGTCGAAAGATCCCGGCCATTTGTTCCGATGGATGCCTTTTATTCGCCCGGAGTCATGAGGTGGGCGGTCGTCGTACCTGCATTCATGATCCATACGGTGCCCTGCTTATTGTTGTCGGGCAATCCGATTGACTGCGGCGTCGCGCCCGGCACGGCGATGGTCATGTGCGCGCGAGCGTGCTCCCGGTCGGCGCCCTGCATGTGGTACCACACCGATCCGTACTCGGGCTTGACACGGGTTCCGTCGCTTTCCGCAGCATCGAGCAATGCCTTTGTTTTGACCTTGTCGCCCGACGCTTCAAACTTCAGATTCTGAGCGACTCGATCCAGGTTGGCGACGCTGGTGCACTCAACCGAGAATGGCTGCTGTTCAGGAAAGCCCGTCCGGTCGTAGCAGACCAGACGGTTTGTGCCTTTCTTCAGCGTGTCGTACGTGAAGTCCGGCTTCCACTTGATGACCGTTGCAGCCTCGCGCAGATTGGCCGGGGCGGCGAGTAAGGCCGTCTCCACGGCGGTGTCCGGCGCCTGCGCCAACGCGCTGGTCGAAACCAGCACTCCGCCGAGAACAAACAGTGCAATGCGTTTCATTCGAGACCTCCAATTGAAATGCGCTCAAGTTTCACGTCTTGAGAGCAGGAGTATACCACGTCAATATAGCCGCTTCTGGTCGCACATATATTCCAGCGTTGATGGCCTTGGATGGGCGGGATAGTGAATCCTCGGATTGACGACACAGGACGGATCTGTTTCTGCGGCGCCGCCTCGCTATTGGTCAGCGCAATGGATCAGCAATTCTGTGCGAGTTGTCTGCTATTCTGGCCTGACCGTGAACAAAGCGCGGCTGATCGGAAACTCCCGATAAACCGAATCCTCGGTAACTGGACCACGACCTCGTTTCGGCCCTTGGTTGACACCTCCGGCAGCGTCGGATACGCTTTCTTTTCTTGATTCTCACCACTCGATATCAAAGCAGAAAAAAGGACCATCGCGCATGGCGGATTTGAAGCTCCCTTCTCGCTCAGAAGATTTCTCAGAATGGTACAACCAGCTAGTGTTGCGGGCGGAGCTGGCCGATTACGCGCCGGTGCGCGGCTGCATGATCGTGCGTCCCTATGGCTGGGCGCTTTGGGAGAACATTACGGCGCAGCTCGACCGGCGCTTCAAGGCAACCGGGCATGTGAACGCGGCGTTTCCGCTGCTGATTCCGCAGAGTTTCATCAGCAAGGAACAATCGCACGTGGCGGGGTTTTCGCCCGAGCTGGCCGTGGTTACGCACGGAGGCGGCGAAAAACTGGAAGAGCCGCTGGTCATCCGTCCGACTTCGGAGACGATCATCGGCCACGCCTACGCGAAATGGATTCAGTCTTACCGCGATCTCCCGGTCCTGATCAATCAATGGAACAGCGTGGTGCGGTGGGAACTGCGCACGAAGCTTTTCCTTCGCACACTCGAATTTTACTGGCAGGAAGGCCACACGGCGCACGCGACCTATGAGGAAGCGGAAGCCGAAACGCGCCTGATGCTCGACATTTACACCGACTTCGCGATGAACGAGGCGGCGGTGCCCGTGATTCCCGGCAGAAAATCTTCTTCGGAACGCTTCGCCGGTGCTGACGCGACCTATTCGATCGAAGCGATGATGGGCGACGGCAAGGCGCTCCAGGCGGGGACGTCGCACAATCTCGGCCAGAATTTCGCGAAGGCGTTCGAGATTCGCTATCTCGATCAGGCCGGCGCGCTGCAACATTGTTGGACGACATCGTGGGGACTTTCGACACGCTTTATCGGCGCCATCATTATGGTTCATGGCGACGACCAGGGATTGATCCTGCCGCCCAGGCTCGCGCCGCATCAAGTGGTCATCGTGCCCATCTTCAAGACCGATGAAGAAAAGGCGCTGGTCTTCGAGGCCGCAAAGAAAATCCGCGAACAGCTTGTAAAGGCGGAGATTCGCGTCAAAGTGGACGAGCGCGAAGGACAAAGCCCCGGTTTCAAGTTTAACGACTGGGAAATGCGCGGCGTCCCCTTGCGTATGGAGATCGGGCCGAAGGACGTCGCCAAAGGCAGCGTCGTGCTGGCGCGCCGCGATAGGCCAGGCAAGGAAGGGAAAAACTTCGTTTCCCAGGACGGTATTGCCGGGTCGGTGCAGCAATTGCTAATCGAGATTCAGAAGGCGCTGTTTGACCGCGCGCTGGCATTCCGTGGAACGCACACATTCACGCCGAAGAATTTTGACGAGTTTCGGCAGGCGGTGGAGGTAGGCTTCGCGCAATCCTACTGGTGCGGTGACAGCAAATGCGAAGAGCAAATCAAGGAAGCCACCAAAGCGACCCTCCGCTGCATTCCCATCGAGCAGCCCAGTGGAACCGGGTCGTGCATATTCTGCAGCCAACCCTCGAAGGAGATTGCTATCTTTGGTAAGGCTTACTAATTGCAGGCCGCGAAGATTTCTGAGCTGGTCTGAAGGTCCTGTGAAGCGCACTGTGCGGCGCGCCCCAGATAACTTAATTATTATCAATAGGTTATAGAAAGTAACTGCACAGCAACCGGTGACGGACTCTCCCTCGACACTCCACGGGACGAGTGCTAGCATCGGGAATATGAGCACCTGTCCCAATTTGGATCCGAACGAAAGCGTTACGCGCAAACTTGCCTTTCACGAAAGCAGATTTTGCAGGCACTCTCCTGAGTCAGGCCGGCCGATACGAAATGGGGAGCAGGGCTCATCGCATCTCAAGGCAATTTTGTGGATATTGGCGTTAGTGGCCTTTATTTATGTCACGGTCAAGATAACTCCGCCGTTGATCAATGATTTCGAGTTTCAAGATGGCGTGCAGACGATCGCGCGGTTCGCGACGGCGACCCGGCAAGCTCCGGAACAAATCCGCGCGGCCATCCTGAAAGAAGCGGAGAAGGACGATGTGCCCATCGATGCGAAGGACATCAAGGTCCAAGCAGTAAACGGCAATGTAAAGATCAAAGTGGATTATTCGGTCACAGTGGACCTGACCGTTTATCAATGGACTTTGAATTTCCACCCGAATGTCAGTAACGATTCATTGACCTAGCGCGAACGAAATCCATTGGGGGGAGAGAATTGCAAAATCAGGTGGCGGGCCATGTACACTGGGCCCTGTCTTGCATCTAAAGTATCAGGGGTGATTTAGGGTTTTTTGCGGCGGAACGGAGAACCACCTTGCGCATTCGAATCAACCGCGGCTTCTGGGTATCCCGCTTGGGCTTGGCTCTGCTCGGCACCACGCTTCTTTTCCTACTAGCAGCCACGGGCGTCGCGACGTATTACTGGATTTCCTATGGCCGGATGATTGATTTACGGCTTTCGGGCCACATCCAACAGACGACGGCGCGAATCTACGCGTCTCCGATGCGAATTTCGACCGGGCAGACCCTCACGATCGCTGAACTCGCGAACCACTTACAACGCGCCGGCTACAGCGAACTCGATGTGCAGGGGACGCCTGGGCGCTACATCCTGCATGGCGCCGAAATGGAAATTCGCCCGTCGAGTGAATCCTATTTTGGCGGCAAGAACCGCAGAGCTACTGAGCAGTTTGTTCGACAACTCGCGCGAGAAACGCCGGGCCATGAATTTCAACGACATTCCCAAATTGCTGCGCGAAGCCGTGCTTTCGGTGGAAGACAGGCGTTTCTTCGAGCATCCCGGCTTCGATCCCGTACGTATTTTCGGCGCGGCCTGGGCCGATTTGCGGCACGGCGCGCGCGTCCAGGGTGGCAGCACAATCTCGATGCAAGTGGCGCGCAGCTTTTTCTTCAACAGTGACCGAACTTTGCGCCGCAAAATCGCCGAGACCATGGTGGCCCTCGAACTCGAACGTCGTTTCACCAAGGCGCAGATTTTCGAGCTTTATGCCAATGAAATTTATCTCGGAAATCGCGGAAGTTTCTCCATTCACGGTTTCGGCCAGGCGTCTTTGGCCTATTTCAACAAGGATGTCCGGGAAATAAGCCTGCCGGAAGCGGCCTTCCTGGCGGGAATCATACACGCGCCGAACCGGTATTCCACGGCCGAGCGGCGCCCCGAGCGTGCCGCCGAAGCGCGCGACCGCGCGCTCTTGTCCATGACCGAAAACGGAGCGATTTCACAGCAACAGGCGCAGGAAGCCAAGAAAGCCGCGTTGCACATCGTCGGAGCCGGACTCGAGGGAAGCACGGCGCCCTATTTTGTGGACATGGTGAGGGAGCATCTGCTCGACCGCTTCTCCGAAGCGGACCTGCTCTCTCAGAGTTTCCGCGTTTACACCACGCTGGATCCCGAGCTGCAACGCGCCGCCTCGGAGGCTGTGGATGCCGGCGCCAAGAACGTGGACGCCCAGTTGGCGAAGCGTTACGCGCGCTGGCGTAAAGAGGGACAGGATCCCCCTCAAGCGCAGGTCGCGATTGTCGTTCTCGATCCGCACAACGGGGAGATCAAAGCATTGATCGGCGGACGGGACTACGGCCAGAGCCAGCTCAATCATATACTCGCGCGGCGGCAGCCAGGGTCTGCATTCAAGCCATTCGTGTATGCGGCGGCATTCGAAGGCGCGGTGGACGGCGTACAACCTATCGTGACTCCTGCCACGACAGTCATGGACGAACCGACCACGTTTGATTTCGACGGCAAGGAGTACACGCCCAACAATTACGGCGAAACGTTTCACGGCAAAGTCACTATCCGTGAGGCGCTCACCCAGTCGCTCAATGTCGCCACGGTCAAGCTGGCCGAGATGGTTGGCTACACGCGCGTCACGGACATGGCGCACCAATTCGGTTTGGACCCATCCATCCGCGCGACGCCTTCGGTCGCCCTCGGCGCCTATGAAATGACGCCGCTGGAAGTTGCCGGAGGGTACACGATTCTTGCCAACGAAGGCGTGCGCGCGGAGCCGATGTACATCCGCAATGTCGTCGACGCCAGTGGTCAATCGATCGAACGCAATACGATCCGCACGCACCGGGCGCTCGATCCGCGCGTCGCTTACCTGGTGACAAGCATGTTGGAGGATGTGATCGACCACGGCACCGGCGCAACTGTGCGCGTTCGCGGGTTCACGGCGCCCGCGGCGGGCAAGACAGGCACTTCACACGACGGCTGGTTTGCCGGCTACACCTCGAACCTGCTTTGTATCGTGTGGGTGGGATTTGACGACAATCGTGACCTCGGCCTTTCAGGGGCCAGTGCTCCCGCGCCCATCTGGGCGGATTTCATGAAGCGTGCGATCACTCTGCCCGCCTACAGTAACGTCCAGCTTTTCGGGATGCCGGAAGGCGTCATGCGAGTCACCATCGATCCTGACACGCTGCAACTGGCCACGCCTGAGTGTCCGATCACGCGTGAGGAGGTCTACGTTCACGGCACGGAGCCGACCGAATTCTGCTCCTTGCATGGTGGGCACATGGCCAGCGACGCGCCGCCCGCCTCCTGGCTGTCGCGGGTTTTCGGCGGCAAGGAGTCTGACGCTGCGCCACCATCTTCTGCCGGCTCTGATGCAAAGAATCCTGCCGCCCCGGGTTCCGGCGGGGAATCACCAGAAGAGCAGACTCAGCCCGAGGAGGAGAACAAAAAAGGTCTTTTCAGGCGTATTTTTGGTATCTTTGGAGGAAGCAAGAAGGACGCCGACAAGCCAAACCAGGGGACGCAGGATCCACAGCACTAAGCCGGGTGCGGGCTCTACTTTTATGCTGAACGCCCCGATCAGATCGGGGCGTGGAGCCCGCCAGGATAGAATCCAGGGGGTTCGCCATGAACGTGAAACTTCTCACATGGGTCGCCCTTGTTTTTCCAATTTTCGCGGTCGCCTCGCCACTGAACGCGCAACAACCCGATGCAAATTCTCCTGCTCCCGTTTCTCCCTCACCAGCCGCCACGGAAGTTCGCCCCGCGCTCAGTGGGAGAGACATGGAGATCGAGCGCGCAAAAATCATGATGGCGGAAAAACGATATGACGCCGGAATTCGCACCTATGAAGGTCTTCTGAAAAGCGAGCCGAAAAATGCGGTTTTCATCAACATGATCGGCATCGCTTATCTGAACATGGCCAACTATAGCCAATCGAAAAAATATTTCGAGCGCGCCGCCAAAGCCGACAAGAAATATCCCAGCGCCGTGAATAACCTCGGAATGGTCTATTACCAGCAAAAAAACTATCGTCGCGCCATCCGCGAATATCAAAAGGCCGTCGCGATCGACCCTAGCCAGAGCGGCACGCACGCGAATCTCGGTTACGCGTACTACAAGACCAAAAAATATGCCGAGGCGGCCACCGAATTTCACAAGGCGCTTGAAATCGATCCGCACACGTTCGAGCACAATGAGCGGGTCGGCACGATGATGCAAGATCGCTCGGTGGAAAACCACGGGCTGTTCTTCTTCATGATGGCGAAGGAGTACGCTCAAATGGGAGACGCGGAACATTGCGCCGACTATCTGCGCAAGTCTCTCGATGAAGGCTACAAGGATGTCGCCAAGGCAAAGACCGATCCGGCCTTCAAGAAGGTCCTTGACGATCCCACCGTGCAAGGCGTTCTTTTGCTGATCCCCCCCGGCAATGCGAAAACCTCCGCAAATCCTCCCGGCGCGTAGAGGACTTCGCCATCGATTCGTCCTGGGGCAGTGCCCTAATTCAGACAGACTCTGAAGCCCCGCCTTCCGCGATATAGGCGGACTGCACGAGCCGAATTGATCGGAGCATTCAGCTTAAAAATAGAGCCCGAACATTATCACTGCGGGTTCCCCTTTTGGGTTTACGGTAAACAAGTAGGCCCGCACCCGAAGAAAGTCGAAATGCAACGCGCAGGGCAACGCATTCGATGATCAGGAATATGGCGCCACGCAGTCCTCGGGCTGACAAATTCAGGGCATAGCGCTCTGGGCGGCGGCACGGTAGCGAACCAGGAGCAGGGTGATATCGTCGGCCTGACTGGCGCCCCGGGTGAAATTCTCAACGGAATCGAAAACCGCCTTCTGCAAATGATCCAGCGGAGAGTCGTGCAGGTTGGCCAGGGCGTCGCGCAGGCGAGGGATGCCGAACAGTTGCTCGTCGGGGTCCGCGGCTTCGGTGACACCATCGCTAAAGAGGACGAGCGTGTCGCCCGTTTCGAGTCTGACACAAGCGGCTTTGTAATCCGCATCGGGGATGAGTCCGACGGGAGTAGAACCTTCGGTGAACGGCTCCGCAAGTTTTCCATTGCGAAGGAGCAGTGGCGAGGGATGGCCGGCATTGATGTATTCGAGATCCCCATTGCGGCTGAGCACGCCGAAAAACATGGTGGCGTAACGGCCCACCTCGGAGTGTTCGCACAAAAATTTGTTGATGTGATTAAACACACGCGCGGGGTCGGCGCCTATCGTCATGCCCGAAAGAGCGCCTTGCAGCATCGTCGTGAGCAGCGCCGCGCCCAGGCCTTTGCCGGAGACGTCCGCGATCAGGAAGGCTGTCCGGTCATCACTCATCGGAAACACATCGAAGTAGTCCCCTCCGACAGAGAGGCACGGAAGATTAATGCCGCTGACGGTGAGATGAGGGAAATCCCGGAAGCCGCGGGGGAGAAGGGCCTGCTGAATGTCGCGGGCGATGCTGAGTTCCTGCTCCAGTCGTTGCCGCTGACGTTCGTATTCGACCAGGCGAGGGGAATGGCGACGATGGCGCGCAGGCGCTGCGCGACGATGCTCTGCGCATCCTGAAGTTTGATGTCAGCTTGAGCTAGGTCCTCGGTAATCACGCTGGCCTGCCGCTCAAGCGCCTGACGCAGGGCGGTCTGGCTGGGAGCGAGACTGTCCAGCGAGAGCCGCAGACCTCCGCTGCGGCGGGCGAGACGAATGCGAAGCGCTCCGGACGAATCAGGCTCAAGCAAGATGCCGCGATCCGCATCCGTGATCGAGATCGCATGGTCCAGCATCGTACCCAGCACGGAGTCCAATGGAAGCTGCGAATGCAAAAGCATTGTGGCTTCCAGGAGCAGATTCAGTTTATGGAGCCCGCCGGGAGAAGACCCGGTACTGGGAAGGTCCTGGATACGGCTGAGAATGTTCTGAATGGAAGTGTCGGCCACGGAGGATCGGAAAATGATTTCGTAGGAATCCTCGATGCCAAAGCTGATGATGTCGCCGTCCTTCAATTCGCAGCGATCGATTTGCTTTCCACTCACAAAAACGCCCCGGCGGTGGCCCCGGTCTTCGAGATACCACAAGTCGCCCTCGGAGATAAGCGCGGCACATTGACGGGAGATGCGGCTGTCGGCAAGCTGGAGATGATTCCCGCTCTCACCGCGTCCAATACAGAAGGGCGATACGCTGAGGAAAACAAACCTCCGCGCGTTGTCGGGGGAAATGACTTCAAGACCCGTTTTGTCGACGGCTGGAAGTTCAGACATCGGGATCGCTCGGTGCCGGAATTGTAGCACGCTTATTGGGAAGATTACTCTTCGCTTATCGTCGAACCAGAAGAGGGCTCTGCCCAATCCTGTGGCTGGATTTTGGCGCCTGCCGCTGTTGTGTAACCAGGACTACATCGCGCAAGAATTCGCACATGCGCGTGTGCCTGACAGGGTTATACTTTGCCGATTCACGGGTGCGGGCTCTACTTGGAGCCCGCCGATATAAGCTGGCGGGAGCCCATGCCGATACTTCCCGGCAGGCGTCTAGGGCCCTACGAAATCCTCTCCGCAATCGGTGCGGGCGGAATGGGCGAGGTATATCAGGCGCACGACACGAAGCTCGGGCGCGAGGTAGCCATCAAAGTCCTTCCGGCAAACTTCGTGAATGATCCTGAACGGCTGTCCCGCTTTCAGCGCGAAGCGCGGATGCTGGCGGCACTGAACCACGCGAACATTGCCACGATCTACGGTCTGGAGCAGTGCGACGGTGTGACGTGTCTCGTCATGGAATTGGTTTCCGGCGAGACGCTGGCCGAGCGAGTGAAGGCTGG
>WNGO01004472.1_pt1 | contig 14102 bp, 16 predicted proteins | sample 5400511 | NCBI WGS metagenome assembly WNGO01 (sample SAMN13153380, study PRJNA577476) | soil metagenome | isolation source: 20 cm soil or saprolite under Garry oak tree replicate 2 | place: USA:California | collected 2016-06-15
CACGCCCGCGCGACCCGTCAGCCGGCCGTAGGCGTCGGCCATGAACGCGGCCCCCTGCTCGTGGCGCGCGAGCACGAAGCGGATGCGTGAGTCGGCCAGCGAATCGAGGATGTCGAGGATCTCCTCGCCGGGCAGACCGAACACGTACTGGACGCCCTCGTTCTCCAGGCACCTGACGATCAGGTCGGATGCTTTCACGGCCCTAGGCGATCCAGACCGTCTTGATGTTCACGAACTCCCGGATGCCGTATTCGGACAGCTCGCGACCGTAGCCGGAGCGCTTGATCCCACCGAACGGCACGCGGGGATCCGACTTCACGATGCCATTCACGAACACCGAGCCCGACTCGATCTGCGCGGCCAGGTGCTCGGCCCGCGTCCGATCCTGCGTCCACACCGACGCGCCCAGGCCGAACTGTGAGCGGTTCGCCAGCCGCACCGCGTCGGCGTCGTCCTTGGCCCGAATGACTGCGGCGACCGGGCCGAACGTCTCCTCGTCGAAAGCCGCCATGCCCTCGGACACCTCGCTGAGCAACGTCGGCGGATAGAATGCCCCCTTCCCGGGAGGAATCTCGCCACCCAGGAGCAGGCGGGCGCCGCGGCGGACGGATTCCTCGACCTGACGGTGCAGCGCGTCGCGCAGGTCGACGCGCGCTTGCGGCCCAACCTGGGTGTCGCGCGAGAGCGGATCGCCAACGCGCCGAGCGCGGAGCTCCTCGACGAATCTCGGAATGAACTGATCGGCCACGGCCTCCACGACGATGAAGCGCTTGGCCGCGATACAGCTCTGGCCGCTGTTGACCAGCCGCGCCTCGGCAGCCATCTTTGCCGTTGCGGCCAGATCAGCGTCTGGGAGGACGATGAACGGATCGCTGCCGCCGAGCTCGAGCACGGTTTTCTTCAGCTCGCGACCCGCCTGCTCGGCGACCTTGCTGCCGGCGTGATCGCTCCCCGTCAACGTCGCGGCGACGACGCGGCGATCGGCGATCAGCCCGGCCACCGCCGACGATCCGACGAGGACGGTCGCGAACAGGCCAGGCGGAAAGCCGGCGTCGCGGAACACGCTCTCGATCGCGAGCGCACAGCCGGGCACGTTCGAGGCGTGCTTGAGCACCGCCGCGTTCCCCGCCATCAGCGCCGGCGCCGCAAAGCGGAAGACCTGCCAGAACGGGAAGTTCCACGGCATCACGGCGAGCACGGGGCCGAGCGGATCGAAGCGCACATAGCTCCGCGAGGCATCCGTCTCCCGCGGCTGCTCGGCCAGGAATCCTTCCGCGTGCTCGGCGAAGAACTCGCAGGTCCAGGCGCACTTGTCCACCTCGGCCTCGGCCTGAACGATCGGCTTGCCCATCTCGAGCGTCATCAGGCGCGCGAAGTCCGTGCGCCGCTTCTTCAGCATCTCGGCCGCGTTGCGAGGATGCGTTCGATCTCTTTTGGCGAGGTTTCCTCGTACGTCTCGACGACGTCGCCCGTCGCTGGATTGACCGACTGAATGCTCATCGGCGACCCTCCCTCACCTCATAAGAGTGCCTGATCGGGCAAGACTCTGCGAGTCTTCGACCCGCCGCGCCTTCGGATACATTAGGAGCCCTGGAGCCACCCTGGAGGGACGTGATGGCTGACGTCATTCCCGTGATCGACCTCGGGCCCCACCTGGCGGGCCGGCCGGGCGCGCTGCGCGCGGTGGCCGCAGAGCTGCGCAACGCGCTCGAAGGCGTCGGCTTCTTCATCGTCGTCGGTCATGGCGTGCCCCGCGAGCTCATCGAGCGCACGTTCGCCGAGGCCCGACGGTTTCACGCCCAGCCCTACGAGGCGAAGATGGCGCTGCGCATGAACGAGCACAACAACGGCTACATGGCGATGGGCCGCTACGCCGTGTGGACGTCCGACGTCAACGCCAACGACAAGCCGGATCTCAACGAGGCGTTCTTCATCAAGCGCGAGCGCGGGCCGGGTGATCCGCTCGGGCGGTCGGGGCGGCGGTTCGTCGGCCCCAACGTGTGGCCGGACGACCTTCCCGGCTTCCGTGAGACGGTCCTCGCCTACACCGACGCGGTCGACGCGCTCGGTCGGCGCCTGCTCCCGGTGTGCGCCGTCGCCCTCGAGCTCGCGCCGGATTACTTCGACCGGGCCTTCGCCGAGAGCCAGTTCTCGTTTCGTCTGTCCCACTACCCGCCGGTGGCGGCGGAGCCGAATCAATTCGGCATCGCGCCGCACACCGACGCCAACTTCCTCACGTTCCTGGCCCAGACCGAGGTCCCCGGGTTGCAGCTCCGCCTGCCGTCGGGCGCCTGGCTCGACGTACCCTACGTCCCCGACTCCTACGCGGTGAACGCCGGCGACATGATGTATCGCTGGACCAATGGCCGGTTCACGTCGACCCCGCATCGGGCGTTGCCGCCCGTCGGTCGTCACCGCTACGCGATCCCGTTCTTTCTCGGCCCGCACATCGACACGGTGATCGCGTGCCTGCCGACGTGCCAGACGGCGGACGACACGGCGCGCTTCCCCCCGATCACCTACGAGGAGTATCTGCGCTGGTGGTACGACGCGAACTACAACGCGGCGGTTCAGGCCGACGCGCGCTGACGACGGAGAGCGAGGAAAAGGTCGATGGGGAAGATCGTGTTTGCCGGCGCCATGTCACACGTGCTCGATCCCGACTACTACGATCACGCCTGCGGCGCGGTCGGACGGCAGAAGGTCGAAGCCGCCATGGTCGAGATTGCCCGGATGGGCGAGCGGTTCTCGGCGACGAAGGCCGACGCGCTCATCGTGGTGGCCGACGACCACCTCAACGCCTTCTCGTTCACCTGCGTGCCGGCACTGTGCGTCCGCATCGGCCGTCACGTGCAGCGGATGATCCAGGACCACGCCGAGGCGTTCGACAAGGTGCTGGACCACATGCCCGTCACCTACCCGCTGCACGAGGATCTCGCCAACGCGATCCTCGAGGAAGGCGTGCGCTCCGGGTTCGACCTGGCGCTGTCGTGGGAGGCGCCCGTCGATCACGCGTTCTTGAGCCCGGTGAACACGATGCACGGCGGCCGGCCCATCCCGCCGCTGGTGCCGATCTGGGTGAACTGCTTCGTGGCGCCTCGGCCCACCGCGCGGCGCTGCTTCGCCTTCGGTCAGCACATCGCCCGTGTGGTCGCGCGGAGTCCGTGGAACGTCGGGATCATCGCGACCGGCGGGCTGTCGCACTTCCCCGAGCTGTCGCTGCCGCGGGTGGGTGAGACCGACACCGTGTTCGACCGGAAGCTCATCCACTTCATGGAGACGGGCGAGCACGAGCCGTTGCAGGAGCTGGGCGCCGACGAGCTACACAAGACGGGAAGCCACGAGTTCCTCAACTGGATGGTGTTGATCGGAGCCGTGACTCCGGCCCGCGCCGACGTGCGCTACTTCGGCGAGCTGCCCCGGATCAACCTCGCGGCCGTCGAGTGGAGGATGCGATGAGCCGCTACGCGGTGAACAGCCTGCTCTACCGCCTCAAGAAGGATCCCGAGTTCCGCGCGCGCTTCACTCGGGATCCCGACAGCGCCGTCGCCGATGCGGATCTCACGGACGCCGAGCGCTCGGCGTTCGTCGCGCGCGACATGCGCAGGATCAACGAGCTCGGCGGCTATCTCCACCTGGTCATGTCGATCCCCGGCCTCGCGGCCAGTCAGCGCGCCACGACCTAGCCGCCGGCCCGGCGTCCGTCCTCGTTACCGCTCGGCCCCGACGTGGTTGGCCATCGAGTTCATGCGCTTGTCGTCGAGCAGGTACACCGGCTTGCTCTCGCCGCCACCCGACTTGGTCACGTTGCCGGTGAAGGCACCGCCCTTGGCGATGACGAGCGAGTCGGTCTCGATGTGGCCGCTCACGCGGCCCGTCGACGCGATCTCCACCTCGCCGGTGGCGATCATGGTGCCCTCGTAGGTGCCCATGATGACGGCGTCGACCGTGTGGACGTTGGCCTTCACGACACCCTTTTCGCTGATCACGAGCTTCCGGCCGACCGACAGCTCGCCGCCGATCTCGCACTCGATCTCGATGGAATCGGCGATGTCGAACTTCCCCTCGATCCGGGCCGATTCGCCGACGATCGTGAGAAGGCTGGTGGCCGAGGCGCTCTTGCCGTCCCCGTTGGTGGAGCCATTGCGACCGAGCATCGTCGAGCCTCCTTGCGTGGAGCGGATTCCCCGCGTTGTCGCGGCTTCCCTGCCACGGGGTGCTCCAACGCAAGCTTCGAGCCATGCCCGGCCGCGCGGCGATCCTCGATTCTATCGACACATCCGACGGCAGGAGAAACCGGCACAAGCCAGCGTGGCATTCGCGTGTCACAGGCCAGACACACGATTTCCGTGCTTCACCTGGGGCGTGCGCGCTCCTTGATCACCCGGGCACTTCGGGTTCGCACCGTGCGCGCGCGTGCTGGCCCGGGAAGCGAGAGGCTCACCACGGTCCCGCGGCTCGACGTCTCGAACGAAAGGCCTCCGCGATGGAGACGGGCGATCCGTTCGACCATCAGGAGACCGGTGGCGACGTGTTCAGGACGGCTGGAGGTAAATGCACGACCAGGCGGCTCCACCGTCCCGAATCCCCTTCCCCAGTCCCGCACCAGCACCACGACGCCGCCATTTCTCGTCGACGAGGCGTGGATCTCGGGTGGTCGCTTGCCCGGTGGCGTGGCGGCTCGCGCGTTCCGGGCGAGATGCAAAATGGCGAGCCCGAGGAGCCGGACGTCACCGACGACGTCCGGCCACGGGCCCTCGGAGAGGACGACGCCGTCCACACCGTCCTGGTCGAGCGCCCGCGTCACGAGCGTCTTGAGGTTGGTTCGCGTCACGTCGCCGAGCTCGAGCGAGCACACCTCGAAGGCCCCGAGCAGCATTCGCCCCGCCCGCAGGAGCTCCTCCCGGATGATCCGGATCGACTCCTGCGCCTCGGCATCGCGGGCGACCGTCACCGCGAGCGACTGAACGTTCAGCAGGGAGGTCTGCAGGCTGCCCCGCAGGACGTGGGACATCCGAGCAATCTCGGAGTCCATCACGTCGCGTCGGAGCGCTTGACCGAGCGGATCTTGTACCGGGCGATCTTGTTGTAGAGGGTCTTGGGGCTGATCCCGAGCAGCACGGCCGCGCGGGTCTCGGCGTGGGCCGTGAGGTCGCGAGGATCGCGGGCGACAGGTGCTCCGCGGTGAGGAGGGCTCCCTCTCCGAGGACGACCGCGCGCTGGACTGCGTTGCGCAGCTCACGAACGTTCCCCGGCCACGCATAGTCGAGCAGGGCCTTCTCGGCCTCCGGGGCGAGCGCGACCACGTGACGCGCGTTCTCCGCGCAGAACTCCTCGATGAACGTCCGGGCCAGGGGCAGGATGTCCTCGGGGCGCTGGCGGAGCGGTGGAAGCGGAATCGGAAAGACGTTGAGGCGGTAGAAGAGGTCTTCACGGAGCTTGCCCGCGGCCAGGGCGTCGGCGGGGGCCCGGTTGGTGGCCGCGATGATCCGGACATCGACGTGAAGCTCTTCGCGGCCGCCGACGCGACGGAATGCGTTGTCCTGCAAGATCCGCAAGAGCTTGGCCTGCACTGAAACCTCCATCTCGGCGATCTCGTCGAGGAAGAGCGTGCCCCGGTCGGCGAGCTCGAAGCAGCCGAGCCTCCGCTCGATCGCTCCCGTGAAGGCGCCGCGCTCGTGTCCGAAGATCTCGCTCTCGATGAGCGTCTCGGGAATGGCGGCGCAGTTGATGGCGACGAACGGGCCCTGGCGGCGGTTGGAGCGCTCGTGGATCGTCCGCGCGACCAGCTCCTTGCCGGTGCCGCTCTCGCCGTAGACGAGGACCGGGGCGCCGCTGGTGGCGGCCAGCTCGATCCACCGATACGCCTCCTGCATGTCCTTCGACTCGCCGGTGAGCTTTCCGAAGGTGCCCTTCTGCTTGAGCTGGTGCCGGAGGAGGCTGAGCTCGCGGGTGAGTGACGCCTGCTCGAGCGACTTTTCCAGCAGCACCTGGAGCTGGACGGGATCGACCGGCTTGGTCAGGTAATAGAAGGCACCCTGGCGCATCGCCTCGACGGCGGTCGTCACGGTTCCGTGAGCCGTCAGGATGAGGATGACCGGAGGCCGAGCCATTTCCTTCAGCTGCTGGAGGAGCTCGATCCCGTCCATCTGCGGCAGGACGAGATCGGTGATCACGATCGCACAGCCCTCGGCGACGCCGAGCGCCTCCTCGGCCGACGACGCCGTGCGGACCGCGTAGCCCCACTTCTGCAGCAGACGTGCGAGGCCATCGCGGATGCCGAAGTCGTCGTCGACGACCAGGACGTCGGCCCGGCTCATCGTCGTGTCCCTCGGCGCGGGCGGAGCTTGAGGATCCGGTGGATCTCACGCGACAACGTGTCGGGCAAGCACGGCTTCGTGAGGAACGCGTCACACCCGGCCGCCCTGGCGCGGGCCTCGGCACCGGCGAGCGCATGGCCGGTGACTGCGATCACCGGAATCGCGCGAGTTCGGCCGTCGCGCTTCAACGTCCGCGTGACCTCCCAGCCGTCGATACCGGGAATCGCGAGGTCCATCACGACGAGATCAGGCGGATGGGCGCGAGCCTGGCTGAGGGCGTCGTGGCCGTCCACCGCCGTGGTCACCTCGAAGCCTTCGAATTGCAAAAACATGGCGTAGATCCGCCGGTTGTCCTCGACATCGTCGACGATCAAGACGGACTTTGGCCGCCGCGTCCGTCGCAGCCCCACCCTGTAGACATTACAGTAAAACTTACCGATTGCCAGTCTGCGGACTCACGATCTCGCCGCGTTTCCCATAGAAAGCCCCGAATCCTGACGCCGGCTTTGTTGGCCCTGGTCTTGCCCAAGTACAGGGCGCCCAGGCGAACGACGACGAAGGAGACAGGGATGACGAAGCGTTTCGTGGTCGGCAGTTCGGCGCTGGTCGCCGCACTCGTTGCATGGCTGCCGCTGGCGCACGCCGCGCCGGTTCCCGTGCGGTTCACCGAAGGGGTGGCGCACGGGTTCCCCGTTCTCCGATCGGCCCAGGGCGAGCGCCTGGCCTCGGGAGAGCTCACTCAGGTGGCGCGTGGCGATGTGGTCGAGAGCCGGCTCGTCTTCCGATTCCAGGACGGCTCGCTGTACGACGAGACCGTCGTCTTCTCGCAGCGCGACGTGTTCAAGATCGACAAGTACCGACTGGTCCAGCGTGGGCCGTCGTTCCCGGAGAGCGTCGAGGCCTCGATCGACCGCGCGACTGGTAACTACGGCGTCCGCTATCGCGCGGACCAGGACAGCGCGGAAGAAGTGCTGTCCGGCCGCTTCACGCTTCCCGATGACGTCTACAGCGGAATGCTGGGTGTCGCGCTGAAGAACCTCTCGCCCGGCGAGAGCGCGACCGTGCAGATCGTGGTGTTCACGCCGCAGCCCAGGCTCGTCAAGGTCTTGCTGGCGCCTCACTCGGTCGATCAGCTGACGATCGGCGAGCGGCCCATCACGACGACACGCTACACGATCAAGCCCCAGCTCGGCATGCTCGCCTCGCTGCTGGTGGTCGACGTGCCGCCCGTTCAATGCTGGGTCCTCAAAGGTGACGCGCCCGCCTTCGTCAAGTTCGAGGGGCCGCTCTACTTCATGGGCCCGACCTGGCGGATCGAGCTCAACTGATGAAGCGGGCGGGCGCCATCACCTTGATCGCCGTCGTCGCGGCGTCGGTGCTCGCACTCGCTCTGAGCGCGGCTTCAACCCACGATCGCCACGACCGGGCCCTGGTCGCGTTGCGCCAGGTAAGCCAGTCAGAGCCGGAGCCGCCGCGCCCCCCTCGCGAAGAGGCCATCGAGCGTCGCCCGCGCGCCCTCCGTCAGAGCCCACGCGAGCAGGACCAGAAGATGCTGATGTTGCTCCTGCTGCTGGAAATGGGATCGTCCACATCGCGACGCTGATCTCGAGGTCCGACGCCCGAACCTCACCCATGCCGAACCTCGCCGGCATCCGCGCGCTGGTCGTCGACGACAACGCCGATTCGCTCGACATCTTCGCCACCGTGCTCAAGCAGTTCGGGGCCGTGGTGCGCACGGCGCGGGGCGCGCGCGAAGCGCTGGCCCTCCTCGCGACCACGCCCGCGCACGTGCTCGTGAGCGACCTGGCCATGCCGGACGAGGACGGCCTGTGGCTCCTCGATCAGCTCCGGCGCCTCCCTCACGGTCAGAGCGGCAGCATTCCGGCGATCGCGGTGACCGCGGACCGCCATCACTACGACCAGAAGCAGGCCGCCGACGCCGGCTTCGATGCGTTCTTGACCAAGCCGGTCGATCCCTTCGAGCTCGCGGCGGCGATCGCCACGCTCGTCGGCCGCTGACACCGCGGCCGTTCACCCGCGAAGCGGCCCGGGGCGCGCACGCTGGCTCGCCGAGCGATCCCGTCTAGAATGGATCACATCGTGACGTCCCCGACGAGTCCCGTGCCCGTCGTCGTCGAGCGCTGGCTGTCGCGCTCGAGGTACCTGCGCTGGATCGATGCCGGAATCGCCTGGCTGATCCTCGCGGTGCTCGCGGCTTCGGTGCTGCCTCGGTCATCGGTGGGGTCCGTCGCGCTCGCGTCGGCCGTGGTTCTCGTGCTGGCCACGATGGTCCCGGCCCTCCGGATCCGCTGGCGGCCCGTGAGCGGCTGGATCAGCCTCGCGGTGAGCCGACCGCTGCGGCCCGGGGACCGGGCGTGGTTTGTTCGAGATGGTCGCGCCGACCCTGTGCTCATCACGGCGTGTCATGGGCTGCGTCTGTCGATTGCGCTGCCCAACCGCGGTGAGGCCGAGACGATCAGCGTTCGCCGCACCCGCGTTCTGCTCGTCCCCTTCTGAAGCGCCGAGCTACCGGAGCACCTCGTCGGCCATGAGCAGGACGGGTTGCGGAATGGTGAGGCCGATCGCCTCCGCCGTCTTGAGATTGACGACCATCTCGAACTTTCGGGGCTCCTCGATGGGAATCTCGCTCGGCACGGCGCCGCGCAGGATGCGATCGACGATCTCCGCGGCCTGACGCTGCAGAGACAGGACGTCCACCGCGAAGGACATCAGCCCGCCTTCGCGCACGAGCTGGCTCGTCGCAACGACCATCGGGAGCCTGGCCTCGGCCGCCAGCGCGATGAGCCGCTTGCCGTGGGTCTGGAACATCCCGTCGCCGAGCATAACCACGCCGCCCAGCGCATCGCGCCTGATGACGACCCACGCCGCGTCGAAGCCGGCCGGATCGCGCACGGGGATCTGCTGCAGCCCGACCTTGAGTCGAGCCGCCGTGGCCTCCAGTGTCCGCACCACGATCGGGTGCACCCGATTGCTGGGATTCACGAGCACGCCGTAGCGCGTGGCCTTGGGCGTCACGTCACGCAGGGCCTCGAGCCGTTTCTCGATGACCGTCAGGTCGCCCCCGATACCCGTGACGTTCCCGTCGGGGCGAGCGAGATTCGACACGATGCCGAGCTCGACGGGATCTAAACCCGAGGTGAACACGATGGGAATTCGATCCGTCGCCCGTTTGGCGGCGAGCGCGGTCGTGCTCCCGGCGGTCGTCACGATCAGATCGACGCGGGACCGAGCGAGCTCCGCGGCCAGGGACGACAGCGCCTCGACGGCGCCGTTGGCGAAACGGTACTCGATCGTGAGATTCCGGCCTTCGACCCAGCCATGCTCGCTGAGCGCGCGGACGAACGCCTCGCGGCTGGCTCGCTGAGCGGGTTCGCTGGCCGCCGACAGGTACCCGATCCGGTAGACCTTCGCCACGGGCTGCGCGGGGACGGAGACGGGCACGCCGGTGAAACCGAGGCACACCACGGCGAGGAACGTCCGGCGGTCGGTTGCCTGCATAGGGCCTCCGTGCGCGGGGCCGTCCAGCGGTCCGGACCCGCCCGCGAGCCTAGTAGAGCACGAGACCACGAGTCGAGGGGGCGAAACGCGGGCTTGTCGTGTCGACGGCCGCCGATGATACTTTCGGAGAGAGCCGGCGGGTTTCGACCGCCGGCAACGAGGTGGTCGATGAGCGAGGATCAGCTTCGAGCCGAGATCGAGCGCCTGCGGGCGGAAAACCAGTCTCTGAAGAGCCAACGCGTCAGTCGAGCAACGCTCAAGGTCAGCGACAAGGGCGGAGTCTCCGTCTATGGACTGGGACGCTTCCCGGTCACGCTCTACAAGGAGCAGTGGGGCAAGCTCCTCGACATGGCGGACGACATCCGCGTGTTCATCAAGGAGCACGACGCCGAGCTGAAGAGCCGGGAGAAGTCCGACTCCTGATCAGGGTGGCCTGCGGGCGCTCACCGGCGCGCTCGCACGCGCACTCCCTCGCGTCGCACCTGGCATCTGACGCACGTCGTCGCGCTTGGGAGCGCGCGCAGCCGCGCGATCGGGATCGACGCCTCGCACTCGTCGCATCGTCCATAGGTGCCGACGCGGAGACGCTGAAGGGCGTCGAGCAGCCCCTTCGCACGTTGCACGAGCCGCGCTCGGGTCAGCTGGTGATCTTCCCGGACCTCGATGACCTGGGCGTCGTCGACGAGCTCGCCGCAGAGCTCGTCGCTGGCGGCCAGCGCTCCGGCGTGATCGAGACGTCCGATGACGGTGTCCAGTTCGTGTCGGAGCCGGCGTTCGAGATGACCCTGCCTCATCGTGCCCCCCTCAACGCGCATAGCGCGCCCCGAGGCTTCACGAGTAAGGGAGATGACGGGGCCGGTCAAGCATTCTGACGTGCCGATCTTTGGCGGCGACGACACGGGGCAGACGCGACGCGCCGCATGAATCCTGGAAAATCTCACCGCCCGCGTGCGCGCACGCGTCGATACGGAGCGAGAGGGGACCCGCCGGCTACCGTTGCGCATCTATCCGTCGAAATTTCACATTGTGGATGGTGGTGGAATTCTGGATAACGGCCGCCGTCGCCGGACGTACGATTGAGAGAGCCGCGATTCGTGCGGCGACAGGAGCCCGCCATGCGCGATGAGATGGATGAAGCAAGCGAGGTTGGGCACTCGGAGTTCCTGGCGAAGCTGCTCGTGCCCGTGGGGATCGCCGGGCATGTTCTTTTCTATGATGTGCTGCCGGCGGCGCTGACGTGGATCGCCGGGTCGCCGAAGGGTCTCGACCTGTTCTCGGCGTTCGAGCAGCCCTCACTTCGCCGGCTGGCCGGGATGGGCGTCTTCCTGAGCGTCATCGCCGCGGTGATCACGACGGAAAGCGTCACGCGACTGGCGCGGCCATTCCGCGTGACTCATTTCCTGGCCACCGTGGTCCTGATCGGAGCCGCGCTCTTTCCGTCACTGGCCGACTGGCATCGCGTTCGGCTCGGCCTGACGCCGGAACAGTTCGCCCTCCTGCAGGCGTACTGCTATCTGGCCCTCAAGGTGGCGGTCGGGATGCTGGTCGGGGCGACGGTGAGCTGGATCCTGCTCACGCGGTACGTCGCCCTGCCCTCGCGCCGACCGCAATACCAGCGCAAGTAAGGGAAGACCTCACCAGCGGCTTCGGATCAGCTCGGCGCGCTTGAAGATCTTCTCCCGCAGATCCTCGCGCACCACCTTGTTCGGAACCTCGCCCTGCTTCTCGGCCATCGGCTCGATCTTCAAGGCGCTGAGCTTGCGCGCGATCTTGCGCATCGCGCGGGACTCGTCCATCAGATACTCGCTCGCCCGGAGGCGGATGAAATTCCACCCCAGCCGTTCCAGGGTGAGCTGCCTCTCCATCCGTGAGAGGACCGACTCCTCGGAGACAATCCGGTCGCCGTCGCAGGAGATGACGGCCTTGGTCCCGGCGTCGCCTTTGATCAGGAAGTCGACCTCGAACTCCCCGATCTGGTACTTGGGCACCACGCAGTAACGCAGCTCGGTCAGCCGCTCGTGGAGCGACTTCTCGAAGGCGGAGTCCCACTTCACGCTGGACTGGGGCCCGCGCGGCGATTCCACGCTCCCCCGCTCGGCGTGGGAGATGAGCCGCAGTCGGAGATCACCCTTTTTCAGGTCGCGGTGCGGATCCATCGAGTAGACGACCCAGAGCTGATCCCGCGCGCGGCTGGCCGCCACGTTGTAGACGCGCTTCCACTCGTCCGAGCTGCGCAACGCCAGCGTCTCGCCGGAGGCCGGGGTGTCCACGATCGAGAGGAAGACCACGTCGCGCTCGTCGCCCTGGAACTGCGAGGCGTTGCCGCACAGGATCCGGCGGCGCCGATACTCGGTGGCGCTCAAGCGCCGGCGCAAGATCGAATCGATCTTGAGCGCCTGCTCCGTGCCCACCATGCAGATCGCGCCGACCGTGCACCCTTCGAACTCCTCGAGCCGACAGATGGCCGTGATCAGCGACGCCACCTCGAGGGCTTCCGCGTCGTTCGTCTTGTTCTTGGCGATCGCGCCCTCGACGCGATGAGCGATCAGGTGAGGATAGACCTGACTCGTGGACGCCTCGCGCAAGGGAAGGATCTCGCCGCCGTAGCAGAGCTGGTTGCTGAACTGGATGATCTCGGGGACACAGCGGAAGTGCTCGACCAGCCGGATGATGCCGCCGAAGGCCTGGCGGGCCAGATCGTACACGGACGTCTTGCCGTCGTAGAGCTGCTTGTTCGGGATCCCGTCGAGGAACTCGTCGATGAGCCCCTGCACGCGATCGACCTCGAAGCCGATGGCGTACGGACTGACCTGCTCGTGGTCGCCGATGACCACGACCTTCTTGGCCAGGCCGAACGCCGCGAGGCCGAGGACGTCGCACTGGCTCGCCTCGTCGACGATGATCACGTCGAACGTGATGGTGCCGAGCTCGAAGCTCTCGAGGGCGCGTGACAGCGGCATGATCCACACCGGGACGGCCTGGTGGCACTCCAGCAAGACCCGCCTCGCCTCGTCCTTGAACTTCCCGACGAGCTTGCCGGTGCCCTTGCCGATCTTTCGATAGAGCCCCAGCCACCCGTTCAATGCCTGCTGCTGCTTGAGGCCCGTGCGCTCGACCTGGGCTCGCCAGGCCAGCTTCTCGACGTAGAGGGCGTTGACCTTCTGGAGCTTTTGCGTGACGAGGCCGAGTCGCTCTTCCAGCTTTTCCACGTCGGGCCCGCCCAGGCTCGCCAGTTTCTGCGCGAGCTGGCGATGGGTCCAGGCTCGCTCGAGGTTGCCGGGAGGTGTCGCGCCGTCGTGGGGAGCCTCGCGCTGCTGGATCGCCTCGATCCAGTGGGGAGCCACCTGAGCCAACTGGTCGAGGATCTGCTGGCGCTCGTCGAAGGCCGGCTTCAGCTCGAGGACCTGGGCGAGGCGCTTCCACGCCTTGTCGTACGCGTCGTAGTCGATGGCCTTGAACGCCTGCTCGAGGGTCTTCAACAGTGGACGAGAAACTTCGGTGGCGTCGACCGACCGGACGACCTTGAGCCACTGCGTGCGTCGATCCTTGAGGCCTTTGATCTCGAGGTTGGCGACGTGCTTGCCGGTCAGCGGGATCAGCTGATCACGAATGAGGTCCACGATGCGGAGCGCTTCGGTTTCCTGGTGAGGCTTGAGCGGCAGGCGCTTGAACAAGAGCTCCCACTTCAGCCCGACCTCCGCCATCTCGGCCTTGAGCCGTCCCCAGTGATCGTCCGTCCACGTGACGGCTTTCTCGAGCTGAGCGCCGTAGGCACCCATGGTCTCTTCGGGCTTGGGCCCCATGTCCTGCGACCGCGGCGCCGCCAGGCCCTCCATCTGGCGGTCCCAGCGCTTGCAGAGGTTCTCGCGCATCAGACGGGTCTCGATGAATTGCAGGACGGCTTCGAAGTGCTCGATCTCCTTCGGCTCACCCTGATCCGTCCGGGCGTCCTGCGTCAGTCGGCTCCACTCCGGGTGGAGCAGCGAGGTGAGCTTCTTGAAGCGCCTCGGCGACTTCATGTGCTGGATGATCTCTTGCAGGATGCGGATCTGGTCCTGCGCGGGCAGCGAGGACTGGATCGACGGGCCCAGCCGGACGATGAGCCGTTCGCGCTTGGCGATCTGCTCGCGGGACGCCTTGATCAGCTCGATCAGCTCATGCCAGGAGTCGGCCTGATCGGACGCGCCCGCCTGGACGCACGCCATGAACCACGGCGACTCGCGTTCCACGCTGTCCACCGCGTCGGCGAGGCGGTGCTTGAGG
>WNGO01003484.1_pt1 | contig 14091 bp, 16 predicted proteins | sample 5400511 | NCBI WGS metagenome assembly WNGO01 (sample SAMN13153380, study PRJNA577476) | soil metagenome | isolation source: 20 cm soil or saprolite under Garry oak tree replicate 2 | place: USA:California | collected 2016-06-15
CCCGCTTCCCGTTTCCCGGGCGATTCTTCGCAGGGCCTGATTCACATAACGGGCGGCCTTCTCGCCGGCGAGTCCTCGCGCCAGCTCCACGCTGGTGGCGACCGCGGCGTAGGCCGGCACGCGGGCCAGGGCCGCCAGCTGGTAGGCACCCAGACGCAGCACATCGCGCAGGCGGGGATCGGCGCCGCGCAGCCCGAGCCGGCGGTCCAGATCCGCCTGGCGTCGCAGCACGCCGGCGGCGAGCTCGTAGGCGAGCCGGCGGTCGCGGCCGGCGAGCGTTGGGAGCACCCGGTCGCGCGCCGCCTGGAAGGTGCCGCCGGAGCGCACGGCCTGGAGGATGTGCAGCGCCGCGCGCCGGGCGGCGGTGGCGTCGCTAATCCAGCATCCCTTCGAGCGGCGATGACGGCACCGCCACCTCCCGCCTCGGCATGCGGCCCGCGAGGTAGGCGGTCCGGCCAGCTTCGACCGCCAGCCGCATCGCGTGCGCCATGGCCACCGGGTCGCGGGCCGCGGCCAGCGCGGTGTTCATCAGGATTCCGTCGACGCCCTGCTCCATCGTGACGCACGCATCCGACGCGGTGCCGACGCCGGCGTCCACCACGACGGGGACGGTGAGCCGCCGCTTGATGGTCCGGACGCCGTACGGGTTCAGGAGCCCCAGCCCGCTGCCGATCGGCGACGCCAGCGGCATCACGGCGGCGCAGCCCGCGTCCTCGAGGCGCAGCGCGGTGACGAGATCTTCGTTCGTATAGGCCAGCACCTTGAAGCCGTCCTTGACCAGCGTGCGCGCCGCCTCCAGCAGCCCCTGGACGTCGGGGAGCAGGGTCTCCTGGTCCCCGATCACTTCGAGCTTGACGAACTCGTTGAACCCCGCTTCGCGCGCCAGGCGGGCGTAGCGCACGGCGTCGTCGGCCGTGAAACAGCCCGCGGTGTTCGCGAGCAGGAAGTAGCGGTTCGGATCGAGGTGGTGCAGGATCCCGGTCTCCTTGGAGCGATCGAGGTCCACGCGACGCACCGCGACCGTGACGATTTCCGCGCCCGCCGCCTCGAGGGCGCGAGCCATCGTCTCGTTGTCGCGATACTTGCCCGTGCCCACCATGAGGCGCGAGTGGAACGTGCGGCCGCCCACCACGAACGGCGTGTCCCGGACCGTGTCTACGGCTGCGGTCATGTGCGTCAACCCCCTCCTACGAAATGCACCAGCTCGATCGCGTCGCCCGCGGCCACCGTGACGTCGCCCAGCCTGGGGCGCCGCACGATCGTGCGGTTGTGCTCGACCACCACGGCGCGGGGGTCGAGCTCGAGCGCGCGGAGCAGCTCGAGCAGCGTGGCGCCGCGCGCCACCGTCCGCGTCTCTCCGTTCACCATCACGTCGATCGATTCGTTCACGCCTGCCACTCCTCGAGCATCTGCCGCGCCGCGGCCGAGGGATCGGGCGCATCCCACAGTCCCCGGATGGCGGCGACACCGTAGGCACCCGCCCGCCGCAGCTCGCCGACCCGGGGGGGCGTCACCCCGCCGATCGCGATCACCGGCAGCCCCAGGCTGACGATCGGTCCCAGCTGCGCCGGGCCCAGCGGCTCGCGCTCGGGGTGGGTGGCGGTGCGGTACAGCGGCCCTACTAAAAGATAGTCGGCTCCGGCGGCGCGCGCGGCTACGGCCTCCTCCAAGCCGTGCACCGACTTGCCGATCCACCAACGCGGTTCGAGCCGGCGGGCATCCTGTGGGTCGAGACTCCCCGCCCCGAGCTGCACGCCCGCGGCTGCGACGGCGAGCGCCACGTCGAGGCGGTCGTTAACAAATAGACGGGCAGACGGATAGACGGCGAGACGGGTAGCGAGCTCGTAATGCTCCAATCCCGACAGCGTGCGGCCGCGCGCGTGGAACGCGAGCCGGTCGCCGCCCCCCGCTGCCAGCGCGCGGGCGACCTCGTCCAGGTCGGCCCTGCGGGCGATCCGCTCGTCGGTGATGGCGTGCAGCCGTGGGAGCAGCTCCCTCCCGGCTCGCGTCACGTGAACCGCTGGCCCGTCCGGACTCCCCGCCCGCGCACCCAGTCGGCCGCGGGCATGCGCGCCCGTCCGGCAGGCTGGACTTCTGCCACCGCTACCGCGCCCCGGCCCGTCGTGATCCGCAATTCGTCATCAGTGGTCCGCGCCTCGCCGGGCGGGGGGTCGCCGCGGTCCTCGACCACGCGGGCGCGGAACAGCTTGACCTCGTGCCCGTCCAGCTCGGTCCAGGCGCCGGGCTTGGGGTCGAGGCCGCGGATCACCCGGGCCACGCGCTCGGCGGGCTCGCCCCACGGGATCCGCGCCGTCTCACGGGTGAGCTTCGGGGCGTAGCTGGCGCGCGCGTGATCCTGAGGGCGCGCCTTGAGGCCGTCGGTCTCGAGCAACGCCAGGGCTTCGACGAGCGCCTGCGCGCCCATTTCGGAGAGATGCTCGGACAGCTCACCGCCCGTGACCTCCGGGTCGATGTGGTGCGGGATCTGATGCAGTATGGGACCCGAGTCGAGTCCGGCGTCCATCAGCATGATGGTGACGCCCGTCTTCTCGAGACCATTGAGGATGGCCCACTCGACGGGCGCCGCGCCGCGCAGCTCGGGGAGGAGCGAGGGATGCACGTTGATCATGCCGCGGCGCGGCAGCGCCAGCAGGTCCGGCTTGAGGATGTGCCCGTAGGCGACCACCACACCCACGTCGGGGGCCAGGGCGCGGACCTGCGCGACGAACTCGGCCTCGGTGGGCCGCGCCGGCTGGAGCACGGGCACACCCTCGGCCTCGGCGGCCAGCTTGACGGGCGGCGGCACGGCGATCGAGCGCGAGCGCCCCTGGGGCTTGTCGGGCTGCGTGACCGCCGCGACGACGTCGAAGCCCTCGCCCAGCAGCGCCTCGAGGGACGGCACCGCGAACTCTGGCGTTCCGAAAAAGACGACGCGCACTAAAGCTCGCCCGCCGGCTCCGGCGTGACCTCCTTCAGGTAGCCCGACTGTCCTTTGCGGGCTTTCTTCCATTTGGCCAGCAGCAGGCCGCGCTTCACCGCGCTCAAGTGGTCGAGAAACAGCACGCCGTCGAGGTGATCGATCTCGTGCTGCACCGCCCGCGCCTTGAAGCCGGCCAGCTCGGTGCGGTAGGGCCTGCCGTCGCGGTCCAACGCCTCGAGCGTCACCCTGAGGGCGCGCTCGACGTCGCCGTAGATATCGGGAATCGAGAGGCAACCTTCTTCGGCCGTCTCGTGCTCCTCCGATGCCGTGACGATCCGCGGATTGACGAGCACGAGGGGTGGCGGATCTTCGTCGCCGACATCCACCACCGCCACGCGGCGCGCGATGCCGACCTGATTGGCGGCGAGGCCCACCCCCTTCGCTGCCCGCATGGTGTCGAACAGGTCGTCCACCAGCTCGCGGATCGCGGGGTCGACGGTGGCGACGGGCGTCGCGCGCTGCCGCAGCACCGGCGAGCCGAGCAGGTGGAGCTTGCGGACCGTCACTGGGGCTTGGCTTCGATCGACCGGTTGAGGATGTTCGCGACGTTGGTGCGCATCACCACGACGCGCGACTCGCCGCTCTTTACGGTCACCTCGTCGTCCTTCAGGTGCACGACTTCGCCGATGAGGCCGCCCGAGGTGACGACCTTGTCGCCGCGCTGCAGCGAGGCGAGCAGCTGGCGGTGGCGCTCCTGCTGCTTGCGCTGCGGCCGGATCAGCATGACGTAGAAGATCGCGATGAGGGCGGCGATCTGAACCAGGAAAATGGTGAGCCCACCCGAGGCGTTCTGGCCCGAGGGGGCGAACAGCAGCGCGAGCATTGGGTGCGCGGTCATGCGGATCCCGATCGCAGGTAGCGGCGGCGCCAGGCCTCGGCCCACGGGCCGAAGGCGTTCCGCCGGATCGCGGCGCGCATGTCCTGCGCGAGCCGGATCAGGTAGCGGACGTTGTGCAGCGACAAGAGTCTCAGGCCCAGCAGCTCTTCCGCCACGAACAGATGGCGAAGATAACCCCGCGAGAACGTCGTGCACGTCTCGCAGTCGCACGAGTCGTCGAGCGGCCGCGGGTCCTCGCGGTGCTCGGCGTTGCGAATGTTCACCGGGCCGTCGGGCGTGAAGGCCGAGCCGTTGCGCCCGTTGCGCGTCGGCGCCACGCAGTCGAACAGATCCATCCCGCGCTCCACCGCCGCTACCAGGTCCTCGGGAAACCCCACGCCCATAAGATAACGCGGCAGGGCCGGGAGCTTCGGCTCGAGCCGCTCCAGCATGTCGTACATGACGGCCTTGGGCTCCCCGACGTCCTGTGACGCCGTGAGTTCTGCATGCCGTTTCGCGCACCGCGCCAGCCATCTCAGCGTTCGCTCGAGGGCGTCCCTGGCGGTCGCTTCGTCCGCGCCCCCGGGCACCACGTGGTCGAACGCCATCGCGATGTCGGCGCCCAGGGTCCACTGGATTTCGGTGGCGCGCTCGGGCGTGAGCCGGCGGCGGCCGCCGTCCACGTGGCTCTGGAACTCGACACCGTCGTCGTCCACGCGCCGGAAGCCTTCGAGCGAGAACACCTGGAACCCGCCCGAGTCGGTGAGCAGCGGCCGGTCCCAGCCCATGAAGCGGTGCAGCGCGCCGAGCTTGGCGACCACCTGCTCGCCCGGGCGCACGTGCAGGTGATAGGTGTTCGCGAGCACGAGCGTCGCGCCCGCGGCGCGGAGGTCGTTGGGCGACAGGGCGCGCACGGTGCCTTGCGTCCCGACCGGCATGAACATTGGCGTTTCGACGCGACCGTGCGGGAGGGTGAGGGAGCCCGCGCGGGCGGGGCCGGAGGTCGCCTCGATCCGGAATTCGAACATGGAGCCTAGTGCGGAATGCGGAGTGCGGAATGCGGAGTCGACGCCCGTCCTTCGATTCCGCACTCCACACTCCGCACCCCGCACTCAGACGACGAGCATCGCATCGCCGTAGCTGTAGAACCGATACCGTTGCTCAATGGCTTCGCCGTAAGCTCGCATGACGTTGTCATAGCCCCCGAACGCGCACACCAACATTAGCAGGGTCGAGCGTGGCAGGTGGAAGTTCGTGAGCAGCCGGTCCACCGCGCGGAACGCATACGGGGGGTGAATGAAGAGCCGCGTCTCCCCGGCGCCCGGACTGATGCGGCCGCCGGGGCCGGCGAGCGTCTCGAGCGTGCGCACGACCGTGGTGCCGACGGCCCAGACGCGCCCGCCGGCGTCCCGTCGCTGGTTGATGAGCGCAGCCGCGGCGTCGCTCACGCGGTACGGCTCGGCGTGCATCGCATGGCGCGCGAGGTCGTCGGTCTCGACCGGCTTGAACGTGCCCGGGCCGACGTGCAGGTCCACTTCGGCGAGCGCCACGCCTCTGGCGCGCAGCCGGTCCAGCAGGTCGCGCGTGAAGTGCAACCCCGCCGTGGGGGCGGCGACACTGCCGTCGTGCGCCGCGTACACGGTCTGGTAGCGCTCGCGATCCTCGTGGCGAGGTGCGCGGCGGATATAAGGTGGAAGCGGTACCTCGCCGTACTGGGCGAGCGTGGCCGGCGCGTCGAGCGGGCCGACGAACCGCACCCGCCGCAGTCCGCCTCCCAACGCCTCGACGATCTCCGCGCTCGAGTCCGGACCGAACGTCACACGGCGTCCCGGTTTGAGCTTGCCGCCGGCATGCCCCATCGCGAGCCACGTTCCGTCGGGTAGCTCCCGGACCAGCAGCAGCTCCGCCTTGCCGCCGGAGCCACCCATCCCGCTTCCCGCATCCCGCGTCCCGTGCAGTCTCGCCGGAATTACCCGCGACACATTGAGGACGACCACGTCCTCGGGCGCCACCAGATCGACGACATCGACGAACCGCCCGTGACGCACGGCGCCGCCGGCGCGATCGAGCACCAGGAGGCGACTCCCGCCCCGGTCGGGGAGCGGGTCTTGGGCGATGAGGGAGGGGGGGAGATCGTAATCGAAGTCGGAGGTGCGGTGCATGAGCCTAGTGCGGAATGCGGAGTGCGGAGTGCGGAGTGGAAGCGCGGACCACCGAGGGAAGCGCGCTCATCAATTCCGCACTCCGCATTCCACACTCCGCACTAGCCATCGAACATCGTCGGCTGTTCCGCGCTCCGTGGGGGCGTAAAGCCGAAATGCTTGTACGCGCCCGCCGTGGCGCAGCGGCCGCGCGGGGTGCGGGCCAGGAATCCCTGCTGCATCAGGAACGGCTCGTACACTTCCTCGAGCGTCCCGGCGTCCTCCCCCACGGCGGCGGCGATGGTGGTGAGTCCCACCGGGCCGCCGTCGAACTGCTCGATGATCGTCTTGAGGATCCGCCCGTCCATGTCGTCGAGGCCGAACTCGTCCACATCCAGTCGTTGCAGCGCCTCGCCCGCGACCGGCGCCGTGATCTTGCCGGCGGCGCGCACCTGGGCATAGTCGCGCACCCGCTTCAGGAGCCGGTTGGCCACGCGCGGCGTGCCGCGACTGCGGCGGGCGATCTCGGCGATGCCCGCGACGTCCGCGGGAACGCCGAGGATGCCGGCCGAGCGCCCGATGATCTGCGCCAGGTCGTCGGGCGGATAGTAGGACAGGCGCTCCACCAGCCCGAAGCGTGCGCGCATGGGCGGCGTGAGCAGGCCGAAGCGGGTCGTGGCGCCGATCAGCGTGAACCGCTCGAGCGCCATGGGAATGGTCTGCGCGTGCGGGCCGTCGGCGATGCGCACGTCCACCCGGTAATCCTCCATGGCGGGGTAGAGGAACTCCTCGAGCGCCGGGCGCAGGCGGTGCACTTCGTCGATGAACAAGATGTCGTTCGGCTGGAGCGACGTGAGCAGGCCGACCAGGTCTCCCGGCCGCTCCAGCACCGGGCCCGACGTGGTGCGCACGTTCACGCCGAGCTCCTTCGCCATGAGCAGCGCGAGCGTCGTCTTGCCGAGGCCCGGGGGCCCGAAGAACAGGGTGTGATCGAGGGGCTCCCGGCGCTGCTTGGCGGCGTCGATGGCGATCTGGAGCGACTCCTTGACCTTCGCCTGGCCGACGAACTCGTCCAGCCCCGACGGCCTGAGCGCGGCGTCGGTGAGGCGCTCGTCGGGGAGGGCGTCGGGCGTGGTGACTTGGGTGCGGGAGGGCGTGCTCACGCCGCTTTGTTCCCCACCGGCCGCGCCCGCCACCGCACCGGTCGGGCATCGGCTTCGAGCGCGTGCCGCGTGTGGCACGTGACGCACTCGTCGGTGGCGCGGGTGGCGCCGTCGGGCACGAGCATCCGGTTGGTCGAGCCGCAGCGCGTGCAGATCCATTCAGCCGTGCTGGCCATGGTCATCCCCGGGTGAGCAGGTGCAGGGCGCGCCGCACCAGTGTCTCCGTGTCCACGCCGCTCCCACCGTCCGCCGCAAACGCCTGGCGCAGCGCGCGGTCGGCCTCGACGGTCGCGTAGCCCAGCCGCTCGAGCGCGCGGAGCGCCGCCTCGGCCGCGCCGCCTCCGGGGACGGTCGGTCCCGCCGCTTCCTCAAACTCGCCGAGCTTGTCGGCCAGTTCAAGCGCCAGCCGCTCGGCCGTCTTCTTCCCGATCCCGCTCACCGAGGCGAGCAGGGCGATGTTGCGCTCCTTCAGCGCCCGCGCCCCGCGCTCCACTCCCAGGGCGGACATCAAGGCCAGCGCGATCTTCGGCCCGACGCCGCTCACCCCGATGAGCCGCTGAAAAAAGCGGCGTCCGGCCTCGTCGTGGAACCCGTACAACGACCAGCCGTCCTCGCGCACCACCAGCTCGGTGGCGAGGCTGACCGTCTCGCCCACCGCGGGCAGACGCTCCATCACGCCCAGCGGCACCACGATCTCGTAGCCGACGCCGCCCGTGGTGTGGATCATCACGCGATCCGCCTGCTTGGCGGCGAGGCGCCCCACGACCTGCGCGATCACGTCCGCAGGATGTGGGTGAGCGCCACGGCCACGCCGTCCGCCGCGTCGGCGGGCTTGGGGGCCGCCGTGAGCCGCAACAGCCGGGCGACGAACCTGCCGACCTGCGCCTTCGGAGCCCCGCCCGCGCCCGTCACGGTCTTCTTCACGGTCGCGGGCGGATACTGCGCGATGGCGAGGCCCGCCTGCTCGGCGGCGAGGAGGATGACGCCGCGGGCGTGCCCCAGCACCAGGGTGGTATGGACGTTCTTCGAGTAGAAGGCGTTCTCCAGCGCCAGCGTGCCGGGGCGGTGCCGCGCGATCAGGCCGGTGATGTGCTCATGGAGCGCGCGTAACCGTTGGGGCAGGGGACTCCTGGCAGCGAAGCGGATCACTCCGCACTCGACCAGCCGGCCCATCCCCGAGCCGTTCCCGGTCTCGATCACGCCGTAGCCGGTGACCGAGGTGCCCGGGTCGACGCCCAGGACCTTCACGTCAGGCCGTCGCCGCCGCCAGCGCCTCGGCGTCGATGTCGAAGTTGGACGACACTTTGGCGACGTCGTCCATCTCTTCGAGCGCCTCGATCAGCGCGAGCAGCTGTTTCGCGTCCTTGCCGTCCACCCGCACGGCGCTCTTGGGAAGCATCGCGAGCTCGGCGGCCTGCACCGCGATTTTTTTCCCCTTGAGCTGCTCGCTGATCAGATGCAGCCGGCCCGCGGGCCCGGTGATGAGGAACGCGTCGCCCTCGCGCACCATGTCTTCCGCGCCGGCATCGAGGGCCGCCTCCATCACCGCATCCTCGTCGGCGCGCGTGGCGTCGACCGTGATCTGGGCCTTGCGGTCGAACATCCACGCCACCGAGTTCGCGGCGCCGAGGTTGCCGCCGTAGCGCTGGAACACGTGGCGGATTTCCGCGACGGTGCGATTGGCGTTGTCCGTGGTCGCTTCGATGAGCAACGCCGCGCCGCCGGGGCCGTACGCCTCGTACGTCACCTCTTCGTACGTCACACCCTCGAGCTCGCCGGTCCCCTTCTTGACGGCGCGCTCGATGTTGTCGAGCGGCATGTTCTCCGTCTTGGCCGCGTCGATGGCGGTGCGGAGCCGGGCGTTGCCCGCGGGATCGCCGCCGCCCTGCTTGGCGGCGATCGTGATTTCGCGGATCAGCTTGGTGAACAGTGCTCCCCGGCGCGCGTCGGTGACGGCCTTCTTCCGCTTGATCTGCTTCCACTTGCTGTGACCGGCCATGGCTCTAACCTACAACGCTCACCGATCCGGGTCGAGCATGTCCTCGAACCGCATCCAGCGCCGGTAGAAGTACAGGTCCACGAACCCGGTCGGTCCGTTGCGATTCTTGAGCACGATGAGCTCCGTGGCGCCGTCCACGCCGTAGCCCGGGTTGTACATCTCCTCCCGGTACAGCCCGAGCACGAGATCGGCGTGCTGCTTGATGGCGCCCAGGTGTCCGAAGTCGTCGAGCGCGGGCCTCGCGTTGGGACGCTTGGCGTCGAACCTGGGCAGTTGCGACACGACGACGAGCGCCACCTGACGCTCGAGCGCCAGCGCCTTCAGCCGCTGCAGCACCAGCGCCAGGTCCTCGTCCTGCGTCGTTCGGGTCACGCCCGCGGGCGACGGCACGAGCTGCAGGTAGTCGACCATCACGAGGCCCAGCGCCGCCAGCGGCTCGAGCCGCCGGGCGACGGATTCGAAGTCCGGCGCCGCGAGGGGCAGGCTGGTGAGCGGAAGGTTGCGCAGCCGCACCGCCGCGCCTCCGATGCCGGCGCGCGTCTCGTCGTTGAGCTTGGCGCCACGCAGCTCGTCCACCGCCACCCGCCCCTCGATCGCGAGCGCGCGCTCCATGAGCCGCTCCTCGTCCATCTCCCCCGAGAACAGGGCCACGCCGGTGCCGCGTTGCGCCACGCGCAGCGCCAACCCCAGCGCGAGCGCCGACTTGCCGGAGCCGATGTCGCCTCCCAGCACCACGAGGTCGCGGCGCCGCAGCCCGCCCCCCAGCAGCCGGTCGATCGACGGGAAGCCGGTGGGAATCGTGTCGCTCGACACATCGCCCGGACGCTGCCGATCCACCCGCTCGACGAGGGCCTCGGGCGAGTGGGCGGGTGAGGCGGAGGCGCGTTTGGGAAACCGACGGGTTGTCATGAAGGCCGCTCCTGTGCGTCTACGCGTCTGTGCGTCTGCGCGTCTAGCCTCCTATAGATGTATGCGCGCCGCCCGGGCGGCAACGGCGATGGCGTCTCCCGCCTCCGGGCCGAGCACCTCGCGCGCCGGCGCGACCAGCTGGGAGAGGACCATGGCGGCGGCGGCGGGTGTGGCGGGCTCGAGGTGCTGGCGCGCCGCGGCGAGCGCCCGGCGTAACGGCCCCGCCAGGGCGAGGCTCGCGAGCCGGTCCTCGATGGCTTGGAGTCTGCGGCGGTGGTTCCGCCCCGTCACGGGGTGCGGGGGCAGCAGCGCCTCGGCGGAGCGCACGACCAGCCACAGCGCGAACAGCCCCTGGCGCGCCGGTCCGCGGACGGCGTCCGCCACGAGACCGATCAGGCGCTCTTCGGCGGGCGAGGTGGCGCGGATCACGCGACCAGGCGATTCACCGCGGCGGCCACGTCCGCGGGCGTGATGTCGGCGAGGCAGCGATGGTGGCCCAGGGGGCAGACCGCGGTGCCCGTGGCCGAGCAGGGACGGCAGTCGAGTTCGCGCTCGAGCACCACCGCGGGCGCCACGTAGGGGAAGAACCCGAACTGCGCGACCGTAGGCCCGAACAGGGCGACGACCGGGGTGCCGACACCGGTCGCCATGTGCATGATGCCCGTATCCCCCGACACGACGACGCGGGCGCGCTGCAGCAGGGCGCCGGTCTCCTGGAGCGAGAACTCTCCGGCGGCGCTGGCCGCCGCGCCGCCCCCCCCGGCGACGAGGTGCCGGGCGAGGCCGCGGTCTTCGGGCCCGCCAACGACGACGCCGTGGTACCCGGCCGCGCGCAGGCGCTCGCCCAGGGCGACCCAGTGCGCGATGGGCCAGCGTTTGGTGGCGTGGGCGGCGCCGGGCCCGAGCGCGGCGAGCGGCGCGCCGGCGAGGCCGCGCTCGGCCAGCCACTGCGCCACCCGCGAGGTGGCGCCCGTGCCGAGGCAGAACTCGGGAGGACCGCCGTCGGGCCGGGCGTCGAGCCGGCGCGCGGCCTCGAAGTAGCGCTCGGCCACGGGCATGGGCCGGCCGTACGCGTCGAGCTTGGCGGAGATGAGCAGCGTGCGGGCCAGCTTGCGCTTGCGGTACCCGGACCAGCGGCAGCGTACCAGCAGGCGGAGCCCGGCGCTGCGGAGGCTGCCGTGCAGGTCGAGCCCATGCGTCGGCGCCAGGGCCCGCAGCCGCCGGGCCAGGTGGCGGAGCGGCTCGTCCGGCTCGAGCGCCACGACTTCCGCCACGTGGGGGTTGTCGGCGACCAGCGGCGCCATCGAGCGCTTCGTCACGTACACGAGCTTCGCCTCGGGGTGGCGGCGGGCGAGTGCGCGCACGAGCGGCGTGGTGAGCAGGATGTCGCCGATGGAGCTGAACCGGACGAGCAGGACGCACAGCACGCTGCCAAATAAGTCCTGCGTTGCCCGGGTTCGCCAGTCGCCATAGCTTAGGCCTATGCCGCGGCCGAAGACCATTCTGTGGGTGGACGACGAAGTGGAGGGGCTCGCCGCCCACCGCCGCTTTCTCGAGGCCCAGGGGTTCTCGATCGCGTCGGCGGCGCACGGCGACGACGCGCTCGCCCTGCTGCGACGCCAGTCCTACAGCATTGTACTCCTCGACGAACAGATGCCCGGGCGGCGTGGACTCGAGCTGATCGGCGAGATCCGGGCGATCGACGCCGGCGTGCCGGTGGTGATGGTCACCCAGAGCGAGGACGAAGGCACGCTGCGCGAGGCGATCGGCGTGGAGGTAGACGACTATCTGGTCAAGCCGGTCCAGCCGCGCCAGATCCTGTCGGTCGTCACGCGCCTGCTCGAGGGCGACCGCATCCGCCAGCAGCGTCTGGCGCGCGACTTCGTCACCCGGTTCCGCGAGCTCGAAGGGCGCCGCGGCGCGACGCTGGCCTGGCGCGAATGGATCGAGCTGGTCGCCGAGCTGTCGCGCTGGGAAGTGCGGCTGGGGGCCGCCAACGAGCCCGGGCTATCGGAGGCGCTGCGCGCGCTGCAGCGCTCGCTCCGCAAGGACTTCGCCGAGTACGTGGCCCGCCAGTATCCTCGCTGGCTCGCCGCTCCGGAAGGCGACCGGCCGCCCCTCTCGGTGGACGTGGGAGCCGAGTTCCTGGTACCGGTGCTCAAGGCCGAGGGCCGCGCGCTGTTCGTCGTGATCGACTGCCTGCGGCTCGACCAGTGGGAGGTGCTGCGGGAGCTCGTGACGCCGCTGTTCGACGTCGAGGAGTCGCACTACTACAGCATCCTTCCGACCGCGACGCCGTTCGCGCGCAACGCGATCTTCTCGGGGATGTTTCCGATGGAGATCGCCGCCCGCCATCCTACGTGGTGGGGGCAGCCGTCCGACGAAGAGAGCCTCAACGCGCACGAGGGCGAGCTCCTGGCCGAGCAGCTGGCGGAGCTCATGGGACGGCCGGTCCCGGTGCGGTACGAGAAGTTGTTCGGCTCGGGCGAGGGCGAGCTGGTGCGCCGCCTCCCGGCGCACCTTGCCCAGGACGGCGTCACGGCCCTGGTGTTCAACTTCGTCGATCAGCTGACCCACGGGCGCTCCGAGAGCGCGATCCTGTACGAGGTGGCGCGGGACGAGGCCGCGCTGCGGAGCCTGACGCGCACCTGGTTCGAGCGCTCCCCCGTGCTCGCGGCGCTGCGCGAGGCCGAGCGGCGCGGCGTGACGGTGCTGCTCACCACCGACCACGGCTCGATCCATTGCGAGACGCCGGCCACGGTGTACGCAAAACGCGACGCCACGGCCAACCTGCGCTACAAGTTCGGCGAAGATCTGCGCAGTGAGGATCCGGAGGCCGCGATCGTCGTGGAAGACCTCAAGGCGTTCGGCCTGCCGGGCATGGCGCTCGGCGTCCGGCTGCTGCTCGCGACCTCGGACCGGTTCTTCGTCTATCCCACCAAGCTGCGCGAGTATCAGGCGCGCTATCGCGGATCGTTCCTGCACGGCGGCGTGACGCCGGAGGAAGTGATCCTTCCGGTCGCCCTGCTCACGCCGCGCGGTCGCGGGCGGGGGGCGGGAGGACCGGGGAATGCGGGAGGGGGGGCGCGCTGAGATGGGTCGCAGTACCCGGCTGCTGCAGTTGCTCCGTCCGTATACTCCCCTGTTCATCGTCAACCTCGCCACCACCGTCGTCGCCTCGGTGCTCGACGGGGTCACCTTCGTGCTGCTCATCCCGTTTCTGCGCACCCTGTTCGGGCAGGAGGCGCTGCCGGCGGCGGGCGGCTCGACGGTCGAGCGGCTGCTCGCGGCCCTGGTCGGTCCCCTGCTCGGCGCGGGCGCACCTCAAGCGGCGCTGGGCCACGTCGTGCTGGTACTCCTGGCCACCCTGCTGCTCAAGAACGTCCTGACCTACGTGGCGGCCTTCACGAGCGTGTCGATCCAGGAGAACGTGGTGCGCGACGTGCGGGTGCGCCTGTTCGAGCACCTCCAGACGCTCTCCCTCGCATTCTTCCAGCGCACGCGCGGCGGGCAGCTCCTGGCCCGGGTGATCAACGACACCGACCAGGTGAAGACGGCGATCACCGCCGCGCTCGCGTCGCTGCTGCAGAACGTCAGCCTCATCGTCGTGTACGTCGGGATTCTGGTCGGCCTGTCCTGGCGTCTCACGCTCGTGGCCCTCGTCTGCGCGCCAGTGCTGGTGCTCATCGTGCGGCCGATGGTCGGGAAGGTGCGGCGCCGCTCGCGCGAGCAGGCGGACCAGCGCGGCGAGCTCACCAGTCTCGTCAGCGAGCTCGTCGCCTCGATCAAGCTGGTGCGGGCCTACGTGGCGGAGCGGTTCGAGGCCGATCGGTTTCGCAAGCTCGCGGACCGCTATCGCAAGGGCGTGCTGCGCGCGCAGCGCTACGCACTGCTCACGAGCCCGGTGAGTGAGGTGTTCGCCGGCGGAGTCATCGTGTTGATCTTCGCCGTCGGGACGCGGCTCGCGCTCGGGCAAGCCGCCGTCCTGCGACCCGAGGTGCTGATCGCCTTCATCGCGGTGGCACTGCGGCTCATGTCCCCGGTCAAGTCGGTGGCCAACTACCCCACGGCCATGGCCGGCG
>WNGO01001726.1_pt1 | contig 14085 bp, 12 predicted proteins | sample 5400511 | NCBI WGS metagenome assembly WNGO01 (sample SAMN13153380, study PRJNA577476) | soil metagenome | isolation source: 20 cm soil or saprolite under Garry oak tree replicate 2 | place: USA:California | collected 2016-06-15
CCGCGCTTTTGCAGATCTTTGCTGAGGGCGTCGGATTCCGTGGTCTTTGCAGGGAGGCGTTTGTGGGTTTTCCAGGCATTTTGTTTGGGCTGGCGGCCAACGAAGCGCCAGATGTAGGCGTCAAAGGTGCCGAATTCTTTCTGGACTTCGAGGAAGGTGCGGGCGTTACTGATGGTGGCGTCGATTTTAAGGCGGTTGCGGATGATTCCGGCGTCGCCGAGCAACTCGCGGACTTTCTTTTTGTCGTAGCGCGCCACTTTCTCCGGATCGAATCCGTCAAACACTTCGCGATACCGCGCGCGTTTCTTCAAAATCGTGTCCCAGCTCAATCCCGCTTGCGCCCCTTCCAGCACCAGGAACTCGAACCATTTGCGCTCGTCGTGCACGGGCACGCCCCATTCCTCATCATGATAGGGGATGTTCAGTTCGCTTTTCGCCCATGCACAACGCATTCTGGTGACCTGCTGGTTTTCCGTCATGGTCTTTGTGGTTTCACTCCCGCCACATTCTTCACTTTTTCTCCGGCGCCGCGATCAGCCACGGTTGCTGCCAGATAAAATAATGCGTTCCCGGGATCGGCTGCCAACCGTCCACGGGGTTGGCAGCTTCCGCATTCCTGGTCATGATCGCTCTAGCCCCAACGCTAGTAAACAGCGCGAGAACCTGCTGCCTTCGAGCGGTATCCGCGCCGACGAAACGCGGCAGTTCGGTGTAGGGGATCTCCACGATGATCCGCACACCGGCCAAATGCGCCCAATCAGAGTCACGAGAACTCCGGAGGCAACCCACGTCCGTCCCGGGTGCGATCCCCATGAAGTGAAGTTGTTGCGCAACCACCCACGGCTCATAAGGCTTGTTGCGTATAACATCATACACATCGCGCGTTACTGGCCACGCCACGGTGACCGCCGGTGCAAGGACGATAACGAGTTGGAATCGTCTCAGCAATTGCGGCTCCGCCCCTACGACGATCCTCATTTTCGCCAGCATCCAGATCAGCAATAGCAGCGCGAACGGCGCGACGTAACGAAATTCGACGAGCACGAGCGAATACATGGCGAGCGCCGCCACCGAAGGCAATATCGCGGGCCACGCACCTGTAGCAAAGCGTCCCCAGGCTAGCGCCCTTTTCCCGACGACCAACACCGCCAACAAGACCGCCCAAAGCGCGCCGCTCTTCGAAAATATCTTCAGATACAGGTTGGCCGCCCGGAACAAGGCCCACAATTGTCCCTTCAACGAGAAATGCGGACGCGCTCCTTCATACCAATAGGAAGGGTCATACCATGGCGGATACGAGCCCGGTATCGGAGAGGCAAATTCAAACACCTCGGGGTCGGAGAAAATCTTGCGGGTCGGATGCGCGGGCTTTCCTGCCCCCAATGGCTCTCCCTGCCAATGAACTATTTTTGTGGCCCCATCAATATATTCCGTGTACGCGATGCGTCCGGAATCTCCAAATGTCAGCCGTCCTTTCGTCGCCGAGAGCGCCAGGACAAGTGGCAGCGCAAACCCGGCAAACACTGCGCTCGCCAGCAGCGTGCGGAGAGCGGAGGTACGAAAAGAAGCTCCCGCGATGCAGCCGAGGCAGAAAGCGCTGAGCAAAAAAACGAAGGCCAAAGGAAACATCGCCGCTTTCGCCAGGTAGCCGAGGCCGAGCAATGCGCCAAGTCCCGCAAACTCGAGCCAGTTGCCCCGGCCGCGCCGGATGCGAAGCAACAGCGCGGTGACGAGATACACCAGCACGGCAACGCAAAGGTCCGGCGTAACCCAGGCCAGACCCAGCCAAAAGTAACTAGCCCAGAGGAAAAATACGTATCCCCAGATCCACACGGTTCGCGGCGAAACATGCAAAGATTTCTCGTGTGATTCACAGGCAGCTTGCCGCTGCAGAATTAATTCTTCCAGAAACAGCTCAAAGGAAGCGAGGCTCGCAAGATACACCGCAAAATTCAGGAGATGCGCAGCCGTAAATTCCCACTGCACCGGAGGATGAAATTGCCGAAAAACGAGACTCAGAAGAAAAGGATAGAGCGGACTCCAGTAGGCGTTGACAATCTGTTGCAAACCAGAGCGAGCCGTGGCCCAGGCGATTTCGATATACGAAATGCTGTCGGGGGACACATCATTGCGGTGCGCCCACACGTGTAACAGTCCCAAAACCAGGGCCACGCACCAGAAGAAGATTCGAGGGTGGGGCTTGGGCGGCGCAGCTGCCGGAGAAAGTGGGTCCTGCTCTTCCGCCTGCGAGCGATGCAGATGATGCACTCTTCCTCCGCCGCAAGAATTTATTCGAAGCTGGTGCCAAGATTATGTCAGGACTCTTACTCGCAGTGGTAGGCGAAACGATGGAGGCCATCGAAAAATCGCGGCGCCCCGATCGGATCGGGACGCCCCTCAATGGCCTTTAAATTTACGCGATGTGCCGCTCCAGCGCCTTGGTGATTTGCTCCTTCGGAACCGCTCCCACAATCTGCTCGACGACCTGTCCGTTCTTAAACAGCAGCAACGTGGGAATTCCCTGAACGCGATACCGGCCCGCGGAATTCATCGCCTCATCGACGTTCAACTTCATCACTTTGAGCTTGCCCGCATAGTCATGCGCGATCTCCGCCACCGTCGGCGCGAGCATGTGGCACGGACGGCACCATTCCGCCCAGAAGTCCACCATCACCGGCTGCGAATTACTGGCCGTAAGCACCTCGGCTTCGAAATTTCCATCGGTTGCCGTTTGAATTGTATTGTCAGCCATGTTCTTTGTCCTCAGCGGCTTGCCAATCTGGCCGCCGCCTCTCTCTCTGAATCAACCTAATTAGATGTTCCAACAGGCTTTTGGTTTCTTGCGCCTTGCCCCGTAGCCTGAGGGGTCTGCCCCGCCCCGCGGCCCGCTTGTCCGGCGCCTGGAGCGGCCTTTCCTGAGCTTTGTGCCTGTGACGATAATCCGCGAGGGACTCGCGCGGCCTCATACAGCTTCGCATACTCCGCTGCAGGCGTCTTCCATGAAAAATCCTTGGCCATCCCGTTCAACTGGATGTGCTTCCAGATCCGCTCATCCATGTAATGATGCAGCGCCTGCCGAATCGCAAACAAGAGCGCCTCGCCGGTATACTCCTTGAACTTGAACCCGGTCCCTGTGCCGTGTTCCACATCGAACGGCTCGATACTGTCGTCCAACCCGCCGGTGGCTCTCACAATCGGCACCGTACCATACTTCAAGCTGTACATCTGATTCAACCCCGAGGGTTCGTAGCGCGAAGGCATCAGGAACATATCGGCCCCCGCCTCGACTTTGTGCGCCAGCGCGTTGTCGTAAGCGATCTTCACGCCCACGCGGCCCGGATAGGCCGCCGCCAGCGACCGGAACAAGTCTTCATATTTGCGCTCGCCCGTTCCCAGCACCACCAACACCAGATCTTCGCGCATCAGTTCGTGCGCTTTTTCCGCAATCAAATCGAAACCCTTTTGATCCGCGAAGCGCGACACGATCCCGATCAGCGGCCGTTCCAGGTGATCGTGTGACAATCCAAACAATTCCAGCAGCTCCTGCTTGCACACCTGCTTCCCGCTCAAGTCCTTCGCCGAGTACCTTGCCGCGATGAGTTTGTCCTTCTCCGGATTCCACGCCGCGTAATCCACGCCGTTCAGAATTCCCACCAACCGATCCGCGCGGCCTCTCGCAACGCCATCTAGTCCGTGTCCATTTTCCGGTGTCTGGATCTCTTCCGCATATTTCCTGCTGACGGTCGTCAAATAATCCGAATAAACTAGCCCGCCCTTCAGCAAGTTCACCTTCCCGAAAAACTCAATCCCGCCGGTATGAAATACGCCCTGGGGAATTCCCGCGCGGTCCAGCACATCCTTGGTGAACTGCCCGTGGTACCCCATGTTGTGAATCGTGAACACGACAGGAATATCTTTCACCAACGGATCATCGCGGTAAGACGTCCGCAGCAGCACGGGCACCAGCGCCGTTTGCCAGTCATGGCAGTGAATCACATCCGCCGGCCAGACATGCTTGGTTACCTCGATCGCCGCGCGGCAGAACTCCGTGTACCGCTCCCCGTTGTCCGGATAATCTCCGCTGCTGCCGCCATACAATCCGTCACGATCGAAATACTCCGGGTCATCCACAAAGTAGTAGCGCACGCCATTCAGTTGCGTGCCATCGGCTATCGCCGGAAAGCGCAGCCGTGTCCCACCCATTGGAATCGTCAGGCTTGGCATCACCACCGCAGTGGCCTTCGTCCCGCGGTACCGTGGCAACACCACCGCCACTTCATGGCCCTGCACCACCAGCGCCTTCGGCAGCGCCTCCACGACGTCCGCCAGGCCGCCCGTCTTTGAAAACGGCAGCCCCTCCGATGCCACAAACAGAATTCTCACGGTGTTCTCACCAGCGGCTCAAAAGGAACCACGCAATCATTTTACGCTATCTGACGCTACCAACGCCGTCAAGGCGTGGGGCTTGGTTGTTGTTGAGCTGTAAGCTTTTTTTCCCGGTCATACGTGCTTTGTGTTACGCCGGTCCGAGACGGCGTAAATGGCGGCGGCTCCCAATAAACCCGCCGCGGCCATGATTTTCCATGCTAATTCATAACTGTGCTGCGAATCGAAGATTCTTCCCGCAATCCACGGCGCTCCCCACTGACCGAGCGAGTACCCCATGATGATCAGTGCCAGCAGTTTGCCGAGCGACGCGGTCCCGAAGCACTCCGCCGTGACGAGGGGAATCAGCATATAGTCCGCGCCCATGGAGAAGCCAAATACCAGCGCGAAGGTCCCGGCGGCAACAGGCTGATGGGCCATACCGAGTAAGAGGAGCGACGCGCTGAGCAATGCGTAGAACAGGGCCATGGTGTTCTTCTTCCTGAAGCGGTCCGCCAGATAGCCCGCCAGTACGCGGCCGCCGAGGCCTACCGCAAGCAGAGCTGTAAAGTATCGAGAGGCGGTGGTTGCCGAGTAGCCCTGATCTTTGAGGAAGAGGATGAAATGTTGAGTCACCGAGCCTATGGCACCCATCACCAGCGTGGACCCCGCCAGGATGAGCCAGAAATTCGCTGTACGAACCGCCTCTCCGACTCCGCTTGCGGAGGAAAAGGTGGCGCTGTTCTTTTCTTCCGGCGGTCCATTGCTTTCCGCCCCATCTGGCAGGAGACCCATTTCGGCCGGGGTGGAGCGCGTAATCCAGATCCCCACCGGAAAGAGCACCATCAGGATGAGCAGGCCCACGACCTCAAGGGCATGGCGCCAACCGAAGCTTCGCGTCAGAAAATGCACCAGCAGCGGCGAAACGACTCCGCCTAGCCCCAACCCGAGATACGCGTAACCCATCGCCCGGCCACGCCGCACTTGGAACCATCGGGCCACGAGGACTTGATTGGCGATTGGCCCCGCCAGCACGTAGCCCACAACCTCCAGGATGCAGAGCAGTTCGTAATGCCACAGCCTGGTCATGGACCCCATGAGCACTAGGGAGATGCCGACGAGTCCGGCTCCCGAGAGAATGACCCATCTCGCGCCTATCCGGTCAATCACCGCTCCAGCCAGCAAACCAAACGGCAGGCCCGCCACAAGAAATCCGAGGAGGAAGCCCTGCGTGACTTGCGCACGCGTGAAACCAAGGGATTCCACGAACGCGGGATAAAAAACCGGGAACCCGTAAAAAATGATTCCCACGGCAAAGAAGAGATTCAGGAACGCCGCAACAACAATCCACCACCCGTAAAAGATGCGCGTTGATCGATGGTTGGCCATGAATGAGCTCCGTGCCTTCTCGTAAACCGGGAATCAATTTCTGGAAAGAAGCTGCGAACCGCGCGTCCCTGCGGCCAGACATTCTCAGCCGAACTCCGGGCCTAGAATCGCACAAAGGAGTTCCGATCGTCCCGGGTGCTCATTCGATCCCCGGTACATTCGAGTGAGCGACCGCGAATAGCTGAATTCGAAAGACCTCAGTAAGCCGCCAGCGATGGCGTTTGATTTCAAATAATCCACCACCACGAACTCACGCGAAGAGTGTCCCAGGAACGCTTCGAGTAGCTGGCGAGCTGTGCTTGCGTCTCTCGCCATCCAGGGACCGAAATGATCCGCGAAAGAGCCACGCCGCCCGAATGAATAACCCTCGATCACACCTGCATTCCAAATCCCCGCCGTGAATTCAGGCGCATCCTCATCGAGAGACTTAAGCAGCAAACTGCGGTCTGCGCCAAAAATCTCTTGATCCGCTTTGCAAATCGATTCCAAGAGTCCCGGAGAGAATGAATCGCGCGCACCGGAACCGGACGCTTTCGCCGCCCCGGAGGACGATCTCCGCAGAGTCCATCGTTCGATCTCGTATTCGGACACGAATCCTAATTTTTCGTAGAGCGGTTTTCCCTGCGGTGTCGCGTCGAGCTTAATGGCGGGAATTTTCAAATCATCGAGGTGCTCGATCGCTCTTTCAAGAAGCCGGGTTCCGATACCTCGACTGCGATATTCGGGGTCCACCAGCACCATCCCGACCCATGCAAATCGATTTTCAAACGAGATCGTCGTTGCCGTGCCGCATACCCTCCTGTCTTCTTCCGCGGCAAAGCAACCTGCCGGGCCGGCTTCGAGAAACCGTTTCCAGTCCGCCGCGGTCTGATTCCAGCCCGCGATCTCCTTCAGCCGCATTCCCGCCGGGATGTCCGCCATCGTCATGATGCGCAAGCGCATGGCTGCCGAATTCCTCGGGGGAGATTGTAAACCCCTTCGAATGGGTCTCCGGAGAAATCTGGACCGTAGAAAAAAGTCTGAAAAGGCAGAGACAAAGACGGAAGACCATGCCTCGGCGATTCGAGTACAATCGCACTCGCCAGTTTTATGGGCATCCGATCGCCGCTGCATCGAATGAATTGAGAGCAACGAATGGCATCATCACACCAGAAGACCTCCGTCCGCGATATCGAAGAGCTGGATGAACTTCTCAGCGAGCCGACGGACGCCGTCATTGGCACGCTCGCTGCCCTCGATGACGACATTGTCATCTTGGGCGTGGGCGGGAAGATGGGGCCGACTCTCGCCCGCATGGCCAAGAGAGCATCGGAGATCGCAGGAGTTTCGCGGCGTGTGATCGGTGTCTCTCGTTTCTCATCCTCCGAGTTAGAGTCGCAGTTGCAAATGTGGGGCGTGGAAACGCTGCGCTGTGACTTGCTGGAACCAAAATCGCTCTCCGCTCTCCCGGATGCCGCCAACATTATCTATATGGCTGGCATGAAGTTCGGGACGACAGGGCAAGAATCGCTGACCTGGGCCATGAATAGTTTATTGCCCGGCCTGGTGAGCGAAAGATATCGCAAGAGCAGAATCGCGGCCTTCTCCACAGGCAATGTCTATGGGCTCTCGCCTGTTTCCGGCGGCGGCTCGCGAGAAGATGACACGCTGAATCCCACAGGCGAGTACGCCATGAGTTGTCTCGGCCGAGAACGCATCTTCGAGCACTTCAGCCGCACGAACCACACCAGGATGTCCATACTCCGGCTCAATTACGCCACGGAACTCCGCTATGGCGTTCTGGTGGACATTGCCCAGCGCGTTTACGCTGGACAGCCGGTTTCGCTCTCCATGGGCTATTTGAATGCCATCTGGCAGGGTGACGCCTCTGCCATGAGCCTGCAAGCTCTTGGCATCGCGTCAGTGCCTCCCTTCCTGATCAACATTGCCGGACCTGAGTTGCTGAGTGTGCGCCGCGTTGCCGAGCAATTTGGTGAACGCTTGCATAAGCCCGTGCGCCTTGAAGGACAGGAATCGGCCGACGCTCTCTTGAGCAACGCAAAAAAATCGTACGAACTCTTCGGCCATCCCCGCGTCGAAGCCAATCAACTGATCGCCTGGATCGCGGACTGGCTTAGCCGGGACGGAGCGACATTGGCAAAACCCACACATTTTGAGGAACGCGCGGGACGCTTTTAGAAAGAGCCCGCAGCGGAGAGAGCAGGCCAATTCCTATGCCACGGCAACTGGATCCAACGATTCGGCGCGTCTTGGCGCGAGGCGTGGTGATCCCCGCGCATCCATTAGCACTCACGGCAGACCGGCAGCTGGACGAGCGGCGCCAAAGAGCTCTCACGCGTTATTACGTCGCCGCTGGCACAGGCGGCTTGGCCGTGGGCGTCCATACCACGCAGTTTGCCATCCGAGATTCACGCATCGGGCTCTTCGCACCCGTCCTAAAATTGGCAGCGGAAGAAATGGACCGTGCTGATCGCGGCCGCGCAGAGCCGTTAATCCGCATCGGAGGTATCTGCGGAGCGACATCGCAAGCCGTCGCGGAAGCGGAGTTGCTCGCGAGTTTGGGATACAGCGCGGGCCTGTTGAGCTTGGCCGCCATGAAAGGCGCGGAGGACGCGGCCCTCATAGTTCACTCCCGAAAAGTAGCGGAAGTCATACCTCTGATTGGTTTTTACCTGCAGCAGGCTGTGGGCGGCCGCGTGCTTTCCTACAAATTCTGGCGCGCGTTCGCCGAGATTGAAAATGTTGTCGCCATCAAGATTGCGCCATTCAACCGTTACCAGACGCTGGATGTCGTCCGCGCCGTCGCCGAATCCGGCCGAGACATCGCGCTCTACACCGGCAATGATGACAATATGGCCATGGATCTTCTGACGCCCTATTTTTTCCAGGTCAACGGACGCGCGCGGGAATACCGCATTGTAGGCGGCCTTTTGGGCCACTGGGCGGTATGGACTCGCCGCGCCGTCGATCTCTTACAGGAGTGCCATGCCGTGGCGCACGAAGCGGGAGGCGTTTCGAAAGACTTGCTCCGAAGAAGCGCCGAAATCACCGATACCAACGCGGCCTTTTTCGACGTGCCGAACAATTTCGCCGGCTGCATCGCGGGACTGCATGAGGTCTTGCGGCGGCAAGGCCTCCTGGAAGGTATCTGGTGCTTGGATCCCCACGAAACCCTCAGTCCCGGACAACGAGAAGAGATCGATCGCGTCTACGCCGCCTATCCCCATCTAAACGACGATTCCTTCGTCCTCGAACGCCGCGACCAGTGGCTGAAGCCCTGAGAGCGCATTCCGGCAACGCTTTTTTTATTCTGGATAAGTGCCATACGTGCGCCACCGCGCCTGATTTCAAATGGGCCCGTGGTTCAAGGGCCCTGGATCAACGAACAAGTAGCCCTTCGGCCGCGGTCAGTTTCGCTTGCCGCGTGTCGAAGGTGTAGAAGGTGTCCGCCTGCGGGGCGAGTGCGGAGACCACGTGAAGTACGTCGAGTGTTCGGGTACCCAAACGAGGCGTTGTCTTCGCGCGATCGGCTTCGCCCGTTCGAAGGTGCTCGCGGGCAATGCATTGACCATTAGAACGCCGTCTTATAGATCTCCCCGCAAGTGTTGCAAACAAAAGACTTACGGTAGGGCTAAGCCCTTTAGATGCAACACTTACAAAAAACAGGGGGTGGGGGGGCCGCTGTCACATTGCACGTCCAACTCTTTTCTTTTCTTCTTTTCTTCCTTACCTCGTTACCTCGTCATCCTTATCTTCTTACCTCGTTACCTCTCACGGCGATCCCCGCGCTGCCTGCTACACTGTTCCACCCATGGCACGCCAACGTCTCGGCCAACATTTTCTCGCCGATCTCCATTGGCGCGAAGAGATTGCGCGCGCCATTCGCGTTTCGCCGCATTCCACCGTTCCTCTCCCGCCAGACGATCAACATTGCTGGATCGAAATCGGTTCCGGTCACGGCGAGATGACCCAGCACCTCCTCGCCGCCGGCACTCCCGTCCACGCCATCGAAATCGATCCTGCGTTCCTGCCGGGCCTTCGCCATCTCGCAAAGCAATTCCCCAGTCTCACCGTCATCCCCGGCGACATTCTTGAAGCCGACATTGCCGCCATCGCCGCCGGTCGCCGCCTACGGATCTATGGCAATCTTCCTTACTACATCACTTCGCCGATCCTTCATCACCTTTTCACGTTTGCCGACTTCATCGACGAAATACACATCGTCATCCAGAGCGAAGTCGCTCGTCGCCTCGCGGCCCAACCGGCCACGCGCGATTACGGCTATCTTTCCGTCGTCACCCAGTTCTACACGCGTCCCGAACTCGTCTTCGAGATCCCTCGCGACGCCTTCGAGCCGCCGCCGGAAGTCGCCTCCGCCCTGGTCACGCTCCGCCTGCCCGGCGAACGCGCAATGCTCTCCCTCAGCGACGCATCTCGTTTCCTGGATTTTGTGAAATTATGTTTCTCGCAGAAGCGTAAAACCCTGATCAATAATCTGCGGTCTCTCGCCAAACCCGATCGTGTTCGCGAGGCCTTGGCCTCACTGAATTTGCGTCCCGACGCCCGCGCCGAACAAATCCCCGTCGCCCAACTCGCCGCTCTCCAGGCTCAGCTGGCTGGTTCGTGATGGACGCCCGACCGCTCTCCACTTTTGGAATGGAACTTCGCTCCCCTGGGTTTCTCGCTTTTAAGAGATGCTCTCGGCTTCTTTTCTCACCGCCGCCGCCAGCCGGTCCGGATAATCACTCATGATTCCGTCCACACCCGCGGCGGCGAGCATCCGCATGTGCGCGGGATGATTCACCGTCCAGCATACCACTTGCAGATCTTTCCTCCGGACTTCGGCGATCAGCGCAGGCGTCACCAGATCTCCGCGTACCACCACTTGCCGCGCGCCGATGGCGACGGCCTTCTCCAGCGGATTCTCGATCTGCCCGTCGTACAGGAGCCCGGTCATCAGCGTTGGCTCGATTTTCCGCACGCTCAGCACGATCGCCGGGTCAAAAGAAATCACCACCACCCGCGGTATCTCTCCTGATTCGCGCAACGCTCCCACCAGCGCGTGCTCCCCGCCCCACGATCCGCCCGGCTTTATCTCCAGGTAGAACACCACATCATTTTTTTTGGAGAACTCCAGAACTTCTTCCAGCGTGGGGATGCGCTCTCCGGCGAACTCGCTCCCGAACCACGACCCCGCATCCAAGCGCCGCAATTCCGCCAGCTTCATGTCGTGCACGGCTCCCTGCCCGTTTGTGGTTCGATTCACCGTCGCATCGTGAATGGCCACGAAATGCGCATCGCGCGAAAGCTGCAAATCCGTTTCAATGAACGGCGCTCCCAGCGCAACAGCTTTCTTGAATGCCGCCAGCGTATTCTCCGGCGCGTTCCCCGATGCCCCGCGATGTGCAATGACCAGCATCACACTATTCTCCACGTCTCAAAACGTATCCGCCTAACGCTGTTGCGCTCACCAGGTTTTCCCCTCCGAAACAATTCCACACTGCTTGCAGCCCTTGTAGAGAGTATGCTAACACCTGCCCGCGGCACGGAACCGCGCACCCATTTGCCCTGCATCTTGAATCTAACTGGTGGAAGAGTTATCGAACGCTTGTCCAGGAGGAAATCATGAGAATGGAACTCCGGGCCTTGTTTGTAGTAGCTCTGCTCGTCGCGCCGATTGTGGCGTTGCCATACTCCGCGGCAGCTCGGCCGCAGAATGAGAAGAAACAGCGCAGCGAAGCAAAGTATCGGGAAAAACTCTACAAGGAAGTGCGGCACCAGCTGGTCATGTTGCCGTGGTATTCCGTGTTCGACAACCTCGCCTATCAGGTGGAGGGCGACAAGGTGATTCTCTCCGGCCAAGTGACTCGGCCGGTTTTGAAATCCGACGCCGAGACCGCCGTGAAGAGCCTCGAGGGAGTCTCCTCGGTCGTGAGCAACATCGAGGTTCTTCCACCCTCGCCGATGGATGACCAGCTCCGCCATGCTCTGTACCGCGCTATTTATGGGGACCCCGGCCTCGCGCGTTACTCCATTCAGGCCGTGCCTTCCATTCATATCATCGTGAAGAATGGCAGCGTCACGCTGGAGGGCGTGGTCGACAGCGAAACCGACAAGAATCTCGCGGGTCTGCGAGCCAATCAAGTTCCCAACGTCTTCTCTGTGAAGAACAATTTGGTCGTCAGGGGCTAGGCCATGTAATCCTTCGCGCGCGCGGCGGCGTTTACTAGGCGGCCCCCGTTGCGCCGCTTTTCTGCAGTTGCCGCGATATTCGCCGCGCTGTTTCCTTCAGCGCTTCGATGATCCTCGGCATGTTGACCTCGTCCGTCTGCGTCAGCGTCCCGCTGGCGCCGAGCGCGGCCGTTACGTTTCCCACGGTGTCGAAGATGGGCGCGCCCAGGCACCGCGCACCCAAACTGTTTTCCTCGTCATCTACCGCGTATCCCGACTGCTTCACGTGCTCCAGGTCCGCAAGCAGCTTTGGCATGCTGGTGATGGTCTCGGGCGTTCTCTTCTTCAAACCCTGTTGCTTCGCAATTGTTTCCACCTCATGCTTCGGCAGCCAGGCCAGCAGGCATTTCCCGACGCTCGTGGAATGCAAAAACATTCGCCGTCCCACCCACGTATTCACCTTGAAAAATCCGGGCGCCTCCACCCTTTCGATGTAAACCGCTTCGCCCTGGTCCAAGACCGCCAGGTGCACCGTCAGATGAATTCTCTCCACCAGCGACCTCATAAACGGCAGCGCCACGTCGGCGATGTCCAGGTTCGCTTGCGCGTCGCCGCCGAGACTTAAGATCTTCAAGCCCAGCCGATACCGTCCCGTTTCCGCTTCACGTCGCAAATAGCTCCGTTTTTCCAGGGTCCGCAGGATGTAACTCGCGGAGCTTTTCGGAATCCCGAGCTTGCGGCTGATTTCCGCGTTGGTCAGTCCCTCGCGGCGCTGCGCGGCGGCCTCCAGAATATTCAGCGCCCGTTCCACCGCTGTCGACGGACTGGTTTCCGTGGCTGCCATGGCCGCCTCCCATAAGAAATAGTTATCGCCCAAGTATAGAATAATTGTTCAGGATATTGAACATCATCTTGTGGCCGCGGCGTCGCTCAGGTAGAAGAGAAAGGAGAGTTGAACGTATGTTCAATGCATTGAACAAAAAGATTTGGGAAGGAAAGAACTCGCCGATGGTGCGCAAATTTCTCCACTCTTTGTCCGCGTTTTCCCGCGGAATCCTTGACGCTCCCGCGAGGCTCTCCTATCTCCTTGAGCGAATGGATCTTAGGGATTGCGCGTCGCAGCCGGTTGGCCTTCGAATTGCCCTTCTAGTTCGCCGGCCGGCTTCCGTTCGAATTCGCACCGGAAAGGACTGACCTCGACCATGGCAACCGCTACCACCAAGCCGAATCCGGCGCTCGCTCCCCTGCCCTTTTCGAATCGCATCGTGGCGGTCAATTCCGCTCCTCCGGAGTTCGACCCAACAAGCGATCTCCCCGCGGGTTTTCTCGAATTTCTCGCGCCGCTGCATGCCGCGCTCACGCTGCGGCAGCGCGCGTTGATCGCGCGCCGCGATTACGCCCTGGCCGAAGCCCACGCGGGCAAGGTTCCCCATTACCTGCCGCCCTCGGTCGCCACCACAAATTCCTGGCGCATTGAGCTTCCCGCCTGGTGCGCGGATCAGCGGAACCAGATGACCGGCCCTGCCGATGACGCCGATCTTGTCGTGAAAATGCTGAATTCCGGCGCCCCCGGCGTCATGCTCGATTTGGAAGACTCCACGGCCAACGCCTGGGAGCATAATTCGCAAGGGATTAAGAATATTCTGGAAGCGCTCACCGGCCGGCTCACGTACTTTGACCGCAAGCGCAACAAAACAGTGGGCATCAATTCTAGCGCCACGGTTATTTTCACGCGGCCCCGCGGCCTGCACATTCATCAGGCTGGCGTTTTGCCCGGGGAATTGCTTCCGGCTTCGCTGTTTGACGTCGCGATGGTGGCGTATCAGGTGGACTTCAGCGCGCTGAAACATCCCCTTTGTGTGTACATTCCCAAGTCCGAATCCGCCGACGAGGCGCTCTGGTGGCGCGATCTTTTCCAGATCATTGCCCGGCTCAGGGGCCTGCCAACGAATGCCATCAAGTGCATGGCGCTGGTCGAATCGCATCCGCTCGCATTTCAGATGGAAGAGTTTGCCTGGAATCTTCGCGATCACATTGTGGGGCTCAATCTCGGCCGTTGGGACTACATGGCCAGCTTGATTCATTTCAATCTCGAGAAACCGGAGTGGGTACTCCCCGATCGCAACACCATTCCGCACAATGTGGCTTTCTTCCAGAACT